>Ga0208899_1002822_pt1 | contig 11418 bp, 14 predicted proteins | sample VirMetDEL_Nov_24_FD_184518 | JGI IMG/M metagenome (GOLD analysis project Ga0208899, IMG submission 184518) | Aqueous microbial communities from the Delaware River and Bay under freshwater to marine salinity gradient to study organic matter... | ecosystem: Environmental > Aquatic > Marine >...
AGCCCCACCATCAAGTGTTACATTTTGAAGTGTTTCGCTACCTAAATCCCAAGCATCACTTGTTTCATTCCATTTAAATGTTTTAGTAGCCTCATTACCACGTTTGATAGAAATACCACCGTCTTCAGAAGGAGTAGTGGTTACATCTATGTCTGCGTTGAGCAAAATAATACTGTCACCAATATTAACTTCATTAGAGTTAACGGTAGTAGTTGATCCACTAACTGTTAGGTCACCTGCAATTACTGTATCTCCATCTTTATCAACAGTAAATAAGGCAGAGCCACCAGAGCTTAATACTTCTACTATATTAGCAGTTTGGCTTGCATTACCCTTAACAGTAAGTTGTACATTATCGCCATCACCGCCAACAGTAATGTCATTAGTAGTAGAAGATCCTCTATCTGTAACAGAGTCTAATGTGTCTGACTCTGATGTAAGAAATCCAGAATCGTTATTAAAAGTAGATAGTTTAATTTCGCTAATAGCTTTACGTTTTTGACGATTTCTACTTCCTGCTGTTACACTATCATCTAAAATAACAAGTTCATCATCTTCTGTATTAGCTTCAGTCATATCTGTTAATTCTTCAAGATCAACATTAACTGTTATAGATCCTGAACTTGTAATAGGGCTATTAGAAACATCAATAAGATCACCTTCTGTAATCCCTACAGAAGTAACTGTTCCTGTTGTTGATGTAAGAGAATCAAAACTAGTACCATTGTAAGCTTTTAAAATATTGTTTGTTGTATCATACCAAAGATCACCTTCTTCAGGATTACTAGGTGCAGTGCCTCCCACATAAGGGTTACCAACAAGAACAATATTATTACCATTGTCTTTAGTGTATAGTTTACGATCAGTAAGGTTAATCGCTAGTTCGCCTTTTTCTAAATCACCAGAAACAGGTTCAGCGCCTCCTGTGGTGGACTTTTTAAGTATAAGAGTAGTTGCCATTAAAAAGTTCCTCCCTTAATGGTCATATTTTCTTCAATTGTATTTGTAGATACATATTTGTTAGAGGTTGTATTATAAACTAATACAGACCCATTTTGTCTATTTGTATTATCAACATCAGATAAAGAAGTAGTTGTGAATGTGTGGGCAACTAAAGTATTATTGTTTCCCAATACTATACCGTCACCTTCTGAAATACCTGAAAGATTAAAACTAGTATTTCCTAAACCTAATCCATTTACAATATTTTCAGCATTTGTTTCAGCAGTTTCAGCCGCTGTTTGAGCCGCGCTAGCAGTAGCGGCAGACTCTAAAGCTTGGTTGGCAAAGGTTTCTATTTCAGATAAGGTAGATGCAAGCTCTTGCTGTACACTATCGGATGCTTGCCCTTTAAACAAACCACCGGCTGTAACTTTATCTGATATTCCTGTTACACTAACAGAAGCAGTAGCAGATGCGGCTGTACTATCAGTAGTATTAAACAACCCTCCTGCACCAGAAGAAATAGTTGGATCTGCCATTTAAATCTCCTATATCAAACCATTAGTGTTAATATTAATTTGAACATTACCGCCAGAAGAGTGTCGTTTTGATTCTTCTCTATTTAATTCATCAATCTCTGATGTAAATATTTGACCATACATTTGAACAGACTCTGGTTCATTAAGATAAATAAAAGCTTCTGCTAATGCTCCATTTAAAATTATGCGCTCGTTTTCATCCCTAAGCCAATTAGGAACTTCTGAACCGTAGTAACTAGCTGTTGTTATAGCTCTAGTTTGACCTACAGGAGCCGCAGGTATGGAGGAGTCTGCTACAGACGTTTCATAGTATGTAGTCGTTATTACTTGATTATCGGATGTCCTTGTGTAAACTGCTTTCTTTAAACTATCAGTACTTACTACTTGTCCTGTTTTAAGATCTGTCGGAGCAGGATTACTTTCTGTAATTTCAGAAATAAAAGTCTCACTAAGATTAGCGTTAGCCGCTGTAACATCATACCTTGCATTTAAAGCAGGTAATCGTCTATAGTAATACAATTCTACTTTATCTTCTGTCCCTGATACATTGGATGTATTAAATCCTGGGGACAAAAGAATATTGTTTCCCTTACGTGTCCAATAAGCTGATGCATTATATTTTTCGGCATAAGTGTCAAAAAATGTACGAACATCTGATTTTTCATTAAAGACTCTTTTCGTAGCACCATCAGCGGCAATTGATCTAATCTGAATGAACTCAATAAGATTAGAAGGAATTGCTAACTCTGTAAAGCTAGGCGGTCCTGTCGTAGTAGCGGCTGTAAGCTCCGTAGAGTTATACGTAACTGTAGTTTCCAAAGGAGGTACACGCAAGGTACGATAAGCTTTATCAGCCGCATAGGTTAAACAATCAGCAATAATCGCATTACTTAAAACTTCTTCATCTCTATTAGCCCAATTACGAACTAGCTTAACAAATTCATTATAAGTTTTCATATCATCACCTTAATAAGACAAAAGGTATTTATACTCCGTCTTAATTATATTTCTAAATTTTATCATTTTATCACGATCTCTCATTGTGTTGGGATCATGAATATCAATACCGTATTTATTAAGAATATCAATAGCTACAATATCTGGTATAGTAGCAAATTTTTTATATCCAACATTATCTTTTTGCCCTGTATCTCGATCTCGTTTAGCTTGCTCAAGAAAAGGTTTTTCATCTTGTTGGACAGACCACACAGACTCTCCTGTAGTGGACCCTGATTCGTACTCAAATGTACCTTGAAGTGACCCTGGATTACTCTTGTCCCCAACTTTCCATTTAGCCATCTAATATCCTTAATCTGAAGAAATCTGTACAAATCGGCCTGACTTGCCGATGAAGCCTAATACGGGTGTAGCGACAGTCACTTCAGTGCCTGAACCATAATATTTTACCGTATTAATTGTATACCCATATCCACTAGTTGCATCTGCTTCTTTCCATATGCAACTATCCGCAGGGTAAATTACACCTGTAGTGTTGTTTTTAATTACTAACATAAATTATTACTCCCAAATAATTTAATAAAAGAAGGAGAGCCGAAGCTCCCCTCCTATGTATGCTATGCTGATCCTGACAGACCGTATACAGCACCACAACCTTTGGGGTTACGAACCTCAAGAGTTGTTTCTTCAACCATCATACCCTTGGTTGAGTCACCTTGCTGACCTACATCAACTTCTGTAAGTGGACGTAGAGTCGCAATGCTGAACCACATTGGATCATAGATCAACGCGGCAAAGTCTGCTACATCTACATTAGCCCCACCATTTCCGATGGGAGCATTGTTAGAAAGACCCATAATGTAGTTAGGAACTACCATCAGATCACCAAAGTCTGACATGTATACGTCAACTGATTGGCGTAGCTTGCCGTCAGCATCCATGTTACGCCTAACGCCTGTATCACCAACCATTAAGTCAGAGAAATCACGACGAAGTTTTGGAGAAAGCATAATACGAGATGCTTTACCACCTTGCTCATAGATCTTCTGCATGACTGTATCAATGTCTGATAAAGTCAAAGCGGTACGTCCATCAGCGGCATCACCAGATGTGACTGTAGCTGTACCCTCATTAGTTGATCCAACCGCAGGAGCTTGGAAATCACCATTGTACTCTACAGTGGCATCATCGTTAATAAACGCTTGATAACCACCCATTTTACGTGGGCTTGATGCTGACGCTACGTTGTAAGAATGAACTACATCAAACTCAACATCACGACGAAGCTCTGTGCCACGCTTTTTCAATTGGTACGCATACTCATCTGCGACACCTGCCTGATCGACAGCACGACGAGTTCCTGACACAGCAATGGTCTTACCATTAATCTGTGTGTAGTTACCTAGACGAGTACGATGTGGACCTACGTAATGTGCTCCCGCAATATAGTCTCCTCCGCTTGTAGCACTTGGATCTACAAAATCTGAGCCTTCAGCTAGACGAGAGTTTCCTGGAGCTTGTAGCTCATCTGTTTGCCACTCATGGTAAATAGCCGTAGCTTTTGCTTTACCAATAGAAGAAATAAAAGGTGTTTCTTCACGAGTGATCATTGTAATAAAATTAGCCAAATCCTCACGCTGTGAAACATCTGCGTCTTGACGACCAGACGTTACATCTGCTTGAGCACGACCTGTGGATACACCACGACCTGCAACAATTGCCATTATAGCCTCCGAAATTATTGTTGTTATTTATATTGTGAATTAAGATTCACCAAGAGATCGAGAAGCAAGTTGTCGTAAGAAAGCCATTTGATCGTCTGATGATGCATCCTCTCTGAGTGCATTTTGCCTAATAGCATTAGCTCGATCCGACTTTTGTTTAGATGCTGATTTAGCTTTTTTAACAGGAAGCTTTTTAGTAGCAACGGTTTTCCGTTTAGCTTTTCCCTTTGTAACTCCTTGTTTTAGAATTCTGTAATCATTTACAAACTTAACTAAAACAGGATCTACAATGGTATCAACTATTTCTTCAGAAATTCCTTCACCTACTGCAAACTCACGAATCTCAGAAGCCACACTTTCATCAAACCCTGGGACATACGTTTCGATATGTTCATTAAAACTATCTAATGCTTCAACCCATTGTTTTTCTAAAACAGCTTCTTGTTGTTCTTCCATGTTTGCAAGGATGCCTTCACGCTTTTTACGAGCCGCCCAATACTTGGACTGAGCTTGTTCACGTTGATCCTTTAGTTCGGACAACTCATAAGTGTCACCGTTGTCCCTTGCTTCTTGTATTTTAGCTTCGATATCATGATATTGTTTAGCAAAAGTTTGTTCGTCCTGTAGCAGGACAATTGCGCTTGCTTCTCCAATTTTATTAATCTCAGCTAGTTGTGCTTCACGTTCAGCTTCTAATTCCTTACGTGCTTCTCCTAGTTCACGACCCTTCGCAGAAAGAGATTGTTCTGTAGAGTAACCTTTTACAAGATCACTAAAGGATACAGGCACTTCCTCACCGTCAATTTTGACAATAACTTGTGCATCCAAGTCAAGATCATCCAAAGAGTAAACAGTAGCATCTTGGGTAGCCGTAGCATCCTCATCTTCTATTTCTTCTTCTTCGTATTCAACTTCTTCTTCATTCTCATTAACGACTTCATCAGACTCTTCTGGGTCTTCTTCATCTGAATCAGACGGGCCAACTTCTGGGATCTCTTCAACGGGTAGCGATTCAGACACAAATTCAGATTGTGAAATAACAGCATCCAAGAGTTCTTGTTCGGTTGGGCCATTAACATCGGCAGGAATGTCATCCGTAGGTAGAGATTCGTTTGCTTCTGTATTCATAAATTGTAATTCCTCAATTAAGCTTTAGCAACAGCAGTTTTCTTTGCTGTTGTTTTCTTTGCAGGAGCTTCTACTACTGCTTCTTCTACAGTAGGAGCTTCTACTGCTATTTTTTCATAACGCTCTTTTAAATAAAATAAGTTTGCCAGAGTGTCAGAATTTACTTTTAATTTTCCTGGGCTACGCATAGAATCGTATTCCAAAGAATTTATCATTAAATTAATATTCTCTATGAGCTTTTCTGTTTCAATTACTCTCATTATTGTCCTCCATAAATTTAACATTTTTACCTAACATTTCATACTCGACTAATTTTTTACGAACATCCCCAAGAGCTAAGGCAGAGTTATAAATAAACTCCCGTGTCTTAGTCTCATGGGGATCTGTTTTTAGCCAATGCATAAAATAGGTTACAAGTAATTCACCATATGCGTCATCAAAGAAAACATTACGTTCTCTAGATGCAAACTCAGCATTTACTAATGCTTCTTTTGCTAACACATCTGGATGCACCTTATTTCCCAGGTTCTTCTCACCTGCCTTTCGGTATTTATCCATTTTTATCCTTGCATGTATTGTTTAGTCATCGCAACAATTTCATCAAATGTTGGATGAGGTGGTACGTTCGCACCTTCTTTGACAGCACTAATAGCAGTGTCTGCCCACTCTTGATAATGCCGATCTATAGCAACTGCCATTTGTCTTGCGTTATCATCCATAGTGTTTCTTGCTTGAGCTTGAGTGTAAGCCACATTAGCTTGTTGTAGACCTACATCTGCTTGTGCTTTAGCAAGTTCAAGTTCTTTAGCCTGTTGAGCTTCTTGTGATTGCTTTTGCATAACTTGCGCTGCTTTTTCTTTAAACTCATCCTCTGTGTAATCCTCTAGGAAGTCATTAGAGTCTAAACCCATTGCTTCCACAAGTTGTGTGGCTAGCATAGCAGGAGCTTCTGGTTTGACAACCATGCCAACACCTTGCGCTTTCAGCGCAGGTAATACCTCAGAACCAATTGATTTTAGTTTTTGAATCTTGTTAAGATTAGAGTTTTCTCCGATATCCACAAAGATTTCACATTCTAAGTTGTAAGGTAAATCTGATGGATTAATTGTAGCAAAAGAATTAGCTAGTGTGCAAGAGACTTTCTGAGTCATGCATTTACGCAGTGTGTGGTATATTCCACGGCATAAATGTTTAAACCCTGTTTCTGCAAACCGTCTAGCAATCTGTTGTATTCTTTTCTGAGAAGCTGATTGTACTGCCGCTAGCTTTTGCTCAGAGTTTCCAGATACGTATAAAGTATCGTTTAACCCTTGAGCCGCCTTTGACATACCTGTAGCTTGCTCTTTAATCATCTGCAAGTGCTCTAACAAAGGTACTGTTCCCGTACTCATTGTTTCGGGAACCAATGCAGAGACTGCACCATTGGGGTTACCATTAGTAGGTATGATCTGTTTTGGTTTCATGTTTTGAAGCGCAGAGAAATCTACTACGTTTGGATCTGCTAGCTTTGGTGAGTAGTTAGTTAAGTATGTGTTTTCAACAAACCCACGTAAGATAGCTGTAGACGCAAGTGTAGAGGAGCGTGTAAAGTCTGCGATAGACATTCCATAGAACTCAAACGGGATATTAATGGGAGACAAAGAAGCCAGAGGAACCATATCACAATCTTCTTCAAATAGAATATGTTTACCTGCAATAATGAATCTTTTTAGCTCTGCTATTCCATCCCCATCACGATCTACTCGCATCCAACACTCTGTAACCGTAACTTCACGATTAGCTTCTAATGGTGTCTCATCAAGATTCATCGAACCTTGCCAATATTCTTGACCTGTGATTAGTTTACGAGCCGCTACATCTTCTGCGTATCGTGTGACAATATTGTAGCTACTGTCTCCTAGACTATTCCAATCGTCTTCAGACAAGGCTTCTGATATCTCAGGCCACATCTTACGCATTTCTGAACGAGTGTATGTTGATTGCAGACCAACAAAGTCTGCATTTTCTATGCTCGATGCGTCCCTAGATATTCTAAAGGATTCTGGTGGAATAAGTTCTAGTTTAACTTTTGAATTGTTTATACGCCTACGTAAGCGTACATCGACATAGACAAGCTCCATTCCTTCGCCATCATCCATGACATCATTTTCAAATTGCAGATCCCCTACAATCTCTACGTCATCATCAGCGAGTAATTCGTCAAGTCTAGTTTGGTTAATCTTTTCGTATTCTTCAAATATGTAGGAAAAATCTTCTACGTAATCCCAACGTATAATTCCATTTTTCCAAAGCAACGCACATTTAATCCAAGACTCTAGGATAGACCATCCATCGTTTTGTTTAAATATGCAATAGTTTACTAATAATGATGCGTCCTTAGCTTTTTTATAAGCCCCTGGACTATCATTATAAGGGACAAAACGTGCTAGTCTTTGATTGTTTAAAAACAAATCAGACAAAATAGCAGAGTATGCCTCTACAGTTTCTGTAGTTGATGTGTCCACAATACTAGACACACCTTGTGGTGATAAGTGACCAACAGGTATTCCTGCGTACTCATAAGTACTTTTGATTCTTTCGTTAGCTAAGTCAGAAGAGTTTAACCAATCTCCAACAGAATTGTTTACTCCTGCTTCGACAAGAGCAATAACCTGTTCATCAGTTACTTCTTCTTTATAGCCATAATGGGTAGACATTATTTATATCCCCCTTTGGTTGGAATCTTTTTAGTCTCCCTAAGATTATCACTATTGTAATTTCCTGGGGTAGTCATCACTCTTTCTTTTACTTCTTTCTTTTTAGAAGTTTGTGGTATTTGCATAAAACGAGACATACGATCTCCTATCTATCAATCTAAATGTTTAAGTCCCATAAGAGTGCCTTGATATGGCAGATAGTCTAGACATAACAATTTTTAGTCTGGTACGTCAAGACACTCTTATAAGACCTATCGAACTTTTTGTGGGTAATGAAGAGAACTTCATAAGTAAGAGGCATACTTTCCTTCTGTTAGCTATGCCAGACTAACTGAGGACAATAGAAGTCTGTTATAACCATTGTGTGTTATCTTGTTCTAGAGAACCTGCTCTATCTTTCCATGATAATCTATTTAAAACAAGTTTATCATAATGGGTTCGTAACACTTCACATCCCATAGCAAGAGCCATAACTGTATCATCGTGAGTTCCAGGGGATGCTTCCGTTTTTCCTGTTTCTGTAGATATATAGTCTTTTAGTTCTTGTATCATAATATTTGATGGAATGTATATGGCTTCATCGGTAATTAATCGTTTTAGATTACCAATAATAACTGGTTTAGTACTAAGCGTAGTCCTGAATCCTAATCTTACTCCCTCTTCATTAGAGACATTAGCAATCTTAGTTTGCTTGTACATATTTACATAATTCATTGATTCTAGCTTTTGTAGGGTAGCTATTCCCATTGAGTTAGACTCTACACAAAGAAATGCATTATTATAATAACGACCTAGATAGAATAACAACTCCCCGTATGTGCTAGGGTCAACTCTATTATCTCTGTATAAAGCTACTACTTTATAATCCTTATCTAAGACAACAGCACAACTGTAATCTTGGGCTACCCCTAAAGACACATCAGCGGCTATAACATAAGGTTTATCGAACTTTGGATATTCCCAAATATTCAACTTACCTTCTTTGTTGTCATCAAACATTTTAGAGTTTAGATCCCAAGAACGTATTGATTGTGGTGCTTCAGGTAATAATAAATCAAGCTTATCCACATCAAACACATTGGAACCAGACACAACAAAAGCTTCATCAGCAGACGATGGGTACTCTTGTTTAAACTTTAACTCTCCACTTTCTGCTATTTTGAGTCTTCTCCAAAATAATTGATCATTATCTAATTCATATTTTTCTTTTAGTGTTTCTTCTTCTGAGGTTAACTCCATACCTTCTGGTGCTGTTCTACGATATTCTTTAGTCCAGTACCACGGTAGGAATATAGGAAGATACTCATTCTCTCCTGCAACAGCACCTCTCCATAATCTGTAAAACTCACCTTGAGCACCATTAGCAGTACTCTCTAGAATTACTTCCGTACCATCAGCTTGTGATATACCTTGGAATAAACCTGCGAGAATCTTTTCATCATGTTGCCAAAATGCAATTTCAGATAAGTGTGCAATTGTTGGAGTAGTCCCACGACCTGCTTCGGGACTTCCTGCAGTATATAATCTGTAAGATCCTTTAGCTTCTTTATCGGAGTATGCGGGAGTTTTAATAATAATTTCTTTAGCATTTGATCTTTGTTCCTCCGGTTTTAATTCCCCTGCCATATTCTGGATAAGGTTCTTCGACATATTGAACAATGCATCAGAGGTAGCAGAGTCGTGTGCCATAACGACAGATCTTGTGTGTTGGTTAAAGTAGGTCTTCCAGAACACTCTGCCAGAGCAATATGTACTGATTCCTTGCTGTCTTGCCTTGAGGATAATTGCCCTAACCTTACCAGTTTTTTCCATTTGTTCATTAAGCTTCTCCGTAATATACATTTGAGCTTTATTTAACTTAAACGGTACAAACCCTTGTGTAGCATCTTTAGTAACAATCTTTATTTGTTCCTCTGCAAACTTAGCAAAGTCTTGTTTGTAATCCTGTAGCTTTAATCTTTTTTCTTTTTCTAAGATTAATTTTGTAATTTCTTTTTTATTCATGTGTGTCCTCAAGAATAATTCTGTACCCCCTGGAGTAATCTGGAGGTTAGCTGTAGGGAGGATATGAATAACACACCCTATATATGTACCCCCGATATCTTTTCGTACCCCCCACTGCAGTTGCTTGGCAAGATCCCGTCAGTTGCCCTAGAAATGCCTGTGGATAACTGCTAGATCTCTCAGTGGATGCCTAAAGATCTCCTAGAAGGGTTGCATATTGGCTTATTGCAGAGATTGTAAGGGGATTTGTGGGCATATGTGGAGATTAGTGGGTAGTACCGTAGGGGATGTCCTTACGATCTCTCCATGAAGCTTACAATGGCTCTCTCGATAACACAGACCCTCGCAAGCTCGTGTCTTTTTTGTGGAATGATGCCTTGGGTTAGCATCTTCTCCCCGAAAACAGTAGGGGTCGGACAACCTTTGGTGCTAGGCAACACCGTAAACTGCCTTTAAATCTTTGGGGTAGCTCCCCAGAGTCATGTGGCTACAACATGGTCTTTGTAGCTCTTTTTCCTCATCAACTCATAAGGAGAGTTCAGATGAAAGTAACAGCAATTGTTGTTAAGGATCCTCGTGTGATCCAAAATGTCACCGCTAAGGTGAAAGCTATCAGCGGCTCAGAGAGCTTCTGTGTAGCTGAGATTGCTACTCATTTCCCAACAGGCTTCACAAAGTCTCAAGGGAAGTGGGTACAACTTCACGGCAAGCCTACTCATGCTGTGTTCTCACGCAACTCCAAGGGTCATTGGATCATCACGGGGGTGAAGCAGGATTTGGTGCTGTCAGTATGACAGTGCCATCCTTTATTTTTAATTAACCGTCATCCGTGGGTGACATCCTTAAATGATAGGGAGATCCTTCTCTGAAACCTATCCTCTGAACCCAGATGCAGGTTTATTCCTCAATGCATCAACAACTTACGAATATGCAACCCTTCTAGGAACTAGAGGGGTTCTTATTACTCTACTAAGGAGATCAACATGACTACTAACAATAGTAGGAAGAACATGCATTACGTCTGGATGAATGATGATGAGTATGTCTGCAGTGGTTGTGATACATGGACTCTAAGTCAGTATCAAGATCACGAAAGAGACTTCTTCAGAAAAGTCTATGAAGACGATCCTGATTATCCCGAAGAACTAAAGGAGGACTAACATGAGTGGTACACTCGAAACTCTATTCATACTAATATCAATCTCAGTACTAGCCTTCTGGATAGCTACTGCAATAGATGATGTAAGGAGATACTAATGGATCTCTTTACAACAATTGCTATCATAGCATCTGTATCTTTCCTCTTTGGTATCTGTGGATACATTGGGGAAAGGTTCTTTGAGGAGTAACCTATGGCTAGACCAAAGTGTACTCATTGTGATAAACCTGCAGATGTAGTAGAGCAAGACTCGTTCTACTCATGTGCTG
>Ga0208899_1002823_pt1 | contig 11417 bp, 26 predicted proteins | sample VirMetDEL_Nov_24_FD_184518 | JGI IMG/M metagenome (GOLD analysis project Ga0208899, IMG submission 184518) | Aqueous microbial communities from the Delaware River and Bay under freshwater to marine salinity gradient to study organic matter... | ecosystem: Environmental > Aquatic > Marine >...
GACTGAGCCTTACATCACCGCATGCTATACCTTGGACAATAATGACATTGAGCGTGAAGTTCCAAATGTGATTGATGCAATTAAGGAATATGGTGAGTGCTTAAAGAGTGATGTATGGCCTGGTTACACGGATGATATTACAACTCTAAATCTTGGCACTCCATTTACCGAGAACAGACTTAGCATTACAAAAGCGAGTGAGAAGTTTGGTGTCAGTAGGAGCTACATCTACAAGTTAATAAAAAAGCATGGATTAGAAACCTTAAAGGTGAGAAATCGGCAGACTATTAGCATGTATGAATTTAGTAACGCTCTACGATGGGAGCATGGAAAGGCAGCATAATGGCGCGTAACAAAGGAAGTGTGGTAAAACTTGTTTCAAGTAAGAAAGCTCTAGAGATGATGGGGTATAAGTCACAAACATCTCTTGATCAATTCCATGATGACGAAGGATTCACTAAGTATGAAGTCTATGGAGTGAATGGTCGTGGTGGAGTTGGTTTAGCATGGAACAAGAAAGAAATTAACAAATGGTTAAGAACTGAAGGAAGGGACACATCAGAATGGTTGATAGACTAAAATTAAAAGAGATGGATAAAGTTTTAAATTATGCAGAGCGACATATTGAGCAGCATAATTTTGATGGCGCGGTTGTGGTATTGCATGCAGCTATAAAGCAATTAGTTGCTACCTTGCAGGGTATGGACTTAGATCATCAGAAAGATCCGCATGTAAATTTGTACACCAAGGAAGACTGTTGCGATGGGCAAGATCAATAGTCGATCTAAGGGTGCAAGATACGAGAGAGAATTAGCACGTTACTTATCCGAGAATGGGTTTCCAGGTTCACGCAGAGGACAGCAGTTCTCTGGTGGATCGGACTCCCCGGATGTGGTAAGTGACTTTCCATTTCATATCGAAGCCAAGCATGTGCAGGCACTTAACTTATATAGTGCCATGACACAGAGCATACGAGATGCAGGTGATAAACCACCATGTGTAATACACAGAAAGAATAACACGGAGAGCATGTTCACATGCAAACTAGAAGACCTAATTAAATTATTAAACGAGAAGTCCTGGACTTCCAAAACTAACTAACTCAAAAATACTATGATAACAGAACTAGCAAAAACCTACGAAGAATTAACGAACGAATTTAAAGATGCGATTACAAATGGCATCAATGGATTTGTAAAAGCCGGAGAAATATATGTAAAAGCAATAGACCAAAACCCTGAGTATGCAGATAAAATGCAACTTGAGTTTAGTGATATTGTACCTGCAAAAGCATGGAAACAATTTGAAGCTATTGGCAGAAAATGGATACATCCAAAACTTATTCTTGGTGGCATGTCGGATGCAAAGAAAACAAATATTGTAAAGCGTTTACCATACAGCTTACAGAATCGAGTATTTGAAGGTGAAAAGTTTCCATTACTTATCGCTGGTGGAGACGTGCTTGATGTAAGTATACTTGATGCAAGTAGTGAGCAGACCATGCAATTGTGCGGAGATGGTAATATGCGTACCTTAACTGAGCAAAAAGCATACATTGAGGACAGTAAACTTAAAGAAGACTTAAAGCCACAAGAGCTACCTTACTATGTACAAAAGGGTAAGATTATCTTTCGTAAGAATACAGAAATAACCAGAGCAGAACTCAAGCAGTTACTTACTCAGGTATGAGGTCAAAGGCCAATAGAGAAAAAAGTAAGCTAAAGTTTTGGGATAGAACAGGTTTTGATAAACAAGAAATTAAATTTTATGGATTTGTATATCGATTACATAATAATTGTTTAAAGGAATGTGAGATCAAAGCACTTGGATATAGGTTGAGAGACGAAAATGATTGGCTTAAATATTGTTACGATCCATTGGTTTACATATCTCAAGAGGATATAGATCGTCATTTTAATAACACAATATGGGAGAAAAATGACTATCCATTTAATTGTATTGAGGTGTGGGTAAGTGATCCATTTGCATGTCCATACACCGGACACGGAGCAATACGTCATAATGCGTGGGTAATTAAAAAACCAGGGTACTATAGAGTTCGTATGCAGTTAGTGCCAAAAACATCTAGAGTACAAGTTTTTACTGATGAGAAATCAAGCAAAGTGCGCACGACCTATAGAATGACGCATTACAAGGGTATGCCTTTCTTTAATAAGTGGAATGATAGATGTCATAATAATTATGTATCAAGGGCGTTTCATGTGGTTCTAAAATACTACAAAGAGGTGAGAGAGGGTATACTTGCAGAGAAACAAGCAATCAAGGATCGCAAAGAAGAAACCTATAATCGTTTAAAGAATAAGCGAGTCATGCAAAATGTAATTGCTCGTCAAAAAGAAAGAGAACGATTGAAGCGTGTGCGTGGTATTGTGCCAACAAAAGAAACTACTGCATTCTTCCAAGCACTTGCAGTTGGATCTGCAATATCTAGAAATGACTCAAGCATTTGACACGAGCTTATCTGTCGGCAAGTTGCGGGAGGCAGAATTAATCGAGTTCTTCCAATCGAAAGGGCATAAGCCCATACCCATACCAGGCAAGTTCTCAGGCTTTGATTTCTTCTTAGCCAATACTAAGCAGGGATATGAGGTAAAGCAGGATTGGAAGGCTCATTATTCTGGCAATCTCGTAGTCGAGGTCGAGATGTATGGTAAGCGATCCGGCTTGATGGCAACGACAGCAGATTGGTGGATCTTTGATACCAAGTCAGAGTTTATATTTATCACGCCAGAAGCATTGAAGGATTTAATAATCGAAACAAATCCACCCCTTAGACAATTCGTAGGCAAGGGAGATACGCACCCCAAAAAGGCATACTTAATTAAAATAGAAACAATAAAAAAATACGCTAAAACATCAGTTTTGCGTCCAAGTAAACTACAAACAAGCACAACAGAATACAATGCAAGCAATTAATAAAATAATGAAAAAGATAATAATTACAGCAATCTTTATAGCAGCAATTATCACTTGGCTGTGGATGATTTTTGCATGGATTTTAGCAATCTTAGGAGCATAAAAAATGAGTACAGAAAAACAAGATTTGAGGGTCAAAATTAACAACGAAACACACAAACTGTTAGATGCCTACTGCGAGCAGTCTGGTACAACTAAGGGACAAGTTTTGACTGACCTGATTTGGGGCAGTATTCCATCCCGCCTCGCGTGCGCGCAACATATTCTAACGAATATGTATAATAATAATATATATAGTACCCCTGACATTCCTGAGGTCAAAACGAAGACCCGTGGGAAGCACTTATTACCAGCAGATTTTTGCCCATCTCGGTCAATAGCGGAAGATGCAGGCATCGATTACGATGGTGCGCTTGAAGCATTTACAGATTGGGCAAAAGCGAGTGGCAAGAGATACCTTGATTGGGATGCATGTTTTCGTGGTGCATGCAAGACATGGCTAAAGGAAAGATTCCCACACCTCAGAGTAAAATCTCCAAAGTCAACAACTCATGGCTTAAACTTTGATGACATTGAGACAATCCATCCGTGAATATTGATGTAGATTTAGCAGAACAAGCAGTTCTATCTGCCATGCTCCACGATACGAGTGGCGTGGCAACCGCACAAGCGGGTGAAGCTCTTACTAAGGATGACTTCAGTAGCGCGGATCGTTCCACGATCTTCGAGACGTGCTTAGAGTTATCACCTGCCAATGAGGTTGATGTAATTATCAAGCATCCAGAACTCCAGGACGAAGTCATGTTCATTTCTGAGAAGTATGGTGGTGGAAGTATTACCCGGTACATCGATTATTTAATTGAGCATAGGAACACACGAGCGGTTGAGCATGCATTATTTCATGCCAATGATGAACTCAAAGCAAACAAGTCAGCAGAAGAAATATCCCAAGGATTCGTAAATCGAATCGCTCGTTCCCTTTCTCAGCGAAAAGGTGTGGTTGCATGTTCAGCCGCAAGTAAGCAGGCACATGCAGACTTTCTCGAAGTAGATGCAGGAGGCACACAAGCACTCACCACAGGCTTATCAAGATTAGATCTCGTACTTCAAGGTGGATTCAAGAAGGGTAGTCTGTACGTTCTTGCTGCTCGTCCTGGTATTGGAAAGTCTGCACTTGCTATTCAGTTTACCCATGAATGTGCAAAGCGTGGATTGCGTGCAGCCTATGCTAGTCTTGAAATGACTGCCAATGAGATTGCAGGTAGACTGCTTTCAAGCACGAGTGGCGTGCGTAAACCCGTCACAAAAGGATTTCTCCAACCTAATCACAAGCAAAAGCTGGAAGCACAAGTCAAAGCAATGCAGTCATGGCCTATCACATTCAAGGATGATAATGAAGCAACCTTGCAAAGTATCCAGGCATTTGTTGCCAAGCAAAGGATTGAGGGTGAGCTTGGACTAGTCGTTATCGACTACCTGCAATTACTCAGCGTGCCTGGTGTGGATAACAGAGTGCAGGAGATTAGCCAGATTTCTCGTCAGTTAAAAGCAATTGCAATGGAATACGATATTCCTGTGGTTGCTCTTTCTCAGCTTAACCGTGCGCTTGAAGCTCAAAACAGAAACCCTATGCTTTCGGATCTGCGTGAGTCTGGAAGCATAGAACAAGATGCAGACTGCGTGATGTTAATGCACAGAGAAGAGGTCATTGACCCAACCAAGGATGTGATTGTATGCAATGTCGCTAAGAACCGCAATGGTGAGGAACGGGCTAGCAAGTTTCTCTTTGACAAATCCATTGGTCGATTCTCGACCCACGTTGAAACGCGTCTAAATGATAAAAAGACTCCCTTCTGACTACATATGACTTACATTGTGTCTCATAGTATGCCATTAGAAGCCCCCGAAGGGTGCTAAAAAGCGTTTTGATTGATTATGAGGGTGTTTACTCATGTGACGCAACCAAAACGCTTTTTAGAGGGGTATAGGGAAAAGATTAAGTTTCTCCTACACTAGACTCAAAGTTTGGATCTAACCTTGGATCTGTTTCATAGATTAGTTTACGCTTCATTTTCTTCATCATTTCCATGACTTCCTGTAAACTTGCCAATCCATCTAGCAAGATATCTTCTCTCTCTTCTCCAGATTTCTCATGGATAGCAAGATGTAGAAAAGTGTGAGCTTCCTCTAGTTTCTCTTCTATTGCACTCATGCTGGTACTCCATCCTTTCCAATAGCTTGGTTCTGCACTTGCTCATTGTAATCGAGCTTGGAGTCTAGACCACTACGCAAGAACCTTCTTGCACGCTTACCATCTTTACCTTGCTTCTCTGCCATTTCTCCAATGGTTGAGGATTTAATTGGTCTTGCATTCTCCTCATCAATAAATGGAAGCATGATAAGATCCGGCTCAACCCCAAACTTGTTTGCAGTTGCAAGCACTAACTCATCAGATGGTAAGTGACCAGGTTCTTGGTGAAGTTTTATTGATTCAATCGCTTTTTGTAAATTACTCATGCTTGCACTCCATCCTTTCCAATTATCTTAATTGCAGGGCATGCGATACCCTCGTTGTCTAGTTTCCAATCATCTTGTAATTCTTTAGCATCATCTTCATTGATCGCTAACAATACCAATGGTTCGTCATTAAGATAATCTTTGTGCAATTCAAGTAAATGATTGTAATTGTCTGCACAATACAACTCACCATTCTCATGCCCAATTAAATAAGAACCATTTTTTGTGTATTTTTCAATTACTAGTTCACGTGCTTCTTTTCTGTCTTTTAAATAATTACTCATAATATTTCTCCTTGTTTCTTGTTTCTCTTGTTCCACCATGCAAGCACTTTCGGCACTAACTTCATCGCTAAGAATATAGTCATGCCTAGTGCGAGCTTGGGTAGCAGGTCATTGTCTTGTTTGCTCATGTTAAAATCCAATAGCTTTCGCTTTAAATCTCTTGGCGTTCATTGCATTGCCTCCTCTTGGGGAACAGTTTCCACGCTCGTAATACGAAACTTTACTAGCTTGTACTTACTGTCCTTTTTATAGAAATCCTTCAGATAACATCCCATAGCCAATGGTATTACGTGAGGTAATTCGTAAAAATATTTGATAGTGCCGGTTTCTTTTTCTAAAACACCAAACAGATGCTCTTCACCATTATCCAATTTGTAATCTTTTACCTTACCCATTGCTATTTCCTCCATCTTGATTCTGTTTTGCCATCCAATCAATTGCATCACGACAATTAGGGAACTTCTTTACTTTTTCCCCATTCCAATTGCCCTTACTTTCAATGCAAACTACACATTCATCATCGATACTATCTGGACACCATCCGGTATCTTCATGGTCGGCAAGTTTCAATTCTGTTTCTCCAATTGTACGGGTGATAAAGTCACACCCTCCACCTGTTGGTGTCCAATCAATGCCATATTTTTGTGCGTATTCGTATATTTCGTTTGGTATATTCATTTTGTTTCTCCTATTTCTATAAACTCTCTGCATCCATTAATTAAATCTTGCCAATCCTCACAATCCGGATCTTCACCATCTCTTTCTCTTTCCTGCATCCGAGTTTCGTATTCATTTAATAAATCGCAAAGTAATTCAACTTTTCTTTCATCTTCAATGTGTTCGTAATTCATACTCATGCTACTACCTCCCTTACATGTGAATATTCGTAACTCATCATCTTGGAAAATGACTGCCCGGTTTTACCAGCTTCATCTGGCGTGCGTGCTTGCACGTTGAGAACCTTCATGCAGGCACGTTGGCCTTTTATTTTCTTAAATGCAAAGACCTCGAAGTCTTTGATCCTAGCGTGCTTGTTTCTCCTCCAGGTCATGCTAAACCTTCCGTCACATTTCTCTCTAATGATTCTGCAAATTTAGGCATGAAATCGTTTTGACTTGGATAGTTGCTCATTACCTTGCAGATATAATCATATCCGCGATCTTTCTGCTCTTCATAAGTGAGATCATTCCATCCCTTTGTCGCTTCAAGTTTCTTGTTTTTTGCGATCTGCTTTTTCTCTTCATCCGTATAATCGGAATCAACTTTCTCGATATGTAGTACAGTTTCATCGTACATGTATTCAAAGCCTCTGGAAAGTGCAAGGTAGATCAAGTCTGATACCTTTCTCTTATCGCCTTTGGCAATGCGCGTTAACATGCAATGTTGCTCATCTGTTAATTCAATATTTATAGTTTTCATTTTTGTAGTATGTTTTAAGTTGTAATTGTAATTGTTTAAGTTGTTTCTCCTTACGCGCTACATGCATGCACGCCCCCGTTTCACGGGGCAATGCACCACGCTTTGCACGCTCCCTTTGCTCCCTTTGTTTCATACCTTTCTCGCCTATCTCAAGCAGCTCTTGCAAGGCGATTGGAAAGAGTTGTTTTGCGTGTTTCATAACTCTCTTTTGTACTTTTCTAAATGAATTAACACATCACGCAGTAACTCATTATTGTCATTCTCGTTGAGATACACATGGAGCAATTCAATTAATGTATTTATTATTAAATCTATTGCGTGTTTCATGCTAGTTTCTCCTTTGCTTTCATGTTATCAATGCCACGTGCAATTGTAGTTTCATTTACATCGCTTTCTGTTATGGTTTGACCGCAAAATTCATGCGTTGCCACATAAGTAGTTTTAACTAAGTCACCATTGTTGTTATATGTCTTATGTATGTCTGTAATGGTGCATACATATGTATTCTTTCTTATTGGCATGTATTGAGTGCCAATTGGGTATTTTCCTATGCAAAATGTATTCATGCTAGTTTCTCCTTTATTGCTTTGATGATGTCCGCAAAGGTATTGGATGAGATGACATGCTCTTTATCGTCATGTAAACATTCATGCTCTTTCTCACCCTCACTTAGTTCACGTTTCCATAAATGGTAACGCTCAAACTCATCATTAAATGATTCACTTGGGTGATCACTCATACTTTCAATGTAATCTACACCAAGTGTAAAACCATGAGTAAAATGTCCCCAAAATGGGAAAGAATCATTATGCCATGATATATCCTCAAATCCTAGTTTCTCTAATTCACTCAAGTTAAAATCACTTGGTGCAATCCAATCGGGATGTTCTTCTTTGTAACTCATGCTAGTTTCTCCTTTACCAAATGCGTTTGATTAACATGCCGCCATCATCATGCATGTAATAATTGTAATCAATTTCACCACCGGATTCCTCACTATATGTATTTGGTGCGCGATCTAGTTTTTCCATTAATTCTCTAAAGGTGATTTGCTCGCCTTTGTAATTCCAATCTTTCTTGTCAGCGCCTTGATTAACATCATAGAGATTTGAGTCTGCAAATTCTGCTTCCAATGATTGCTTGGTATGTATCTCTACAATATCTGCGACTCTAAAATCACAAAGATAATGATTTTTGGTATGATCAATTATATTAACATGTGGTTTCTCACTTATTGTTCCCTCATTGATTTCTGCATAATCAATCATTTGCTTATATGCTTCTGATCCTTTCTCTAAGATCATGGTTTGCGTTTCTGATTCCGGAAATGTAATTGTTAATTCTATTAAGTTTTTCATGCTAGTTTCTCCTTTTTGTAAGTATTAATTGTATTGCTAACCAAGCGCCAACGATGGCGTATGGAGCGAGTAGTATTATTGATAGTTCGTAATGCATGGTATCTAAATTTAGTGGTTTTTGATTCCAATTTGATATCCTTTGATCATTGCATTGATTTGATCGAATAGCTCGCGCTTGGTACAACGTTCGAGGATAACATTAACGCCACCTCCTTTAGCCATTTCATCAAGACGTACACCACCATATGAGTTGTCTATCATGAAATGATTTGCGCATGGTATAACTTGCCCATGAGTACCTTTAAGGAGTTTACCTTGTCTATCTTCTTTGTAAGGAGTCAATGGACGTCCAAGTAATACATTTAATGTATGTACCTTGTCATTAAGTAATTTTGTAGTAATTTTCATAGTAGTAATTTGAGTTGTTAAAAAGCGGATTATTTCCGCGAATACAAACAATGTATACTTTTGTAGTTTCAATGCAAGTAAAAAGTAAAAAAGTTTTAATGCATGCATGCACGCCCTCGTAAACGAGGCCATGCTTAGCGCTTTACTTGGACAACATGGGAACAATGGAAGCATGGAAAAGTGAAAGCGAGGAAGTTGCGAAAGAAAGTTGCGAGCTAGAAAAAGATGTGTGTTAATGCAAGTTAGTTGCAATAGATGTGTATTAATGCAAGTTAGTTGCAATAGAAAGCATTCCTCGCTCCATGCCAAAAAAACCAATATGCACGAAGTATGTATTTACACTAAGTATACATTTAATCCGGCTTTCATTCTTCATTCTATCTTGCGTGCAATTCATACGAAAAACTTGCAAGCTCGGATCTGTTTGCATTCAATCCCACTAAACATGCATGGCGTGCAATTTCTAAAAAAAATAACATCATCCAAAATCGTTATAAATAGTCGCACGCCTGGCGCGCATGCGGGGGGGCGGGGGTGCGCGTGCGCGCCTGCGTTCTTTCTATATTATTATCACCCCCCGCATAACTTTTTTCGCAATATGCCCCCCTTGATGGGGCTTCGTTTTGCGCATGGTTATGATGGGGGCAAGCCTCACGCCCCCATACCCCCACACATCACCGCACAACATGGCCTCGAGGGTATTGTTTTGTAGTTTGGGTTGTAAATGCGGAGTACGATCCTTGATTTACAAGGGAGGGTGTCCCGCTTTTATGTGGTTACGGAACAGGTGATAGAAATAACCAGAGGGGAAATCCTAAAACCCCACCGCCACAATACCTGTAAAAGTTAGGTGTCTATAGGTTTATATATTCTATGCCCTGCATGGATTACAACTTCCTTGCATAGTTCTAAGAACTCTTGATCGGTCATCATACCTTTTGCCCTGTTTGCTTCTGGGCATACGATTTGCAGGTTATCGATTGAGTTATCCCCGCCTCTTGCGATGGGTAGGATATGGTCATACTCGTAGGTATCTGGTTTGTTAAAGTCTAGTGGTCTACCTGTTAGTGCGCATGGGAAGTGGTCACCGAATTTGGCTTGAACATCTTTGTAGTTGAATGTCATACGTCTTTGAAAGGTGAATGCTTTGGTGGTAATTCCTTTTGATATTTGCCTTGGTGTTTTGTTTAAGTACCAGGGTAGGGATGTTTTGTATGGTGTCTTATGATTTTGGAATCTATAGATTTTCTTTCTGTGTAATTTTTCGTATGTTGGGAGTTGTTTTGTTTTATCCTTTACTTTTTGCCTTGTTTTTTTGCGTAGTGCGTAGGAGACGGTTGATATTGAACATTTGAGTTGTTTGGCAATTTGTTTAAAGGAATGACCTTTTCTGCGTAGTGCTATGATTTTTTTATTTAGCGGAGTCATCGTTTGGCGTGATGTCTACGACTTTTTCCTTGGATGCTTCCTTGGGTTGTTTTTTAACTTCTTTTGTAGCCCCTTTTAGGATTGATCGTACTTGATCTGGTGACATGTCTGAAGAGCCGAGGGTAACATTTGCGGATGCTGTAATGTTGGATGGTCTGCCTGATACGGTTAGGAATTTGTCCATGAGTACGGCAACTGCGTAGGCTAGGTTTTGGGGTGGTATTTCGTCTAGTTTGTTGTGTAGAGTGTTTAGGGAGTCTGCCACCATATCTGAGAGCTTGTTGTTTACTTTGTTTAGGAACTCTTGTTCTGTCATGTCCAGGCGATACCGTAGGAAGTTACCGATTGACTGACGAAGTTCTGGATCTTGTTTCATTAGGATCTCTGCTTCTTTTTTTCCGTTTGATTGTTTAGCTGCAATCTTGGCGGCTGATTTGATAATATTATTTTTTGTCATTTCATCACAGAATCCACGGACTGTACCGGGTTTCCTTGCTCTTCGTTTATATTGTTTTGGCATGAAATTTTAGTTTTTTTCAAAAAGAACTTGATTTGTCAAGATAAAGACTACATAAGGTGACAAATGGATACAGAACGAGCGAAAGGTGTTTTAAAGGAGGCGTGTATGAACTACACGGAGTTTAGTGGTTTGGTTGGAGTTAAGCCTGTCACAGTCAGGCTTGCCTTTAGTAATAACCGATTAAGCAAGAAGATGGTTACCTTGTTACTTGAGTTGGAGAGTAACCAGAAGGAGGAGGGTGAGAAGAAGGAGAGGGTATTGGTAAAGGAGGGGATGATTAAGCAGACCCTTGGGGATGAGCGTATGGCAAAGGTGTATATGTTACCTAAGAATCCATACCTAAGATTTATAGAATTTGATGATGGCACGCATGGTAAAATCCGCGCCCAACCTGGTAAGTTTGGATTGGGTAGTGTGGTTAAGGTTAAGCGTGAGGATGGTGACCTTTGGTCATTGGTGGGCAATTACGACAGAAAGGACAGATTAGTATGAGTGATGAGGAATGTGATGAGTATCACGATGAATTAATTGCTGAAAGGCGGAGAC
>Ga0208899_1002824_pt1 | contig 11416 bp, 14 predicted proteins | sample VirMetDEL_Nov_24_FD_184518 | JGI IMG/M metagenome (GOLD analysis project Ga0208899, IMG submission 184518) | Aqueous microbial communities from the Delaware River and Bay under freshwater to marine salinity gradient to study organic matter... | ecosystem: Environmental > Aquatic > Marine >...
GATGGTCAAAGAACATCTACATACATCACTCCACAATCTTTTTATCCTAACGGAGTATAATTATGCCAAAATGGGCTACAGGAAAAAGATCACAATCAATATCGGATAGATCAGGAATGGCTTTTCCATACAATGAGATGGTGAAGGAATGGAACGGTTCTTTAGTTCATTATTCTGAATTTGAACCAAAACATCCACAGATAAGAAGAAAGTATAATGTAGCTGATGCAATAGCTTTACAAAATTCAAGAAATCAAAAGTTTCAACAACCAACTCAAGAATTTGCAGATGATCAAACAATTTCTGATTCTGGTGGAATAACAGTTGGCGTTGCTAATTTATCTTTACCAGGAGATTTTGCATTTATTAATCAAGGAACCTCAGCTATGACTCCTGCTGATCCTTCCCTACAAAATAGAAGAAGACAACTAGATGCACTAGTTGGTCAAGCGGAGGTTAATATAACTTAATGGCAGTTACGTATGCAAATTTTTTAACACAAGTAAGAAACTACACTGAAGTAGACAGTAATGTTTTAACGGATAGTATTATTCAAGATTTTATAAGATCAGTAGAACTAGATGTTGCCGGTAAAGTTGATTATGATGATTTAAGAAAATATTCAACTTCTACATTTACTTCAGGAAATAGATACGTATCATTACCTGCAGATCTAACCATAATTAGATCTGTTCAAGTTATTGATGGCTCTACAAGAACTTTTCTTGAAAGAAGAGATACAAGTTTTATCTCAGAATACAACAACAATGCGGCTACAGGTTTACCTAAATATTGGGCTAACTGGGATGATTTTAATATATTTGTAGCTCCTATACCAGATTCCGCATACACTGTACAAATCAATTACATCACAGATCCACCACAGTTTACATCTTCCAACAATACATTTTTGTCTACTTATCAAGAATCAATGTTGTTACATGGCGTGCTTACTGAGGCTTTTAGATATTTAAAAGGACCACAAGATATGTACAAGCTGTATGAAAGTAAGTATAATGAAGAAGTACAGAATTTTGCTCTTCAACAAATGGGGAGAAGAAGACGTGCGGAATATGATGATGGGGTACCTAGAATTAAGATACCTTCACCATCACCAAATACGTAATTTTAAAGGAGAACAATTATGGCAATAACAACTAACGCAATTTGCAATTCATTCAAAAAGCAATTGTTAGGTGGTGAGCACGATTTTGATTCAGGTGGAGATACATTTAAATTAGCAATGTATACTTCAGTTGCAACACTAGGTGCATCAACAACTAACTACGCATCAACAAACGAAGTATCATCTTCAGGTTATACTGCAGGCGGTAAAGCTTTAGTTAACAGCGGTGTAAAAGTTTCATCAGGAGTAGCAATTACTAACTACGCTGATTTATCTTTCACTGGAGTTACACTAACAGCTAGAGGTGCTTTGATTTACAACACAACTACTGACGGTGGTACAGGCACTACTGAAGCAGTTGCTGTTTTAGATTTCGGTGGAGACAAGACTGCAACTTCTGGAACATTTACAATCCAGTTTCCTGCATTCACAACTTCTGCTGCAATCTTAAGAATTGCGTAATTAAAGGAACTAAAATGATATGGCTAATGGATGGGGTGATCTAGAATTTGGTATAGGTGAGTTTGGGTTACAAGGTAACTCAACTACAACCCTATCAGGTATTAGTTCTACTACATCCATTGGTTCAGTCACAGCAACAGCCGAATTACAAGTAGGTTGGGGTGGAGACACTTGGGGTGAAAATGCTTGGGGCGACTTATCTGGAGCCTTTGCAAACCCAACAGGAATTCAAGCTACATTCTCAGTCGGAACAGTCACAACAACAGCTAACGCTAATATTGATGTAACTGGAATACAATTAACTGCAACTAACGCAGGTGCAGTTGGTGGTACTTCTGTAGACATTATACCTACAGGTCAACAAATGACTTTAGGTATTGGTGAAGAAGTAATTAATATTGGTGTTCCGGTAACAGGCTCTCAAGCTACAACTTCTGCAGGCCAAACAACAATTGATCCAACATATTTAATTGGTGCTGGATGGGGTAGAGATACTTTTGGAAACTTAGGTTGGGGTGTTAATTATTCTGTAATACCTGCTGAAGGAACGGGTATTGAATTAACATCATCTATTGGAGAAGAGACTGCATTTACCGATGTTGTTGTTAATTTAACATCACCCGATGCCTTAAACATCACATACGCAAATCCATCATTCTCAATTCAAATTGACCAAGATATATTTGTACTAGCTTCTGAGGATCAGTTAGATGCTGAAATTGGAACTATTGCAGATATCACAGGTGACGCTTTAGTTGAACCAACTAACCAAGAACCTTTATTTAATTTTACTGCTGAAGGCAATGCACAACTTTCAACTGCACAAGCTAAATTTGGATCATCTTCTTTATTGTTAGATGGTACAGATGATTATGTTGAGACAACAACTAATTTAGATTTAAGCTCTGGTGATTTTACAGTTGATGTTTGGATAAGACCAAGTAGTGTTTCTGGTTACAAAGGTATTTGGCAATCAGGAACAAGCACAACAATGCAATCCTATTTATTAGGCAACGCAGTTTATTGGAGTGTAAATCCATCAACAATTATTACTACTGCAGTCACTGTTAATGCAAATGAGTGGACTATGTTGTCTTATGAAAGACAAGGAAACACTCACAGAATATATAAAAACGGAACTTTAGCAGATACAGCTACCACAGCTAATAAACAAGATAATGGTCCATTTAGTATTGGAAAAAATGGTTTTGGTGATTTCAATGGTTACATAGATGAGTTTAGAGTTTCTGATATTGCAAGATATGGAGGCTCAAGTTTCACTGAACCAACTCAAGCTTTTTCATTTGATTCTAATACAGAATTCTTACTTCACTTTGATGGAGCTAATGGATCAACTGCTATTAAATCTGCAGATGATACGTTATTCCAAGCAACATTCTCAGAAGGTCAAGTAATCGGTGGTACAAGACAAGATGTACCGGTCACTGGAACACAAGCTACTTTAACTCTTGGAGACTTTACTTTAGAACAATCCACAAACGAACCTGCTACCGGACAAGAGCTTACAACTAATATTGGTCAAGCTGAAGAAATACCTGCTCAAATAGTGGGTGTTTCTGGCATACAATTAACAGCTAATGTAGGCTCTGTGACCGTTACAGGTAATGCTCTTGTAACACCTACAGGCATAGAGTTGACTTCTACTGCTGGTAGTCTTAATATTACTTCATGGCAAGAGATTGATCCGGGTGTAACGAATGTTTGGACAGAGGTTGATTTAGCTGCATGATTAAGGTAAAATTATAATTATTTAGGAGACAAAATTTATGACATCTAGTTATTCAACAGATCTAAAACTCGAACTAATGGTCACTGGCGAAAATGCTGGTACATGGGGTGATAAAACAAATACAAATTTAAATTTAATTCAACAAGCAATCGCTGGAGTGGAAGGTATAACTCTAACTGATTCTGCTACTACAACATTAACTATGTCCGATGCTACATTGTCAAATGCACGTAACATGGTTTTAAAAATTAATACTATTACTTTAACAGGTGCAACAATTTTAGCTTTACCTGATGGAATAGAAAAATTTTATATTTTAGATGCAACAAATGTAACTGCTCCAACTAATTTAACTTTTAAAACATCTTCAGGAACTGGATTTGCTTTAACTGATGCAAAAATTTACGCAGCTTATTCTGATGGAACTAACATGAGTGAAATTTCATTGAACACTTTAGGTGGAACAATTGCAACAGCTCAAATTGAAGCCTCAGCAATTACAACTTCATTGATTGCAGACGATGCTGTAACTTCTGCAAAAATTTCAGACAATGCAATTATAACTGCTCTGATTTCAAACGCAAATGTTACAACTGCAAAGATAGCTGACGATGCAGTAACAGCTGATAAACTTGCTGACACTGCAGTAACTGCAGGAGATTACACTGCAACAAATTTAACTGTAGATGCTCAAGGTAGAATTACCGCTGCTTCTTCAGGTGCTGGTGCCGCAAACTTTGCGACTGTCTTAATAAAAGCTGGACCTTCTTCAGGAACGTATACTGCTGACCCCACTGCTACAAAATTTCAAGCCTACCTGTATGGTGGCGGAGGCGGAGGCGGTGGATCTACCGAATCTAGAACAGGTGGAACAGGTGGAACTGGTGGATCTGGTTTTTTTTCTGGAGCAGTAACAGGAGGAACTGGTTATAGTTTCTCTGTTGGAGCAAGAGGAAATGGTGGAGCCGGACAATATTCAAATGCCCAAAGCGGTAATGCTGGTGGAGCTACTAATATTACAAACTTAGCAACTGCTAATGGAGGAGCCGGTGGACAAGGTGGTTATCCCGGAGCCAATCCAGCACCCCCAGCAAACCCTGGAGCTGCAGGAAGCGCACCTGGAGCAGATTCTACAGATATAGCTATAGGAGCTTTATTGGGTGATAGAACTATAGGACAAGGAGGAGCCGGTGGACAAAGAGGATATAATACTCCTGCACCCCCAACTGGACAAGCAGGAAGTGCTGGTAACGTTGGTGGATTAGTAATCTTTGAAAATGATGGATAATTAAATTATGGCATATATTATATACACACAAGAAAATAAAGTTTACAGAATAGCTGAAACAGATACGCACAAAGAAGCAATGAATGGTATTGAAAATTACAATGCTGTATCTATTTCTGATTCAGATTTTGCTAAAATTAAAAGAAATGAACTATCTGTAGGTGATTATGATTCAGCTAACTCTCAACATTCAACAACAGCTATAGATATTACAGGATCTTTAGATGGTGATGGAAATGCCGTAGGGACTGTTTATGATGAAAATTCTCTTACTTCATATTTAAAAGATATTAAAGATCAATTAAAAGAATTTGTTGAAAACACTGATAATAGTTCACATGTATTATTCACAACTTGTAATAATTATTTAAATTATTTAACATTAGATTTTTTTCCTGATCAACACGACTTTACAGCTAATCCTATATATAGTTGGGAAAAGTATTGCGAAGATAATTCTATATCATACTTACATCCTTTACAAATACCATAATATTATATAGAAATATCTACGTTTTTATGTAGAAGGTTTGTGTGGACATATTATCAAAAAAAATTGAATTTATTAGTTCAACTGATTATTCAGAAATAATAAAAAATAATAAAAAATTATTACCTGAACCTATAAAATTTAATGTACCTAATTGGTATAAAAACTTAAAACATAATATCGATATGAAAACAGTAAAAGGTTGTATGCCTTTTTTAGACACATTGACCTCCGGATATGTTTTAAAATTTCCTACAGATTATTTTGTAAATCACAATTTTATAAATGAAGATGAAAGAAAAACTTATTCTGAATCTTCATTAAGTAAAAATCCTTTTGTAAGATACGCAGAAAACATACACATTAACAAAAAACTTTCAACTCATTCACCAAACCAATTAAAAGGATCTCCTGAAATTAAAAAAAATTTAAATTTACCTGTACATAAAATTATTAATCCATGGATTATAAAAACACCACCAGGATATTCTTGTTTGTTTTTACCACCTATGAATAACACTGATGATAGGTTTTCTATAATTCCTGGTATAGTAGATACAGATACTTTTGAAAATGAAATAAATTTTCCTTTTATTATAAATGGAGATAAATACCCTATATTACAAACAACTATAAAATTAGGAACTCCTTATGTTCAGGTAATACCTTTTAAAAGAAACGACTGGAAAATGAAAATAAATTTTGTTAAAAATAAAAATTTAATAAAAAATAAAATAAGTTTTTTTGAAAACATAATAGATAATTATAAAAATAAAATTTGGAAGAAAAAAAAATGGATTTAAAATCTATAAGTAATATTTGGGAATATATTCACATACTTGATAATGTCATTAAAGAGAAAAATTTAGAAATATTTTTAAAATTATGTCAGGAACGTAAAGAATTTGACGATGGTTATATTATGAGCAAAGGGACTCAAGAAATTAAAGATACAAATATAAGAAACGTAAAAATTTGGCACCCAAATAGTATAAGTGGTTCTATGACTGAAGCACATTGGACTGGATTTTTAGTCAATATGTTTAAAAAAAATTTAAATAATTATAGTCAAAGTATGAACATGGATGCGGACAAACATAAGCTTAATGAAATACAAATATTAAAATACACAAAAGGAGGTCATTATAGGTTCCATAGTGATAGCGGTCCTGTGAATTCCAGAAGCGTGAGTTTAATTTATTTTGTTAACTCTGATTATGAAGGGGGCGATTTGTGTTTTAAAGATATAAAAAACAACCAAGAGTTAACAGTAGAAAAAAAAAGAAATAGGTTAATAATATGGCCTAGTAATTTTATGTATCCACACTCCGTTAAACCAATTACGAAAGGAACAAGGTATTCAATTGTAGCATGGGCAGTTTAAAAAATTTTAAAATAATAAAAAACTTTTTAAATAAAGATGAAACTAATTTGATAGCGAAGTATTGCGAAATAGCACATAGAAATAATATAAGAGATTTTGATGATAGTATAAATAATGCAGATACTTGTTTTTATGGTGACTATTTAGCGGAATCATTACTTTTAAATAAAAAAAATATTATAGAAAAAGAAAGTAATTTCAAATTACTACCTACATATAGTTATTGGAGAACGTATACAAAATATGCTGTTTTAAAAAAACATAAAGATAGACCTGCATGTGAAATATCAGCTACAGTTTCGATAGCTAATGATGGAACTGATTGGCCTATTTTTATGGGTGATAAAAAAATTATTTTAAAACCAGGCGAAGCTGCTTTATATAGAGGATGTGATGTAAGACACCATCGAGAAGAATTATTAGGAGATTATCAAACACAAATTTTTTTGCATTATGTAGATGCTAATGGGCCACATAAAGAATGGCATCGTGATAAAAGAAAGTATTGGGGATTAGGAGCAGTAAATGGTATTTAATCAAAAAGAAGACGGATCTTGTGATATTGAATTTACTGAACAAGAATTAAAAATAATTGCAAAACATAAAAAAATTTTTTTACCTGCTGAAGGACTACGTCATTTCGGAAATGCTTTAGTAAAAATGGTTGCAGATTGGAATATGCATTTTAATAAAGATGTAAAAGAATTACTTACTGATAACAAAACAGTAGTTGAAGGTCAAGAACCTAAAAATAAAGATGATTCAAGTAGAAAATAATTTTTTAAATAATAATAAATTTTTTGAAATTCAAAAATTAATTTGTAGTAGTAAGTTTCCAATTTTTTTAACAGCTGATTTAAATGTGCTGACACATAAAATAATTGAAGTGGTTGATGAAAAAAGAGAATGTAGTTTATTTCTACAACCTTTAATTTCAAATTTGTGCCATAAATTAAAAGTGAGCCAAGTAATAGAGTCTAAGGTTATTTTACTTCTTAAGAACAAAGAAAATATTTGTTTAAACACAAGTAAAAAAAATTTAAATGAAATATCTTTGAATGACAATTCATTAAGATCAATTTTGTATATAAATTCAAATGATGGGTTTACTCAAATATTAGGGAAAGATAAAATTGTTTCTGTACAAAACAGGCTTTTAACTTTTTCTTCCAATATACCTTACGAAGATAGTACGCCTACAAATACACAATTTAGGATACTTTTAGAGTTAGTCTACACTTTGTAAAACTCATATGGTATAATTCTACATGCCTTTAACAAATGTACAAATAGCACCAGGATTTAATAAACAAGTCACGGAAACAGGAGCAGAAGGTCAGTGGACTGATGGCGACTTTGTTAGGTTTAGATATGGTTTACCCGAAAAAATAGGTGGTTGGGAGCAACTTGTTAATTCATCATTGATAGGTGCAGCAAGAGAACAGTTTGTATGGGCTGATTTAGATGGTCGAAGATATGCAGCAATAGGGACAAACAAAGTTTTAATTATTTATTATGAAGGATCTTTTTACGATATAACACCTTTAGGCACAGCTTTAACTGGTTGTACATTTGACACTGTAAACACTTCAGCGACAGTTACTGTAAACAAAGCAGCACATACATTACAACCTGGGGATCTGTTTACATTTACTTCAGTGACACCTCCCGTAGGTGCTGGATACGTAGCTTCAGATTTTGAAACAAATACTTTTCAAGTAGTCACTGTTCCAGATAGTGATTCTTTTACTGTTACAATGGCTAGCGCAGCAGGGACAACGGTTAGCGGAAGCGGATCTGCAACAGTCAATCCGTACATAAGTGCAGGTGCTTTAGGTTTTACTTACGGCTTTGGTTGGGGAACAGGACTGTGGGGCGGAGGTCAACAAGTATTTGGAACTTTAGATGGAGCTTTATTAGATGACACCGCAGGTACTGGAGGTGTTGGGACATCAATTACACTAGCATCAACAACTGGATTTCCAACTTCTGGAACAATAAAAGTTGGCGCAGAATTTATTTCTTACACAGGTATATCTACAAATGATTTAACTGGTATTACGAGAGATGTTGCAGGCACTAGATCTGCTCATGCGTCTGGATCCGGTGTTGAATATTATACTGGTTGGGGAGTAGCATCTTTAGCTTCTACCTTAACGATAGATCCTGCATCTTGGTCTTTAGATAATTTTGGAGAAAAATTAATTGCGACTATTAAAAATGGTCAAACATTCGAATGGAATCCAATCAACTCAAACCCTAATGCATTAACTACAAGAGCAACTGTTGTAAGTGGTGCGCCTACAAGATCTGTTATGTCATTAGTTTCAGATAGAGATAGACATTTACTTATGTTAGGGACTGAAACTACTATTGGTTCTCCAGACACTCAAGATAAAATGTTTATAAGATTTTCTGACCAAGAAAATATAAATGAATACGCACCAACTTCAGTAAACACTGCAGGTACATTTAGATTAGACTCTGGAACTAAAATTGTTGGAGCTGTAAAAGGAAAAGACTATACATTAGTTTTAACTGACAATTCAGCTTATGTAATACAGTTTGTTGGTCCACCTTTTACTTTCTCCATCAGACAAGTAGGTTCTAATTGTGGAGCAATTGGACAGCACTCTATAAAATATGTAAATGGTGCTGTTTATTGGATGGGTGAGTCTGGTGGTTTTTTTGTTTATGATGGTACCGTTAAATCCTTACCTTGTTCAGTAGAAGATTTTGTATTTACAAACAAAGGAGATAACCTTGGAATTAATTATCAAAACGGTGAATCAGTATATGTAGGACTAAATCATTTATATGAAGAACTTACTTGGTTTTATCCGAAATCAAGTTCATCATTTAACGATCGATGTGTTACTTACAATTATCAAAGTAGAACATGGACAACAGGATCTTTAGCAAGAACTACTTGGGTAGATGCTAATTTATATGATGTGCCCTATGCAACGGAATTTAATTCAACAACAACACCAACCTTTCCTTTAATACAAGGTGTAACGAATATAAACGGTGGGACTATTTATTATGCTCACGAAGTTGGAACAGATCAGGTAGATACCGCAGGTAACAAAACAGCTATTCCTGCTTTTATACAATCAGGTGATTTTAATTTAGGTGAAGGACAAGTGTTTATGAGTATGAGAAGATTTGTACCTGATTTTAAATTAATTACAGGTGATGCAGAGATAACGATAAATTTAAGAGATTATCCATCTAATAATTCTGCATCGTCTCCTTTAGGACCGTTTACAATCACAGGTTCAACTGATAAAGTTGATACACGTGCAAGATCTAGGTTTGCTAGTTTAAAAATAGCTAACACTTCTACAGATCAAAACTGGAGGTATGGTACTTTTAGAGCTGATGTACAACCAGATGGAATGAGGGGCTAATGGATCCGATAACACAAAGAATTTTAGATCAACAAAGAGCCATAACACAAGATCCTAACTTTAGTAGCTACGAACCATCTAATGTAAACGGTATTGCAGCTATTAACGCTTCACCTGTTAATGAAAACCTTATGGTTGAAAATAATCTTGTCGGACAAATGCCACCTATAGATGTTAAGGGGTTAGCAAAGAATGTTAGTAAAAATATAATCACCGATTCTGCTATTAAAAAATTAGGACTTGATGGATTAAAAGGGAATATTTTAAAATCAGTTATTGTAGGAAATAATCTTATGGGTTTTTCTAATCCTCTTACAGCAGCTTTTACAGTAGGCTCTATGTTACCAGATTCAGTAAAAGGAATTGCTGCTATCTTAAGAAACAATAGAGCACAAAAAGCTATTGAAAGAGATATTATGAGAGACATGCAAGGACAAATAACTACAAGTAATCCACGTATTACAAACATGCAACCTACCAATCAAGATAGCGGTAGAAATGATAGAGCAGGAGGAGCAAACAACACAGCATCAAGTAGTCCATCTAGAGGTACAGGTGGTTTTGATTCTTCGGAGCGAGGAGCAGCGTTGCATGGCTAGAGTAGATATAGTAATACCTGAACCCACTCCTAAGTACACAGAAGAAAACCAAAGACAAGTAACTCAGTCGTTACGAACGATGCAGGATAAGTTAAATACATCATATCAAGAAGAATTAAAACAAGAAGTTGAGAGAATGAGTTGGTATAGTATAAGGTTTGGTTGCTAATGAGTAATTGCAATAATGTAAATCCAATAACAGGTGGAAGTACAGTTGATGACATTCCATTTTATTTAGCTGTACAGCAAGGTAAAGTTCCTGGTTACACTATGATTAATAAATTTGGATATAATCCTAGTATCGGTTCAGGTGCTTTTGAAACTATTTGGGAAACAGGAGACGACTATCCTTGGCAATCTTCGGCAGTTACTGTTGATGTGGTAAGCGATGATGCTAATGACGATGTAGCAGGAACGGGTGCTAGAACTTTAAGAATACAAGGTTTGGATGGTTCTTATAATTTGGCTGAAGAAACAGTTGATATGGATGGAACAACTACGGTTACAACTACACAAACTTTTTTAAGAGTATTTAGAATGTCTGTAGAAACAGCAGGTTCATCTGGAAATAATCAAGGAACCATTACTGTAACTTATACAGGTGGATCAGATGTTGCTGCAACTATATCGGAAGGTAATGGACAAACACTAATGACATTATATACAATACCTGCAGGCTATACTGGTTATTTATTATCAATGAATATATCATCTGGTAAAGACCAAGAAATGGAATTTAAATTTATACAACGAGATAATGGTGTTGCTAATGCAGCGTTTCAAACAAAACAATTTTTAGATGTTAGAGGTGGTCAAACAACAGTTATATTTAATGCAATCAACGTGATACCAGAAAAATCTGATATTTATGTTTCTGGAAAGGCAAGTTCTACCTCTTCTGCTT
>Ga0208899_1002826_pt1 | contig 11411 bp, 3 predicted proteins | sample VirMetDEL_Nov_24_FD_184518 | JGI IMG/M metagenome (GOLD analysis project Ga0208899, IMG submission 184518) | Aqueous microbial communities from the Delaware River and Bay under freshwater to marine salinity gradient to study organic matter... | ecosystem: Environmental > Aquatic > Marine >...
GGAGATGGGAACCTCTGCACTGACTATCGATATTCCTTTGGATGCCAATCCGTTTAAGGACCAGGTCTGGTTTGAAGACGTGGCTGGAGTCCTGGTGATCCAAGATGGAGAAAAACAACCGATCCAGTACGATGGCAGTTCGTGGGATAACCTCACCACGGTGCCTGTGGGTACTGCCATGAGGTTTGCGAACGGAAGACTACACCTTGTGTCCAGTGGAAGGCGGAAAACTCTTCAGGTAGGGGATATTCTACAAAACGGAGATCCGGCTACCGCACTCAAATTTACCGAGACCGGTTATCTCTTTGGCGGGGGTTCATTTGCTTTTCCGAATGAGATTACCTCACTGCATGAAATCCCGACTCAGGATAAGGCGTCCGGCCAAGGCACAATGGTCATCGGGACAACCCGCGATTGCCATACCCTTCGGACCGATATCACCGACCGGGATGCATGGCAAAGTGTGCAGGATTTTCAGGCTCCACTCTTCCCGGAAATCGGAGTGGCTGGACCCGATAGCATGGTCCCAGTCAACAACGACCTCTATTTCCGATCATCCAATGGACTGCGATCCCTTCGGATGGCAGTTGGTGAGCAGCAATCTCCCGGGTACGGTGGGCTCCACCAGGAAATCCCTGAGAATTTTTACAAATGGGGGTTGAAGCACAACTCTTCCACCCATTCGGATGATCGATTTATCACCACAGTCCGCCCCAGACTGATGAACCATCAATGGGTCTACGAAGGTGCGGTCTCCATCAACTTCGAATCTTTGAATCGTCTGGGCGGTAAGTCTCCAATCTCATTTGATGGATACTGGGAACTGCCTTCTAATCACTACATTCGCCAGATCTTTGACGTGGACGGCACTGCCTACGCAGTAGTCTACACTCCGACCGGAGATGAACTCTGGGAATTGCAAGAGGATGGCGTAGAAGTCGTCGAGGAGACCGGGCTTGAACAAATCCTGGTGACTCGATCTATGCATGCCAATGATCCGATGGGACTAAAAACTATTGGTCGCATGGATCTCTGGCTTTCCAATATTCAGGACAATCTTTCGTTGGATGTTGAATACCGGGTTGATCAGGAGTCAGATTGGCGGACATGGGAGACCATCACGGTCACTCTGGCGAGTGCCAATCCGAACAAGGACTACATTTCCCGGTATACTCTCAAAACTCCTCCGGGAAATAAGGTCGCCGGGTACTCGTATCAGTTCCGGGTCAAGTGGACCGGGCGATGCCAGATCGATTATTTACAAGCGTACTTCAAACCTCTCGGCGAGAGTCAATTTTCTGAACAATCCTCAAATTCTATCACTTTGACGTAAGATGCCAAAATATCAGCTATCACTACCTACTGGGGCGACTCCCCCAAGTACTGCACCAGCGACTACCTTGGATGCACTTCTTGCTCAAATTCGTACCTATACTGAAGTCTCTACGAATTCCGATGACCCCGATTCAGATAAGGTCAGGAGTATTTTGGTTCAGCCGACAGAACCAACCGGAGCGAATGCCAATGATCTTTGGGTGAAGGTGCATGCAATTACAAGCCGCCCTTTGTCATTGCAAGCTTACACGGGCTCACAGTGGAGACCGATCAATGTTACCCAAAGTGGTGACACCAATAGTCGTCCCACTGATGGGGTCGCTGGTGAAACATATTACGATACAGACATTAATGTGATGCTAATGCATACTGGATCAGCATGGGTGACTCAAGATGGATCTCCGGGAGATATGAAGTATGTTTATATCGACTCAGCGAGTTATGCGACATTTGCATTAGGGAAAGCACGGGCAGAGGCACTAAATCCTGGTTGGGAGTATGCATTAGACGCGGAAGGTGCGGTCTTGGTAGGCACAGTAAATGGAGATGCAGACAGTGACTATCACACTGCTGGAAATACTTTCGGATCGAGAACGCACTCATTGACTGAGGCGGAAGGACCAACACACTCTCACACCATTAGTCAGTGGTTTGATTCTTCATCTACAACACCAGGGGGGAATGAGACTCAGGCAGGTAGTGGTGCGGGGGTAGCTGGTGATGCAACAACTTCGACTTCTGGAAGCGGAGACGCACACGAAAATAGACAACCATCCTATACAGCATTTTTGATGAGGAAATTAGGATACTAAAGGGCAAAATAATGGGACTTTTTAGCAAACCGAAGATCAAATACGCTGGGGAACTGGACCAAAGCAAGGCGATGGGCGAAGCATTTTCGCTCAATAATAAATACTTTCAGGACGCGGCGTCCTTCACCACGAAGGTAAACCAGTCCAGCCAGAAACAGGCACTGGATCTACTGGAGCAGGCGATGCCCGGGATCTCGAAGGTTCGAGGTCTCCTGATGAACCAACTGCAAGAGGATTTAACAACGTCCGGGTTGCCAAGGGAAGTTGAAGAGAACCTGGCCCGGAAAGCTGCAGAGATGGGCGTATCTCGAGGGACTGCTGGAGACTTCAACAAATTCTCCGCATTACGTGATCTGGGGATAGAGCATACAAAGATGGTGCAGTTTCGTAGACAGATGGCAACGTCTGCTTTGCAGCAGTTATTTCAATCGACCCCACGAATCAATCCAATGTCCCCTACATCAATGCTCACCACTCCGGGGGAGACGATGCGGATCGCTTCACAGAATTTGGATCGCAGACAGGCATTCTACAATGCCCAGGCTCAGATGGAAGCCCAGCACAAAGCAGGAATCATGAACGCAATTGCCGGAGTTGCTGGATTTGCCCTCGGTGGACCAATCGGAGGTGCTCTGGCAGGCGGTGTCGGCAAGATGTTCGGCGGCGGCGGAGGAGGCGGGGGTATGCCTTCACTAACCACATCTTCCGGTGCAGTAAATTATGGAGCCCAAGGATTTCAGTCATTAGGTCAAGGTACTAATTTATCAAACCCATTTGGAAGCCCTTATTAATCATGGCAGTTTACGCACAAGCCCCCACAGTTCAGAGTAATCCCGTTGGGACGTTCCTCAATGCATTCCAGACGACTCAAAACATCTTCGAGCGAAAGCGTCGTCTCTCTATGGAGGAAGAACGCCAGCAACGTGAAGTTGAGAGATTGGCGAAGGCGGAACTGCGAGCGATTGAAGTGCATACCGCGAACATGAAGAGTATGGAGATCGCTAATGATACAAAGGCGTATGCATTCGATCAAATCCGCAAAGCAGAGGATAACGCAAACCTCTCACTGAAGGACATGCAGACCGATTTTGATGACATCGAAAGCAATCTCAATTTTTCCTTTAACACACTTAATGAGGAGGGGATCGAGGGGGTCCGGAATCGGAAGGCGATCTTAAAGCACTATGCTCTTAGGTTGGGTCAATTTGAGTCCAAATATGCTCACTTGAAAAATCATCCGGTCCATGGAGCCACTTATTCACAGAAGTACTCTGAACTTCAGCAACGACTACTTCCTTTATCAGAGGCAAGGCAAGTAGACCAGTCTACAGAGTGGGATGAATTCCGCAAGGCAATTGGCGGAGTGATGCGTGAGAAAGATCCTGATAAGGCGATGGACGCATTTGCTGCACTTGATGAAAACTTTGGCGACCTGGAGGTCTCTCCAATGTACTCGCAAATGTACCAGAATCGCCGAAAGGAATTGAAGGACTTTGTCACTCAACGATTTAATCTGGATGCGACCCCTAAGGAACGCCGGGAGGAGGAGGATTGGGAGAAAGGCAAAAAAGCTGAAATAGAGCAAATAGATAAAGCTTTGTCTCAGGTAGAAAAAGCCCTTGGTGATATCAATGAAGCATACGTAGGAGATTTCTGGAGTCGCACGAAAGGAAATCTCAGGGCATTTTTCTTAGGTCAACGGGAGATCGAACTAAACCTTGAGAATATCTCATCTTCAGCATGGGTCGAAATGGTAAGTCAACTCAAAGGAGCACTCAGTGATCGTGAAGGTGCTCGATTTGATAAGGCAGTACCAAATGACAAAACCGATAAGGAGGCATGGAAACAGTACCTCTACGACATGAGAGACTTCCTTGAAGGTAAGCTTGATAGTGAAGGGAATCCCATCGGCGGTGGGGAGAAAAAACCTCCGAACATTCAGGATGCCCGTGAAATGCTAACCAATCCAAACGTAAGACCAGGAACAAATCGCCCAAATCGCAGAAGCGGATAATGAAATACACAAATGATTACGAAGAGTTTGCTGGGCAGTTAAGTGCTGACCCTGCAGGCAAAGAATTGGTAGACCGTGCTCGTTCAGGCGATGAGCAGGCACTGGGTGAGTTTGTTGAGCGAATGAAGAGTGAGTTTAAACCTCAGTCCTCAACGCCATCTCTTGCAGATACCGTTATCGTTGATGATCAATTCAACGTAGACTCTCTCGTGACTCATGGCGTAGACCTTGAAGGAGTTGGCGAGGATTTTGTTTCAAAATTCCCGGAGAAATATGCAAATTTTGGAAACCAGATTGGATTTGGCGGGAAGTGGACAAAGAGGGAAACGGTAGGTGCATGGGGTCCAGCATCCGCTTGGAATGCCGGATCGACCGGATTAATGAGCGATTATTACCAAGGAGGGGAACGACTCAACAATTACGATTTTATTAAGCACATCCAGACCCTGCCAAGAGGGAATCCTGAGCGGATTGAAATGGAGAAGATTATCTCCGGGGCGATCAAAGAGCGGGAGGAAATGGAGAAGACTCTCGGCGATAAAGCTATACAGGAACCGGGTGCCGGTAAAGTTGGTACTGAGGTGATGGCGGGGATCGAGGAACGATCTCAAGAGCGATGGCGATGGTTGCCTCAGGATACTGAGCAAATGGACTCCCGGGGGATGAAGGGATATTTGAAGGTCGTTCGGGATAATGATCCTATACTCACTAAACGGTTGAGTGGGCTTTCTGATGACGTGATCATGGAGGAGATCTCCAAGTCTATCCAAGAAGACCAAGTGATGCAGAAACGGATGCAGGAACAGCTTTCTGCAGGTCGATTTGTATTTGAAGACCCAGAACTTTACAATTGGGCCAATCGTCGGGGGATGGTTGGAGAATCTAACGTAGATATCGTAGGTGAAGTGGCAAAGATGCTAGGGTCAACTATCAAAGGAGTAGGTGGGATGATTAAGGATTCTCCCAAATTCTTCTCTGGCGACCAGGAAGCGATTGATATAACCAACGCGGGTGCCGAACTTCTGATCGAGGATTGGGATATGCTTACCGATGGAGCCATGCGGTTGAAAGAAAAGCTGGACGAAAAGGATTGGGAAGACGCATCCTACAACCCCGAACAACAGAAAGCTGCATTTGACGAAGCAATTGAAGCGAAGCGACAATTCCTGATCCGTGGTCTCTACAATCAAAATCGCTGGATGAATGTGTCCGGGCAAATTGCTGCAGAGTATGCGACTGAGCAGCAGGCGATTTTCGATAAGCTGATGGCGTTTTCTGTGGTCTTCGACCCCTCAAATTTCGTGCCTATCGGCAAGCCTGCCTCCGCATCAGCAAAGGCAGTTACCAAAGGGTTACTGAAGGGGCAAATGCGTAAGTTTGCAAAACTCGAGGGAGATGTCCTTGCAGCTCAACTTGCACATGGGAAGGCCCTTAGGTTTGCCGACATGCATAAAGGTGCGTCCAAGGGGCAGCAGAGAGTTGTACAGGACCGTGTGAAGCAAACAGCAAAAGATTTAGATAAAGCCAACTCCAAGCTACAAAACTTCAACTTCGATCCTGAGAAAGCTTACAAGAAAATGGCTGGGAAATTGGAAAAGCCCCAGCATGGACTTCGTGGTTTAGCCATGGAAGGCACCGGCAAGGCAGCATCTAAGGTCGGAAAGGTGATCCAAGGCACGGGTGAGTTAATGGGTCGCCATGCAAAAGTCGGTGGGGGCATCGGATTATTGAGCGGATTCGCATCGACTGATGGAGATATTCGAGGTGCTATTGTCGGTGCCGTGGCCGGTCATCAAGCTTTCCGCCATAAGGGGATATTCCTGAATAAAATCGGCAAAAAGTTTGTCACTGCAGGGAATGATATTTCGACAATTGGTAAAGCGTACCAACTTGGTCAGACGAACCTACCCATGCACCAATTACTCCTGAAGGGATATGATGGAGTTGGTCATGTTTCTAAAGCCACAAAGGCGGCACTGTCGATGTATGACCCTATCTACCGTAGCGTGATCGGTAGGAGTCTTATTGAGGCACCTGCAAAGATGATTACGACTCCCTTGTCCCGGGGAGGTGCTACCTCTGCTGCTTTTCAGGCCGGGATCGGATACGTAGGTTCTGGAGGGGAAGTCGAGGGTGCATTAACTGGTGCCGGAATTGGACTTGGGTTCGCATCTGTGTCAGGAGGGATGAGCGGATTCCTTGGACCATGGGGGGAAGTCATCTTTGGTAGGAATAAAGATGCAGTGCTTTCTGGTCAGGCTCGATTGATCGAAACGATATACGAGGGACAACAGAAAGACGGTTGGCAACCTAGCCGAGCAGTAACACCGGATGGTGATAAGACCATCATGGAGGGTGAAGAAATCAATTTCGGAGAGTGGTTTGGTTCGCTGAATAACACTGAGAAGAAGATCGTCGCCAATCAATTACTGGTTCATCCAGATATGGATATCCGGGTATTTAAGGATACTCGTCCTGAGCAAATTGGAAATCCTGGTAGTTATGATCCAGAGACCAAGACCACGTTCCTGAATTTGGCCAACCCGGGATGGAAGGCAGATCGGGGAGAAGTTCCCCCAGCGATGGTTGAATTCGTTATTGGGCATGAGTCCGGTCACTTTGTGGGGAATCACGAGGGGATGGACTCCACGATCATCCAGAAGCTTTTGGGTCGTCCAGCCCAAGGCATTGCTCCAGAGTCACCGTGGATTAAGCGTGATGACAACGGTGACCCGATTATTCGGGATCTGCAAGGTGAAATTGTTACCCGGGAAGAGGCGATGCAAATGGACGCGGACGGGAATCCCCGCACTGATGTCGCTTATGAGCTTTCAGACGAAGGAAAGAAACGCATTTCTCAGTATGTAGATCGAATGTCATTGAATTGGTTGATTCAAACGGTTCGCAGTCCAAGACTCAAACGGAAGCTTCGTCACCCGAGTTTCCTTCGAGCCCTAAAGGACGGGGATGAAAAAGCACTTCAATCCTTAATGGAATCCGCCTACAATGATCCTGCACTTCAGGAGTATATGGCTCGGGAGGTATTCGCAGAGCAATTCGTGGAATACCTGAAGGGTAATAAGATGCGGACGGCGGGTCATGATTTCCTGCCTACGTTATTCGCACGGGTGTTGGCAGGCTTTGGTGATGGGTTCTTTAATTCAAGAGGTGAAATCCAATCTTCAATCTTCAAAGGGATGAAGAAATGGACTGGAGCCCAAAAGTTGATTAAGGACTACAATCGTGATGTAGGGTCCGGGAAAGGTCGCGAGATAGAAGAACCTAATCGATCCCAAAACTTCACTCAGGAGGAGATGAATAACACTCCTGAGGTCGTCAGTCTCTTTGATGCATCTTCCTCGGTCAACTGGGTTGAGTCTCAACCGGGCGTCTGGACTCCAGAGAAGGATGCGAAGGGGAATGTAAAGATAAGGAAGCCCAAAGAGCAGAAAGCTTATACACAAAAGCTTAGGGAGACCATTATGGATTGGTTCTCCAAGAATCCTCGATCCGGGGCAGATCCCGCCGAAGTGCAATGGCGGCGAAATAATGACGGCAAGACCGTCCTGGCCGGTCGTTACCTTCCTGATGATTTGATCAAGCATCTCGAGGATTCTGGGAATTTTAATCCTCGCCAGATTGAGTACATCAAGTCGGTCAACGAGGTGATGAAAGATCCGGACAATAATGATCCAATCCTTACCTTCTATCAGGCAGCAACAGGTCGCAGTTCATCTGGCGGACGCACCTACAAATCTTTGGCAGGGACTTGGCGAACAGTCATCCCGCATGGCTGGGAAATATCTAAGCAGGATAACCTGCTCCTCAAAGTAATTGAACCCGAAAAGCTTCTCGCCAACGCAACTAAAGTCGCCAAGTCCTCTGCCTTCAAGAATGTCTACAATGGCGACTATCAGAATGTGGCGGTAGATATGCTCAAGTGGCTCAATAATGCTGCTGCAGGTCGTAGAGGTGCCGAGGGCATCGGAGAGGCGAAACGGAACCTGTTCCGAGTTGCTTCGGGTATGGGTCGGGTGATGACTGAGCGGATGGACAGTGACGGGAATATGGTCCCTGTTGAGTTTAATGAACTGGTTGATACACTCGAGGAGGTTTCTAAGCGGCAAGGGAGTTACTTGATGAGCTTCCGGACTGACCGGATGAACCAAGTGATGCCTGCAGCTCAAAACTATAAATACAGGCTTGAGAAGGCACACAATTTTGATGCTTACGACCGGGTGAAAAGAAACTACTATCCTGGCGTTGACACCCCCACTCCTGATGGCGGTATTGTCCGTAAGTTTAGCGATGGTACAGAGATTACTCAAGGGATGCATTACTTCCCTGGCACAGTGTACCACGGCACGGGACATACCGTTGATGAGTTTAGTACACGTCGAATCGGTGACGGCGAAGGTGTTCAGGCGTTTGGTTGGGGTTTGTATTTCACCCAGAATATAAACATCGGGAAAGATTATGCCAACCGACTCAGCATTAGGCAGAGAACATGGAAGGGTGAAGAGATTCCCGGTACTATTTATCGTGGCGACCCAACTCCTGCTGTTAACAACTTGGTTGATGATGCCACTCAATTCATTCTAGAGAATTTTCCTTGGTATAAGGATGGTGATAACCTACACCCATTAATTAATTCTTCGTTATTCTCTCCTATTGAGATATACGGGTCAAACGAATGGGAGAAATTAGTAAATAAAGCAAAATCAGAATTTCAACAATACAAGAATGATCTTGAAAAATGGAAGGCTGGAGAAATCAAGAAGAGACCTTATCAGGATTTGGTGGATGAGGTAACACTATTGACAGACCATTTGAGTGCTAACTACCGCGTGGAGAGAAAAGCATCTCTTTATGAGGTAAAGATTCATCCGGAAGAAGAGACGTTTTTGAATTGGGATAAAACATTCTCTGAGCAATCCCAGTTTGTGCAAGATACTCTGACTGAATTAGCAGGTGATGATCTGAATCAGATTCGCTACCTAAATGGCGACCCCAAGAACAGTGAACTGACAGGAATGGGGATTTATAGTCAACTCAAGCAACAAGCAAAGCAAACCGCAGGACCATTTACTGCATTAAGAGACCTTGGTGTGTCAAAGTCAGCGATGGAGACCTCGATCAAGCTTGAGGAATATGGCATTAAGGGAGTCATGTACCTTGATGGGGTGTCTCGCAAAAAAGGCGAGGGTAATCATAACTTGGTAGTGTTCAATGATCGAGACATTGAGATCATCAGCAGAGATGAAAGGTCTGGTACGAATGTCCGTTTCCACCCTGGTGTAGACGACGCTCGGTACATGGAACTTGTGAAAGATCCTAATAGCGATAAGACTGAACTCCGGACGCTCGTAGAAGCAGCAGCAAAGCAAGCTGGATATGATACGTCCAGAATCGTTTATCGAGGTGATGAAATGCCGTTCAATGAGTTAATAGCAGGAGAAGAGTCCGGAAATTTAGGGAGGGGTCTATACTTCACGCCAGATCGATCATATGCTCGTCGGTATGGTAATCCACGAGAATTTTACCTGCGTGGGAAAATTGCAGATATTCAGTCGCCTGAAATTCTGCCAAGATACGAGAGTATTCTAAAGGAACTTGAAGAATTTGGCGAAGACCCTGACTTGGTTTTTAGTGAGTTGGCGGAGGAGTTAGGTGTTGACGGATTCTCAGCGAAGGGAGTGGGCGGATTCTCATTTGGTGCAGAAGAGATAGTCGTTCCCGAAGGGTCTTTTGCTAAGTCTGCCGATCTTGAGGTGCGTGATGACTCTGGGAACATTATCCCACTCTCTGAGCGATTCAATCTCCAGAGCGACGATATTCGGTACTCGCCAGGAGTGGGCGAACGGATACCTGAGCTGGAAGACGCTGCAAAAAAATTACAGTCAGGGTCTTTATCAAAGGAGGAGTATTCAGATCTGGTTGATAAATACAAACCAGTCCGCCCTTATACGTCAGTCCCCCAACCTGCCACGATGGAGGAGATGCGGTGGGCATTAAACTCCAATCAACTCAAGAAACTCGGAAAAGGATCTGAGATTTCAGAAGGGCAAGATGTTGGACTGAGATTAGATATTAATGCCTATACCCGAAAAGGCGTATGGATACCAACCATCCATCATAAATCAGGTAAAGCAATTGCTCATGAGTCTGTAGCGATGCTCACAGATGGAGTATTCCCAGACAGTGGCGAGAAAAGTCTAAGAGTTGCCGTAGGAGCTAATAAGTCCCCTTTTGCTGTAATCAAAGGCAAATGGAAACCAATCACGCCGGATCAAGCGGAATCGATAGCACAAACAGCTTTGTCTGATAATTCATGGACTCAAGTCGGTTTCGATCCAACTCGGCATTCCTACTTTTATGATCGGAAAGATCATCGATCTCAAGTGGTGTCAGCGGATGAGGTAATTCAGATTGGCCCATTGGTCTTGGCTAAAAATGCTCAAACAAAGGCACTCACAAATCAATCATCAGACATTCGCTTCTCGCCAGGATCTTCTCAGAATACAGTTGACGGGAATTACCAAAGACTCGTAGAGTCTATAAATGCATACACGAACCCCAATCTCGCACGAAGAGGCATTAAGGGACGCAAAGGTAGTCTGGGCGACGAACTTAGAGCACAAGCTAAAGGACGAACCAGTGAGGTTCAACGGGATTACACCAAGCAAGCCGCAAAAAGAAGCGGACTCACTATCCCGTACCAAGACCTTGTCCAAAGGGTAAATCGGTCTGGCCTTGAGGCATACCTAAAATCTCCATCAGTTCGTGCTGGAGATATAACTAGACTCAGGCAATTACTGGGGGTTAATGACGGATTCTATTTGGATTCAAGCACGATCTCCGATTCATTATTAAACGCGGCAAATCCTGATGGTGATCTGTATTTCCTAGGGTCAGGAATAGAGTCTTTAGCATTCCGTGATATATCTGATGGAAAAGTGCTAAAGCTTCGCCAGACAAAGACTGGCGATACCCATAAATTCGGGCTGGATGTAGATGTGGGAAGCAACGGACAGGTCAGGATTATTATGGGAGATGATTTTGGTGCGGTCCAAACTATTAATGACTTCAGTGGTGCGTTCGACACAAGGTACGAACTCGAAGGCTTTACTGACGGGATGGAGTACATGTTGCTTAAACAGGATTTCATTAAGCCTGCTAGGGACACAAAAACATCTGATATCGCAAATTATATGCTGGATAATGGTTGGGTGATAAAAGTTGCTCCTACT
>Ga0208899_1002833_pt1 | contig 11391 bp, 18 predicted proteins | sample VirMetDEL_Nov_24_FD_184518 | JGI IMG/M metagenome (GOLD analysis project Ga0208899, IMG submission 184518) | Aqueous microbial communities from the Delaware River and Bay under freshwater to marine salinity gradient to study organic matter... | ecosystem: Environmental > Aquatic > Marine >...
TATGATGACTATGTTGATTCTATGACCCAAGCTGTGTTAAGATATCGACAAGGTGGATTTGTTTCAACGTACTCGGACGATTGGGACGACCCGCCAATGAAATTAGAAAAAGAGTATAAATATTATTAGGAGACACCATGAGTCCAAAACAAAAAAAGATAGCTGCTAAAGCTCCACCACCAGATAAAATTGATGGTAAAGATTTCGCTGTACTGAAAGCTGAAAAAGCAAAAGGTAGAGGCATGGGTCTTCAAGATGAATCTGTTAAACCAGGTAAAGTTATGAAAGCTAGAACTGGTAAAATGGTTCCACTTAAAAAAGATCCAACTAAACCAATTAGTTCAGTTGCACCAAAAGTAACTGATGCTCTTAAAAAGAAAAAATTACCAGGAAGAATTGGAACTGCATTAGGTATTGGTGCTATGATGGTACCTGCTGCATACGCTGCTGCTAAACAATACAAAGATTATAAATCTGCTAAGAACAGAGATGAAGCTAAAGTAAAAAAAATGGTTGGTGGCATGGCTAAGAAATATTCTGTAGGCGGTGGTGCTGATACAGGTAGAAGAACATATTCTTCAATGGAAGAAATGAGAGCTGCAAAAGGATTTAAACCTGGAGAAACTCCAGCACAATTTAATAAAAGAAAAGCTGCAATGGAAGTTGCTAAGAAAGCAGCCAAAGCTACACGATTTGGAAAAATCGCTGCGGGTATAGGTGCTGCAGGTGTTGCTGCTTCACAATATTTAAAAAAGAAAATGGAAGAGAAAAAAGAAAATAAAAAAATGGGTGGTGGCATGATGAATAAACCTATGGGTTATAAAAAAGGTGTCATGGTCAAAGCTAGAGGTTGCAAACTAGGTAGAACAAGACCTACTAAGATCACGTAAGGAGGGACACATGTCCCTAAAGGCAATCATTCAAGGGATTGGTAAGAAGATACTTGGAGGTAAGAAAGTATCAAGTTCACCGGCCACCGGCAAAGAACAAAAACTTTTAACTTACGAAAAAGAATCTTTACAGAAAACTGGACAAGAGTTAGCTGAACAAGAATTCAATGCTCCAGTAATTTCAAGACCACTTAAAAAAACTAAACCACTTCATATGGGTGATGATCAAGCTCCTATATTTGGATCATCAACTTATGACTGGGTAATGAAAAAAGGTAGAGGAGAATTTTCTGCAGATGAATGGTTAGATCATTTAACTTCAACTAGAAAAGTAAACTTTAAAGTGTTTGGTAAACCTGCATCAAGAACTGAAAGAGGACCCAAGCAATTTAAATATGACAATGGCCCGTTTGCCGGTAAAGAAGTTACGATTAATAAAGAAGAACTTTTTGATTCCAACCTAGCTGTGTTTAATGAAGCTGGAGACTTAACAGGTGGGTTATTGTATGCAGCTAAAAAGTTTGGATTAAAATTAGATGCAAATACTTTAGGGGATATGATCAAACTAAACCCTGTAAATAGATTACAACCTGTAGAACTTGGAATACCTAAAGGGGCTATGGAGAAATTAAGAACTAAAGCACCTGTTATTCAAAAACAAATTGATAGCTTAAAAGAAAACTTCAGACAAAGAAAATTATTTGCACTTGAAGATGAAATGATTGATGCACAATATAAATCAAGATTGTTCACGACACGAACAGATGCAAACTCTTTTAAACAAGCAAGTAAAAGTATTACTGATAGTTTAAATAGAATTAAACGATCTGACAATTTAAATGCAGATGAGAAAAGAATTATTAATCAATTAATCGGTGAAGTAGATGATGTTGCAAAACCTTTTACAGATAAAACTATGGCAACAAGATACAAAGGGGAAAGAAGTTATACACTTGAAGGTGGTGATGATTACCGAGAAACAGTTTGGAGATTGAATGAAGATATTCCTGGTAACTCAGCTGCTAGAAAAACATTTGGTCACTTTGACGGTATTAATGAAAACATGGTTTACCATGTAAGATACGATACACGATATACTCCAGATGGAAAAAAGGTTTTCTTAATTCATGAAATTCAATCCGATGCAAACCAAAAAGTTGCAAAAGCTTTAACCAAAGCAGAACAACTATCGGGGGAAAGAAGAATTAATCCTTTCCAAAAAGATATTGAACTAAACTTATTATCTCAAAACAGATCTAAGATGTTAAAAGATATGGACGAGGCTATTGAAGCAGGTCTAACGAATAAAGCAAATGCAATTGCAAATGATTTAAAAGATATAAATGATAAAATTAGAATGACATATACAAGATCATCTTCTTATGGCTCTTCAGAAAAATATGATTACTTTCCATTAGTCGAGGCTGATGCTTATGGAGATCATGCTCTTAAATACTTATTGAATAAAGCTGCTAAAGAGAATGTCGATTACGTAGCCGTTGCCCCGTTTGACAAATTAAGTTACAGACAAGGATACAAAAAAGGGAATGAACGATTTTATGGTTATGCTAGTGGTAAAGGAATTGATAAAAAAGGTAAAGCAGTGATGCCTGAGATTATGAAGAAGACTGCAAGATTTTATGATTCAAAAGCAGGAGCACAAAAAATATCTTTGTCCGATCCTAAAAAACCATATAAAGAAATAGATAGAGATCGATTTAAATATCCAGAGACTCACAAACTTAAAGGTAAAGAATTAGATAATAAATATCACAGAAATGCTTTATCTAAAGAAGAATACGAAGGTATGTCTGATCGAAGTGCATTTACTTATATGGATCCGTCAGATCCGAACTTGTATTTTGATGCATTTGCGATTAAAGTGTCCCCATTAATGAAACAAACTTTGAAGACCTACCGTAGTGAAGGCGGATTAGTAGTAGATATATTTAAACCAATAAGGTAGTATAAGATATGGCTGTAGAAAAGAACAACGAGACAATCACTGAAGAAGATTTAATTGAAGAGACAGTAGAAGAACAACCAGAGGGTTTACCTGAGGTTACTGTTGAAGGTGAAGAAGAAGTGGTTGAAACTCCTGAACAAGATTTTAATGCAAACTTAGCATTAGAAATGGACGAGCGTACGCTTAGATCTATGGCTAGTGATTTGATTGATGAATACAAAAAAGATAAATCATCCAGAAAAGAATGGGAAGATGCATACATTAAAGGTTTAGATTTATTAGGTACTAAGTATCAAGAAGTAACTAAACCATTTAAAGGAGCTTCCGGTGTCACGCATCCGTTACTCGCTGAGTCTGTTACACAATTTCAAGCACAAGCATATAAAGAACTTGTACCATCAGATGGTCCTGTACGAACACAGGTCATAGGTTTACAAACACCGCAAACCGAACAACAAGCAGAAAGAGTTAAAGACTACATGAACTATATGTTGATGGAGGAAATGGAAGAATACACAACTGATATGGATCAGATGTTATTTTATTTACCTTTATCAGGATCAACATTTAAAAAAGTTTACTACGATGCATTATTAAATAGACCCGTATCTAAATTTATTCCTGCAGAAGATTTAGTTGTTCCATATTATGCATCTGATTTAAAAGATTGTGAGAGAATTACTCATGTCATTAAGATGACTCAAAATGAAGTCATTAAAAAACAAGCAGCAGGATTTTATAGAGACATTGAACTCATTCAATCAGACAATGAGCCAGATTCATTACAGAAAAAATTAAATGAATTAGAAGGAATTAAAAAAACTGAAACTGATTACATGCATAATATTTTAGAAATGCATGTCGATTTAAATTTAGATGATTATGAAAACTTTGATGACAAAGCAAAGAAAATAAAAATACCTTACATCGTTACAATTGATGAAGGTAGTGGAGAGATTTTATCTATCTATAGAAATTATAGACCTGATGATATCGCTTTCAATAGAATTGAATACTTTGTTCATTATAAATTTTTACCAGGATTAGGATTTTATGGTTTTGGTTTAACTCATATGATTGGTGGACTGTCTCGTGCAGCAACACAAGCATTAAGACAATTGATGGATGCAGGAACTTTAAAGAATTTACCTGCAGGATTTAAGTCGAGAGGTATTAGAGTTAGAGATGATGATCAACCTATTCAACCTGGAGAGTTTAGAGATGTAGATGCACCTGGTGGAAACATCAGAGATCAGTTTTTTAACCTACCATTTACTGAACCCTCAGTAACTTTATACAATCTTTTAGGTTTTGTAGTACAAGCAGGACAAAAATTTGCTGCAATAACCGATTCAAACATTGGAAATGATGTCCAAAACAGAGCTGTTGGCACAACAGTAGCTCTAATGGAACGTGGAAGTAGAGTAATGAGTGGTGTTCACAAGCGATGTTACTATGCAATGCGTTTAGAATTTAAAATTTTAGCAAGAATTTGTGCTCAATCACTACCACCAGAGTATCCATATGATGTTTACGGTGGTCCAAGACAGATTAAAGCGGTAGATTTTGATGATAGAGTCGATATTTTACCTGTTGCAGATCCAAATATCATGTCTATGGCTCAAAGAGTAACGTTAGCACAAGCACAATTGCAAATTGCACAGTCAAATCCGATGATGCACAACCTTCATGAGGCTTACAGACGTGTTTATGAAGCTTTAGGAACTAAACAAATTGAAACTTTACTTAAACCACCGCCAAGACAACCAGAACCAATGGATCCTGCTAAGGAAAATGCACGTGCGTTGCAGATGAAGTTTGCAACAGCGTTCGAATTCCAAGATCATGACGCTCATATTGCTGCACACATGGCATTTATGCAATCGAGAATGGTTCAAATCAATCCTCCAGTGTATGCTTTACTGCAAGCACACGTTTCTGACCACGTTTCTTTTAAAGCTAGAAAAGAAGTTATGGAACAAATGATGCAAGATGAAAATTTGATGGCTTTACAACAACAAGATCCTGAACAATTTAAAATTGCATTCGATAATGCAGTTGCAACAGCCACTGCAGAGATTACTGAAGAGCTTGTTAGGGGTGAAATGATGCAACAACAAGGTAAAGAAGATCCATTAGTTAGAATTAAACAACAAGAAGTTGATTTAAGAGCCATGGATCTTCAAAGAAAAGCTGAAGAGACAAGATTTAAAGCTGAACAAGAGCAAATGAGAGAAGCAGCAAGATTAGAATTCGAATATGATCGACTCGCACAACAAGATCAGCAATCTGATGAACGTTTGGAAGTCGCTAGGGAGAAGATGAAAAAAAAATGAGGAAAGGATTAAGTGGAGGAGTTAAATCTGGGCCACCGCCTAAGAAAGGACCTAATCCACAAGGAATAAAACTCAAAAATGCAAAAAAGCTCCTACGAAAAACTCTCAAAAAAAAGTAAAATTATCTGGCTCTCTGGTTTATTTGATGGCGAGGGTAGTTTTGGCATTTGGTCTAAAGGTGTAGGTAAAAAAAGAGCCTTTGCAGCTACGATTGAAATGGGTGATGAGGATATTATCCAAAGATTTCAAGATATGTTCGGTGGTGTTGTTTTCAAAACTAAAAAAAAGGAAGAAAGATTCAGACAATTATGGCGATGGAGATGTGTAGGTGATAGGGCTTACGATTGTATTGATAAGATGATAGAATATATGGGAATAAGGAGACAGAAAAAATACAATGTGGTTAAAAGCGATATCTCTAGCCGTTAAAGCAGGTTCTCACATATATCAGAACCGTCAGAAGACTAAAATGTTGATGTCTGATGCTCAAATGCATCATGCTGAAAAGATGGCTCGCGGGGAAAGTGAGTATCAGGGCAAATTACTTGAATCTAGAAATTCGGACTGGAAAGACGAGTTCATTTTATTATTACTCTCGGCTCCCATAGTAATGCTTTCTTGGGCAGTATTTTCGGATGATCCAAGTGCAATGGAGAAGATGCAATTATTCTTTGAATATTTTTCACAACTACCATTTTGGTATCAGACAATTTTTGTAGGCGTGATTGCAAGCGTATACGGATTAAAAGCAACAGATTTAATTAAGAGGAAATAATGACAAAACTTTGTGCAAGAGGTAAATCAGCAGCTAAAAGAAAATTTAAAGTCTATCCTAGTGCCTACGCAAATGCTTATGCATCTAAAATATGTGCTGGTAAAATAAAAGATCCATCAGGTGTAAAGAAAAAAGATTGGGGACCTAAGAAAGCTTTTTTAGGTGGTTTAATGGGTAAAAAAGATGAAAAGAAAAAAGAAACAGAAAAAACAGAAACAGCTGTAGGCAAAGCTAAAAAAATTTTAAAAACAAAAGAAGAAAGACTTAAAGAACTTAGAAAAGAAATAGGTATGAATAAAGGTGGTTACTTTGATGAACAAAAAACAAATGTTAAAGGTAAAAAAACTACAGGTCCTGTACAAGGTGGTAACACTCCAGAAGTACCACCATCAGAATATATGAAATATAAAAAATTTAAAAAGAACAAAGTTATTTCTGCTAAGGTTGGAATAAATGTAACTGCAGGTGGTGAATCTGCTATGGGTAGATTACAAAAGTCTGGTCTTAAAATGCGTGGTGGTGGAATAGCAATTAAAGGAACAAATTTTAAAGGAGTATTTTAATGTATAGAAAAATGATGTTAGGTGGCTTACTAAGCACAGGAATTAAAGCGGCTGCTAAAAAATATTTTAAAATGTCTGGTAAAAAAATTACAGACCTTACAAAATCACAACCACTTAAATCTAAAACATCTGCAAAAACAGATTATGCTAGAGCATTACAACTTCATTCATCTGATAAAAAAGATAAAATGAAACTACAACAGTATATTCGAAAACAAAAGTAATGAATAAAAAAGGATCATGTTGGGAAGGTTATGTTCAAAAGGGCATGAAGAAAAAAGGCAACCGAATGGTACCTAACTGTGTTCCTGCAATGAGAACTGGTGGATTAACAAAATGGTTTAATGAAAAATGGGTAGATATTGGAGCAAAGAAAAAAGGTGGCAAGTATCAAGAGTGTGGAAGAAAATCTGCCAGTGGTTCAGACCGCAAGTATCCAAAATGCGTACCACTTGCAAAAGCCACAGCAATGACAAAGTCGCAAAAGGCCTCTGCTGTTGCCAGAAAAAGATCGGTGAGTAATGCAGGACCTAAACCAACAAATGTGAGCACATAATGTGGAAATGGATTAAAAAATTATTTACACCTAAAAAACAACAATATGAAGAAATTCGTATTGATTATTCTAAATTAACTAAAGGGGATTTGAAAAAGCTTAAAGCACAAGGTAAAATAAAAGATATATATGAGAGACACTAGAAGTATAGAAAAACATTTAAAAGATGTTGCTGTAGAAAATAAAAAAAAGCAACTACATAAAGACCTTAGAAAAGAGGTTGAGGTAGGGGCTAACGGTACGCAGCAATATGTGATAAAAGAAGGTATAAACAAAAATAAAATTGCAAAGGTAAAATAATGCCAAGAAAAATTGATAGAAGACACGGATCTGGTAAAATTATGATTGACGGCAAAGCTGCAATAGATCCTAGAACAAGAGGTTCAAGAGATCCTAGAAAAGGAAACAAATATAAATATAGAATGAGTGGAGCTCCTGAAAGATCTGTAAATACTCAGTACGAAGGTAACGCAAGAGATATGGCTGTAGGTGATAAAAACATTTCATATGTTGGAGATCCATTTGTGGTTGATGGTAAAAAATTTGACCCTGCAAAAAAATTCCCAAAAACTTACATGAGACCTGAAGGTGCTAAAACCTTCAGTGGTGGTGGCATGGCTAGAGGTGGCGGAGCAGCTATTAAAGGCACAAAATTTAAAGGCGTTTTTTAATTTGCATCCAGATTTAAAATAATCTATATATTTGCTATGACCATCAGAGGTGATAGCACAGAATACGATCTACTTAAAAAGTGGTGTGAGACATTACCATTTTTTGAAGAACCAAAATCAGTAACAACTTGTGAAATAGGTGTAAGAGAAGGACTTGGATCTAAAGTTATTATGTTAGGTTTAAGAGCAAGATTAGGTAATAAAACACCTTATCAACATATTGGTATAGATCCTTATGGAAATTTAAAATACCAACACTACGATAACTCACCTGAATACACAGCTGATTATACAGATGAGATGAGATTAGAAATGCAAAAAGATTTTTCTGATCATCCAGAATTTACTTTCTTTCATATGAAGGATACTGATTATATGAATTTCTTTGCCGCACAGGATAAAATATATGATCTTGTTCACTTTGATGGACCTCATATGACTAAAGATGTAATTACAGAAGCTATCTGGTTTGCTAATAGATGTAGAAAAGGATCCAGATTTATATTTGATGATTACAAAAAATATACAATGGAAGATATATCTAAAGCATTAACTCACTACGGTTTCAATATTATGCAAGCTGGTGAAAACAAAATAATGCTACAAAAATTAAAATAATGGATATTGATACAATATCACTGGTTCAAAAGAAAATTAAAATAGAAGTTCATAAACTCAAAGAGCACGCTATATATAGTGTTGACACAATAGAGAAGCTACAATATATTAGGGGTCAAATCAGATCACTAGAGGATCTGCAACAGAGTCTTAAAGACCTGCTGTCAACAACGGAGTATGAAGATGAACAAGTCCACGGAGACACCGAAACGGACTGAAGCGCTTCTAAACGCTTATAAAGAACGCGAAGAAGTAGAAACAGTCCTAGACCCTAAAGCGGTCGATAAATCAACCTTAGATAAATTACCGACACCTACTGGTTATAGAATTTTGGTTTTGCCTTATGCAGGTCCAAAGAAAACTAAAGGTGGAATTTATTTATCTGACACAACACAGGAAACAATACAGATGACAACCGTCTGTGGTCTTGTGCTAAAAATGGGAGATCTTTGTTATCATGATAAAGATAAATTTCCAAAAGGACCTTGGTGCAAACTAAATGATTGGGTAATTTTTAGTAGGTACGCAGGTTCAAGATTCAAAATAGAAGGTGGTGAAGTAAGGGTACTGAATGACGATGAAGTTATTTCTACAATTGCTAATCCAGCTGATATTTTGCACCATTATTAAGGAGGACAAAAAATGGCTGAAGATAATAACTCAGTAGAATTAGATACTGACAACGTAAACGAAGAAACAATTAGTATAGAAACCCCTGAAGATAAAACATCTGCTTTTGATAAAAAAGAAGAAGTTGATTTAGGTTATACTGATGTATCAAATCAAAAAACTGCAAAAGAACTTTTAAACGAAGCAAAACAAGTTGAAGTTGAAGAACAAAAAACTCAACCTAAATTTGAACAAAAAGAGGAATCTGATAGTTCAGTTGAAGGTGATGACTTGCAAGGGTATTCTGAAAAAGTTCAAAAGAGAATTAAAAAACTTACTTTTCAAATTAAGGAAGCTGAAAGAAGAGAAAGAGCTGCAGTTGAATACGCAAAAGGTTTGAAGAATAAGTATGAAACTGTTCAAAGTAAATTTGAAGAGACAGATACCAATTATCTCAAAGAGTATGATGCAAGAATTGATGCAGAAAGAGAGAAAGCAAAAAATGCTTTAAAAGCTGCAATGGATTCTCAAGATACTGATGCGATGTTAGAAGCACAAGATACGCTTACTAAATTAGCTGTTGAGAAAGAAAAAGTTTCTATGACTTTAAGTGATAAAGAGTCAAGAAAAAAACAAATGGAATCACAACCTGCTCAAGAACAGGAGCCTGTACAACCAAGAATTAGCCCAAAAGCTCAACAATGGGCTGAGGATAATGAATGGTTTGGATCAGATCGTGTTTTAACTTCTGCTGCAATGGGAATACATGAAGACCTTATACAGCAGGGAATTGACGCAGAGAGTGATGAATACTATAATCAAATCAACAAACGTATGAAGGAGTATTTCCCTCAGAAATTTGCTCAAGAAACGACTGAAGTAAAACAGGCTACAAGAGAACCCGTCCAAAATGTAGCTTCTGTTAGTCGTAGATCTGGAGGACGCAAGTCTGTGAAGCTCACCAAGTCGCAGGTAGTTATCGCTAAGAAATTAGGGGTGCCACTAGAGGAATACGCAAAATACGTGAAGGAAGGAGCATAACATTATGACAAATATAAAAACTTCACGCGAGTCTAGTACGAGAGAAAAATTAACTCGTAAAAAAGATTGGACTCCACCATCCAGTTTGGATGCGCCAGCTGCGCCGCATGGGTATGCACATAGATGGATACGTACATCGGCAAATGGTTTCGAAGATCCAGGTAATGTATCTAAGAAACTTAGAGAAGGTTGGGAATTCGTTAGAGCTGACACACTGAAAAGTGAAATCGGTGAAAATGATTACCCAGTTATTCATCAAGGACAACATGCTGGTTTAGTCGGAATTGGTGGCCTTGTGTTGGCAAGGATACCGGAGGAGATTTTGAAAAGTCGTGCTGAGTATTTTAGAAAAATTACTCAAGACAGAACAGACGCGATAGATAGAGATCTTATGAAGGAGCAACACCCGGACATGCCGATCAATATTGATAGGCAGTCTAGAGTTACCTTTGGTGGTAGTCGTAAAAAATAATTTTTTTGCATTACCTACCCGAGATAGCTTGGATAATATAAACATAATAGGAGAAAACAACTATGGCAAACGTAAGTGAAAAGTTCGGTCTAAGACCGTACAGAAAACTAGACGGTACACCATTAGTAGGAGCTCAAAATAGATACACTATTGCAAGTGGACACACAACTGCAATCTTCCAAGGCGACATGGTTATTCCATTAGCTTCTGGAAATATTGACAGACACACTGCTGGCAATGGTACTGCTATCTTGGGCGTTTTTAACGGATGTTTCTATACAGATCCAACTACTCAAAAGCCAACTTACAAAAACTACTACCCAGGTGGAGTTGCTGCGAGCGATATTACAGCGTTCGTAGTCGATGACCCTGATGCAGTATTTCTTGTAGACGCTGACGCGGCTTTTACGAGAGCAGGATTGTTTGCAAACTATTCTGTTACAAACACTACAGGTGTAACACAAACAGGACTATCAAAAGTACAATTAGCTGTTTCAACAGCTGATACGAATGCTACATTCGCAGTACAAGCAATTGACATTTCGCAGGATCCAGACAATTCGGATACTTCTGTGTCAAATGCTAATATTCTTGTTAGAATCAACAACCACTTCTACAAAGGTGGTACAACAGGCATAACTACATAATAAGGAGTTAAATTATGGCTATATCACGATCACAACTAGTTAAAGAACTAGAGCCAGGTTTGAATGCCTTATTCGGCCTGGAATACAGTAGGTATGAAAATCAGCATGCTGAAATTTTTACTACTGAAACATCTGACAGAGCTTTCGAAGAGGAAGTAATGTTAAGCGGTTTCGCTTCTGCACCAGTTAAACAAGAAGGTGCTGGAGTAGTGTTCGATCAAGCAGGTGAAACTTTCACAGCTAGATA
>Ga0208899_1002834_pt1 | contig 11390 bp, 16 predicted proteins | sample VirMetDEL_Nov_24_FD_184518 | JGI IMG/M metagenome (GOLD analysis project Ga0208899, IMG submission 184518) | Aqueous microbial communities from the Delaware River and Bay under freshwater to marine salinity gradient to study organic matter... | ecosystem: Environmental > Aquatic > Marine >...
CATGTAAATCTTTGTAGCTCTTGTTTCAAATCTTCTTGATAACCAAAATTCAATTCATTCTTTAGTGTATCTAAACCTTCTCTTAATTGTCTTTGATTGTCTTCTCTATATTCAGGAGTAGGTTCTGGTATGACAGCTGTAATCTTTGCCATTATCTTCTACCTCCAGCAGCTATATCAAGTCTTAAAGTTCCATATCTCCAAGATTCATTAACTGCATCGTTTTCTATTTTTAAACTCACTTGTCTTCCTCTAACTCTTGTACTATGAAAAGTTGTAGTAGTATTACATGTAAATGGCCCTGTAATCAATGGACCATTAGCGTCTGATTGTTCTGCTTGACCGGGATAGTTTCTAAAGAACATAGTTACTTTTGCATTACCAGATAAATTTTTAAAGTCAGGTATAAATCTAGATACTCTCATTATATTTTCACCATCACCTTGTAATCCTTGTTGTACAGAAATATCATAATCTCCAGATTGAATATAAGAAGTAATAACTGATGCATTTCCATTTGCATCTACTTCATTTATCCCTGTTTCATGTGCCCAATATTTACTTGATCCAAAAGTATTTGTTACACCATTAATAGTTGGAAATGTAGGTGTACCATTAACAGTAAATTGTGTAGCATAAGGTAATGCATAAGTATGATTATCAGCATATGTAGTTCTTGATAATGAACCGGTTGTCCAAGTTTGTTCAATAAAGTTATAAACTACATTTCTATTTATTTGCTGCGAGCCGCTCGCTGCATAGTACCAGCCGACTTCATTAAATAGTGAGTTGTGATATCCATATGCAATTTGGTTTGCATCATAATTAATTCCTAAATTATCACCAGATGTGGTAAATACAAAGTCTTCAACTAATGATGGCAGTTGTTTTACGGTACCATCATACATAAAAAATCCACCACCAAATCCCATCCAAAAGACTGCACCTTGTGCATATACTGCTGCATGTTGACCTAAACATCCACAGTTAGAACCAACCTGTCTGATACTAAATGTAAAAGGTGGACCAACGAATTGAATTGCATAAGCAGCTTGATCCGTGAGTACTAATATATAATCCTTACCTTGAACCGCTGTAATAATTTCATTTCCTTGGTCAAGTAAAAATGTACCAGCAGTATTATTTGCAGTAGGAGTATAAGTTCCTATTTCTTCTTGATTAGAAAATCTTATAAACATTTTGTTTTGTGTAGAAGGTGTTCCAATAGTAGTTTCTGTTCCCATTAAAAATAGATGTCTATCTCTGTCTGATACTAGACTCATTAAAGATGTTGTTGGTGCACCAGAAACAATAGTTGCTCTAGTATCTAAACCATCTGTCGGATTCCATGTATACGTTGCTCCATTTCTAACGGTTGCAACTAGTATCTGGCCGTAATTATCGAGTGACCAGGAGCCAGGGTCGAGTGTAACATTTGTTGTAGAAGCGGATTCACCCCATTCTTCTGATCCCCAAGTATCTACACCCCAACCATACGCAGGAGTTTGAAATACAGGACCAACTGTAATATAAGAATTTAGTGTTGCAGAACCTTGAGCTGACATCCCTGTGCCAGTTTCATTTGAAGGCATGGTAATTGTAAAAGTATTTGCAGTAGGAACGGTTAAAACTTCAAATACATTTGTCGTAAAATCTGCTGTAGTATATCCTGTTTCACCACCACCCGGTAATGATACAGATTTAAATTTAAAATAGTCTCCTTCTAATAAACCATGAGAAGTTAGATTAACAGTTACTGTTGCTGAACCTGTTGTTGAATCAAATGTAGCTCCTGCCTGATCTGCATTGATAGGTGTAATATCATAAAATGCACCCTCATAATAAATAACTAATACTTTAGATGTACCAAGTGCAGCATATTTTTTACCTGTTAAATCTGTCCAAGTATGTTGATCTCTAACAGGGCCAGATATAGTGTCACCTACAAGTTGTTGCCAACCTCCTATTTTTTCAGGTTGACCGTATCTAAAACGTACATTATCCCCATCTACCCATTGACCTTCTGCTCCGGTCTCTGTAGCTTGTTTGTTAAATCCTGGTTTAAATTGAATTTTTTGTAGCATAATTCCTCACTATATATGCTTTTTATTATTTTGGTAGTATTATATTACTTTAAATTTATATTTTCATTAAAAATAAGTAATATTTATAGTTCATTTTTTATTTTTTTATGTAACCAAGAAGGTGAATAAATGAATCCTTCGTTATCTCTTTTTCCAGGATAAAGAAGAAAGTTATCATTAAATATTTTATTAACTGCTTTTCCAACACCTAGAACATATTCATAATTAGGATTATTAAATGAAGCATAATCATGTCCTCCCATAAAACCTCCTATTTTTATTTTAGGATACCAAGCTTTTATTTCTTTAATTGCATAATTTTCTGTATGTTCACTATCAAAAAATATAAAATCTATAGATTCATCTTTATATGAATTAGAAGATTCTACACTATCTTTGTAAGCATGATTAATAAATTTAAAATTTTTAATATTATTTTTATATTCTTTAGGTATAGTATTATCTTTTACAGTGGGGTAATTATCAATAGTATCTAAAGTTATATTTTTATTTTGATTTATAATTTCAGTAGCTAAGTAACAAGTAGATTTACCTCTCCAAACTCCTACTTCAACAAATTTAGCATTGTCATGAATTGATACCATTTCTTTATAAAGATTTTGAAAATCAAACCACCCTTGAATATTTTGATAAAAATGTTTCATTTTTTAAAACTAGACACTAATCCAAGATGAGGTCTACCATCATATATGTTTTTGTCACCTTGAGTATCAACATTATTATAATGTAGAAAAACTTGTCCACAATTTTCACCTTTAAATTCTTCTCTCCAATGTTCTAGGATGCAACCAGAATAAATTAACATATCTCCAGGTTCTAAATCAACTTTTATTCCTTTAGCATTACTAGATGCAGTTACTCCTTTTTCTCCTCCATTATTTTCTGGTATACCTACATTTTCATTTGGACTTAAATAAATTGGCCAAGGGTCACCACCTAAATTTAATGTTGTAGATATTTCACAAGAAGTTCTATCTTTATGTCTTTTTAAGATATCTCCTTTTTTATATATTCGAGCATAAGCATAAGTAGGAATCAAATTTAATTTTGTTTTTTCTTTCATTAATGGAAGTAATTTCTCTAACAAAGTTTCCATCGCAATATCTCCATAATGAGAATAGGTTTCTGGTACTTGCTTATCATTCCATACACCAAAGTATTCAGTAAAAGGTGATATAAATTTTAAATCAAAATAAGTTCTTGCAACTTTTCTTTTCAATAAAAAATAACTATATACAAAGTCAGACAACTCTTTTGATATAGCTGATTTTATTACTGTGTATTTTTTTTCTTTAAACATTATTTATTATTTTCATTATACAAAAGGTTTTCCTAAATTCCATACAACCAAAGAATATCTTGTACCTTCAGTTACAGCTTTAACTCTATGCCAAATAAAAGATGGAAAAACTACTATAGATCCTTTTTGTCTTACTTCTTTACATTCTACTATATAGTTAGGATCTTCTTCGAATCTTGGTTGAAATTCAAATTCTCCACCTTTATAATCTTTTTCATCTGACAAACAAATAGTCATAGATAATTTTCTAATTTTTCCTCTAATATTAACATTTTCTTTATCCATTGCATATGGTTCATTCCAACTATCGCAATGCCAACCATAGTGTTGATTTAATTTATATTTAGTAAATTGACATTGCTCGGTCCAATCCCATTCAAAGTTCCATCCTGCATTTATATTTGCTGCTCTTATATATGGATGAATTTCTTTATAAATCCAATTTTCATCTAACCAAACAATATTTGAATCTCTTTTCTTTTTTAAATCTATAATTTCATTTTCTGATAAAGGTTTACCTTTTTCTGCTTTTTCTGTATATTTTCCTGTAATAGCAATTTTTTCATTTTTCATATTTCCATATTTTATAATATCATTACAAATTCTTTCTGGTAATGCTTTAGGAAAATACCAATAAAAATTTTTTAAATTCATTTAATTCCTATATAAATTTTTTTAATATTTAATCTATCTTTATTAAAAGTAATCATCGGAATATACATATTTGTAAGATTTGGATAATTACAATTATTAGGTATTTTAATTTTAAATTCTTTACATTCAAAACTAATCCAAGGATTGACCGGCCAATATAATTCTGTATCACAATAAAAAACAAACCTTGTGTTTTTTTTTATATGGTTTGTAGAAATTTCATGATAAAAATCAAATATTCGATAATCATTATCGGGATTAGTGTTTGGTAAAGCAAAATCATCAAAAAATATACAATCAAATTTACCTAATTTTTTTAATTCATTTTGCCAATAACCTTTAATACATATTGTTTTATCATCAGCCCAATTCACCAAATTATTATAGATTTTATTATCAGGCTCTATAATAGTATGGCTTTTAATATTGTATTTTCTAATTTGATTAGCTGAATAACCTAGGCCAAAACCTATTTCTAAAACATCTCCATGAGGTTGAAGTGTATTTATACATTCCTCCATATAAGGTTTTTCCCATTCCATCATAACTTGTTCATTTTTTTCATTAACAAGTATGTCTTTATTATATATATCTTTAGTTTTATTAATCATTTTTGTATATTAAAAATAATTTATATTCAAAATATGTCTTATATCAGAGTTTGAAGGTCTTACAGTCCTATGTTCTATTGTAGTGTCAAATATTAAAACCCTGTTTTCTTTTGATTCTATTATAATTTCATCATTATTAATTTTTAATTGTGTTCCTCCATTACAATTGGTTATATTTAAAATAGCTGTTTTACAATCAAATGAATAATCTTGATGATAAGTTAAATATTTTTCAAACATAAATTCATTTATAAACATATTAATTCTAGCTTGAATAACTGCTTTTGCTTTTAATTTGCGCAGAACAGGTATTAATATAGCTTCATATAAAGGTGAGTTTATACTCATTCTAAAATCATTATAAATATTATGAGTAAAATAACCTTTATCTGTTTTACAATTAGGAGAGCTAAAAAATCTTCTTCTCCAAGGAAACTCTATATCTTCTACTTCATTTTTTAATTTTAAAAAAAGTTCTCTTTCTAAAAAATTATCTATAATTTTATAATTCATTTTAACAGCGTCTTTGTATTTTCTATATTAAAAATTCATATTTTCTTCCTTGCTCACTCCATTTTGTTTTAACTTTATACCCCATATTAATAGAAAAAACAATCCTTAGATGTTCGTTATTATTGGGTTCTGAACAATGATTTAGCTTGCTATCAAATATTATAAAATCATCTTCTTTTATTTCTATGAGCTTATCTTCAATAATAAGATTACCAGAATTTTTTTTAAAATAATATACACCGGTTTTTAATTTCATTTGTTCGGCTTTTTCGTTAAAAAATATATCAGGTCCGCTAGGATAATGATTATGTGATTTTACATAGCCTTTATTTTTATATTTGTTTGCCCAAAAATCTATAACATAGTAATCATCACCAGCCATTTTTAAAAACTGATCTACAATAGGTTGAAATATTGGATAAGTTATGTGTATAGGTATTTTAAAATTAAATGTAGAATTACCTTTATCAAAATCAATTAAATTATGATTTTCAAATAAAACAGTGTTTAACTGTTTTTCTAATTCATCTTTATTATTAAATTTAAGGTTTAAGATCCTGTCCAATTTCCATTTTTTTTAGCAATAAATTGACCTCTTAAACTCCACATTCCTGATGTATTAACACTATAACTAAAAGCAGGCCTTCTAACAACTACAATACCATCGCCACCATCTCCAGCAGTTCCACCAGCAGGTCCAGGGTATTGAAATCCTCCAGATCCGCCTCCGCCGCCTAAACCATCAGTTCCAGGTGATCCAGCAGAATCTCCAGCAGCACCAGCTCCTCCGCCTCCAGATCCTCCAGCTCCTCCAGATCCAGGGCTTGGTAAACCGAGAACCACTCCACCGCCACCGCCTCCAGCGTAAGTTGTATTTGAAGGTGAAGCACTTGGGCTTGCTACATCTGAGGTTAATCCATTACCACCAGCACCACCAGGTCCATTGCCACCAACAGCACCAGCTCCGCCGCCACCCCCGCCTCCGGGTGTTGAGCCTCCAAGTCCTCCATTATTTCCTTCTGGAGGAGAATATCCTCCTGCATTTCCTAATCCAACATTAGCTGGATCAGTTGGTAAAGTCGAACCTCCGGAACCTCCGGGGCCTGCAGCGCCTCCTGATCCAAATCCACCACCTGTTGCAGATATTGGAGAAGTTGCAGTATTAAAAATAGAATTACCACCAGAAACACCAGCGTCCGGACCACCCAACGGTCCTGGAACACCACCAGCTCCACCAGCACCAACAGTAACACTTACAGGGCTTCCTGGAGCTGGATGAGATGAAATATTTCTAAAACCTCCGCCTCCGCCGCCACCTGCTTTTCTTTGACCTGCACCGCCGCCGCCAGCTACTACTAAAACGTCAACGTCACCGCCAGTCCAGCCAGTTCCACCTGACCAAGTTCCTGGAGTTGTAAAACTTTGAATATCCTCTGGACTACTACCTATTTCTGGTATATAAACTATACCTATCATTCCACCATTATCACTAGCCATTATCTACCTCCCATTCTAAACTTGATGTGTTCCAAATATAATTAGTTGATGTTTCTTCTTGTATACCTGTCCATCTTTGATTATCTTCGTCCCAAGATTCTTCTATAAACACATTATCTAAAGTAGGATCACTACCTATATATTGTTTCGGTTTATTTATAGGTGCTTGCCAATCATCATTTTCATTTAAGGACCAAGAAGTATAAGGTTTTGGTGTTAAAAATTTATCTTTATTTTCATCATAGGTGTATCCATAACCTGGATAATTTTTTCTAAATAATCTTTGTTTTGAACATTGTTTCCAATAAGTATTAGGATATTCACTCCAACCCATATCTTGCATTAATTTAATGTCATTAGGATGATTATTAGCAACCCATGTTTCTGCTTCAGTAGATAAGTTACCTCCATTGTTAACAACATCACTATCATTAACTACAATAACTCTTATTACTTCATTATTGTCTGATCTTATTTCTGCAAAATGTGCCATTATTCCCAATCCTCTACATTTCCATTTTCAACCCATGTTAAAGTTTCTGGTGATGTAAATGCTTGTAATAAATCCGTTTTTGTAAAATCATTTACTGGTTTTATAATTCCGGCATTTGCCATAGCTTATAGCACCTCCTATGCGTCGTCTAAAATTTCATATGAAACAATACATTCTAAATCAGAATTCGATCCTGCTTGACCTTTTAACACGTAACCTTGTTCTAGATAAAAAGTAGAATTTTTATCGACAGCTGCTAGTGTTGCATCTGCAGGTACAGAAATTGTACTTGCAATCGCTCTATCATTAGAACCATTATTAACTTTTAAAGTTACATCTTGAGCATTAGTTCCATCAATATTTGAAACTAAAATTGTATTTATTTTGTAAACTTTATCAGTTGCACAAGTTACTAATGCAGTTAGTGTTGTAGTCAAAGCAAATGTATCTGTTTTTCCTAAAATGGATGTTACATTTACTATATTTGGGTTTGCCATAATTTACTCCTTAATTTCTTTTATCCGAAAACTATCGCCATTGCAATAGCTTTTCCTGTTGTAAATGGATCTGTAAAACTTAATTGTCCAGAACCATCGGTTGATAATAATTGGCCACTAGTACCATCTGCCGCTGGAATTGTAAACAATCCAATTTGATTTTGATTAGCAAATACGTCAGTGATATTAGTTCCGTCTGAATAAACAATTTTAGTACCTTTATCGGTTGTACCAAAAGTTGCTCCTGTTCCTGATGCTGTTTTAAATCCAACTGTGTGAGCTCCAGAAGTTGAATTTTTTACGATATAAGTTTTTTCTATTGAATCTGGTATAGTGAAATTTACTGAAGTTGTAATTGTACCTGTTAAATCTATAACAGCGTTTTTACCATTTGATATAGCACCATTAGTAAATGTAAAAGTTGTCCCTGTTGTTGCATTAGTAACAGCAACAGATTCATAACCAGCGATTGCTTGTTGAGCAATAGTTAAATTTGTATTTGTAATGTCACCCCATAAACCGGCTTTTTCACCAGTGACCATGAGTTCGAATTTTAGGTCATTTGAATAACTTGATGCCATAATTTTTTATCCTTATTGTTTTATATTTACTAAAATTAAGCGGCTGTGTCAATCTCATTCCAAGTGACACTTGTTCCGGTAGAAACTTCAGTATAGCTTACTGTTGTACCAGTGTCAACAATCTGCCATGCTTGAATACTAGCATTTCCAACTGCTATATTTGCTTGTATTCCCGTTGGAGATACTTCAGCAGAAGCTCCTGCTACTGCATTTCTTAACCCAACTTCTAACGCTTGTCCAGTAACATTTGCAAAAGTTACAGCATCTAATTCTGCCGTTCCTTGTGCAATATTTACTTGATTTCCTGTAGTTGTAACATTTGCATTTGCTTCAACAACTGATCCCAAAGCAACACTAGCTGTTAAACCAATACCAACAACTGTAGCATCAGGACTAGGATCGACTGTTCCTTCAGCTGCGGTTAACTCTATTCCAGAAGGTTCTGCAATAGTAACTGGTTTAGCATCAACCGTTCCAACTGATGCATTAATTTGAATTCCTGTTGTATTAGCAAAAGCCCAGAAACCAGTAGCTCCCCAAACTTCTTCACCCCAATATTTTCTTCCCCAACCTTCAGAATTGTAAGCTTCTAAATTTCCTGTTGATAAATTTTGTTGTTGACCTGTGATAGCTACATCTGGAGCAGGATCTACTGTTCCTTCTGCTACTGTTAAATTTGGTAATGGATTATTTGCTAAAAATACCTCTGTAGCAATTTCAATCGCAACATTATTTAAAGATAAATTTTGTTGTTCTCCAGTTATTGCAGGAGCAACATCAATTGTAACCGAACCTGTACCAATACCTGTGCTTAATCCAATACCAGTGACTGCAACATCACCAGCAATACCCCATGCATTTTCTCCCCAGGTTAGTCTTCCCCAACCTTCATTTACTTCTGCACTGATGCCAACATTATTTAATGAAGAATTTAATCCAAGACCAGTTAATGAAACTGTTCTGTTTTCGTAATTTGCATTCCAAGAAAGATTACCCCAACTTGATCTTCCCCATCCATCAACAGGTACAAATTGAGCATTACCTGGAACGGGCATAGAAAGCCCTTGACCAGAAAGTGTTACATTGACATCATTCTGATTTCCCCATTGCCCTACGTTCCAACTTAACTCGCCCCAAGCGTTCGCCATAATAGGAAAGACCTCCTATTACGCGTTACCAATTCTAAGAATCGCTGCTGAAGTTGTGAAAGCTGGGAACTGAATTGTAAATGTTCCTGAAGTTGCTGTTTTGTCGGCACCAAAATCTAACACTGCAACCGCCTTATCTGACGATGAAGTATTATAAATTAATGCACCTCTAGCTGTAATTGTTACACCAGTAAAAGATAAATCCGCAAAATCCACAATCGCAACACCTGATGCAACTGAAGTACTTGGATTTGGTTTTACTAATGCTCCACCACCTGCTGTGTATTGACCAGAAGGATCAACTTCTCCCGTAGTCGTGTACGCTGTAGTAGCAGAGTTCAATGTTGCAGTAGAGACATACAAAGCAAGTTTAAAATTATCACCAGAAGCACCAAATTGAAATTTGTGTTCACCTTCTAGTAATTCTTTTTTAAAACTATTCGCAACTGCTTGTGTTATTGCCATTTGTATTTACTCCTTATTGTGTTTTAGGAAGTCGAGGTGAACCACTTTGGTATTCATCTCGTCTTCTTCTTCCCATTTGTTCTACTGTAAATCCTTGTAGAGCTTGTTGATATTTTCCTTCGTAGAATTGAATCATATCAGCAGGTCCTTTTAAAAACCCATAAGCCTCTACTAAACAAGCATACAAAAGTCCGTTGGGAAATTCCTTACTTAAGTATGTTTCTGTATTACTACCTGATAATCCAGCTGGTTTCAAGATATAATTTATTTGCATATTGTAATTTTGATCTGGTGTTGGAGCTAGTACAATGGTGTTTTCATCCCAGTATGAGTAGTATTTTGGAAGACCAGTTACTCCAGTTGGATTGTACTCCGATATAAAGTTCGTATCTCTGTATTCTAGAAACGAGCGGCTAGAGTTATCTGCTCCACCTGTAGAGTTAGTGATTTGAACTGATCTAATAACTAATGTCTCGTCATTTATCAAAGGTGTATTTACATATCTTTGACCTGCAACAATATCTGCTTGTGCATAACTTCTATTATTATCAGAATCTACATCTCTTAAAATTCTAAATTGAGCATCGGATATAAATCCATCAATAATAGTTGATGTAAATACATTTGAATCTACTTCACAATAATCTCTAATTTTTGTAACTAGTTCTGCGTATGTCATGGTGTCAATGTAACAGGTCCTGCTGTGACTGTCATTCCTCCTGATCTTTCGGTTATAGCAGCTGTTGTATTTAAATTAAAGGTAAAAGTATCGCTTGATACTGATACAATAGTAAAGCCTGTTGAGTTTTCTAATGTTGTAAAAGGTAATCCTCCCGGACTTCCATCTACATTTCTAAATACAACTGTATCTGAAACTGATCTTTGAGTATTAATTTCTGTTACTGTAACTGTTGATGAATTAGCAGTAAAAGATAATGGATCAGGTCCTAACATAGATTCTGTTGCAGGTTCAGTTCTTGCTGGTCTTGCATTTTGTAAACCTTGTGGATCAGCTGTATATGGTTTTGGTTCTAATTGTGGTTGTTTTGGTTCAAATTCAGATACATGTACTCTTGATCCATTCCATTCTTTAACCATTTCTTTATATGGAAATTCCATACCTGATCGGTCAGATATAAATTTTGCATATTTTCCTCTAGCTAAATTAGACATTTGGATAATAAGTTTTAGGGGTTATAAATGTACTTGAAGAAGAACCATCTTCAGCTAAAGCTCTTTGTAATTCATCTTCATATAATAATTTTAATTCTTGTGTTCTTTGTGGTGCAAATTTTTGTGATAAATAATAAGATAAACCAGAAACCATACAAGGTACAAATCTGTAAGGAACGTCTGTTGCATTAGTATAATCCCCTACATCTTGTATTCTTTTTACGTAGTAATAGTTAATTGTATTTCCTGCTTCTGTTGAGCCAGGAGTTAAATATAAAGTGATTGTAACTTTATCAATAAATCTTTGTACAAAATATTGTGTTGGAGTTCCTTCATCAGTTTTATTTGATAACG
>Ga0208899_1002840_pt1 | contig 11369 bp, 19 predicted proteins | sample VirMetDEL_Nov_24_FD_184518 | JGI IMG/M metagenome (GOLD analysis project Ga0208899, IMG submission 184518) | Aqueous microbial communities from the Delaware River and Bay under freshwater to marine salinity gradient to study organic matter... | ecosystem: Environmental > Aquatic > Marine >...
ACGGACCCGTCCGCTCAGAGGGCGGCTTCAAAGAAATCACCAAGAATGCCACGACTGGCGCTGTTACTGAAAACATCTCCATCACTCACGATGGAACCAACAGCGTGGTCATTATCAAAGACCTGCCCACGTCTGACCCTAGCGTTGCCGGACAGCTTTGGAGCAATTCTGGCGTAGTCACCGTATCTGCCGGTTAATAAATAGGGGGCTAGCGCCCCCGTTATCTGGAGGAGAATATGGCTGACACAGTCACAAGCCAGACTATTGAAGACGGTCCTCGCACTGCAATCCTAGCATTCACAAACGTCAGCGATGGGACCGGCGAATCCGCCGTGACCAAGATCGATGTGTCTGCTCTTTCTAAAAATCCCGTTGACGATGGCGCATGTACCAGCGTAAACATTGAGCGTGTTTGGTACTCAACCATTGGCATGGGTGTTGAGATTTTGTTTGACGCAACGACTGACGTTTTGGCGTGGGAGCTTCCTGCTGACTATTCAGACTCACTGGACTTTTCCTCTTTTACGGGCATCCGCAACAATGCCGGCGCCGGCAAGACGGGGGACATCAAGTTCACCACTGTAGGTCACACGCTGGGCGACTCTTACACAATCGTCCTGCAAGTGAAAAAGAACTACGGCTAATGCGTCTTTACTACAAGAAGGGCGGCAAGACAAAAACCAAGTCAAAGTCGAAGGTGAACGAAGCTGGAAATTACACTAAACCCTCTATGCGTAAGCGTCTGTTTAACAAAATCAAAGCCGGTGGCAAAGGCGGCAAGCCCGGACAGTGGTCAGCCCGAAAGGCCCAGATGCTCGCAAAGCAGTACAAAGCGGCAGGTGGAGGCTACAAGGACTGATGGCGCTCAAAAAGTCGCAAAAGTCCCTGAAGAAGTGGACCAAGCAGAAATGGCGCACAAAGTCAGGGAAGCCCAGTACCCAAGGCTCGAAAGCGACGGGCGAAAGGTATTTGCCTGAGAAGGCGATTAAGTCGCTTTCATCAGAGGAGTATGCCGCTACTACCCGCAAAAAGCGGGCAGACAGCAAGAAGGGCAAGCAACACTCCAGTCAGCCCAAGAAGGTGGCTAAAAAGACAGCGAGGCACCGTAAGTAATGCGACTGTATTACAAGAAAGGTGGCAAGGTCGATAAGGGTTCGATGGCGTGCAACAAGCCGAAGCGGACCCCCGGTCACGCCAAGAAGTCGCACATCGTCAAGGCGTGCGAGGGCGGTAAAGAAAAGATTATTCGGTTTGGCCAGCAAGGCGTTAAAACCAACCAGACTGTTGGTCAGCGCAAGGCGTTTAAGTCGCGTCACGCAAAGAACATTAAGCGCGGCAAAATGTCTGCGGCCTACTGGGCGGATAAGGTCAAGTGGAGTCCGAGCAAGACCAAGTCGAAGTCCAAGAAATGGAAGAAGGGTAGCTAGATGGCAATTAGCAGAGCGCAGACCGCAAAGCAGGTCAAAAACGCACCCAAGTCCAAGCGAAAAAAGATGGCTGTCGGGGGCAAGATACCCAAGGCAAAATGCAGAAACGGTATTGCCATGCGCGGCAAAACCAGAGGGGTGGTTGTTTAAATGGCGACTAGCGGAACGACCAGCTTTACTCTTGACCTGTCAGACATAATGGAGGAGGCGTTTGAGCGTGCCGGCTCAGAACTCCGTAGCGGATACGACTACAAAACTGCTCGTCGGAGTCTTGATTTGCTCATGCTTGAGTGGCAAAACAGGGGTCTTAATCTCTGGACGGTACGAGACGCCACGCTGGCTCTTGTTGCAGGAACGTCGTCATACGACCTTACATCTGAAAAGTTAGACATAATCGAGGGTCTGCTACGCACAGACGCTGGCAACACGTCAAAACAGTCTGACCTGACGATGCAGAGAATATCGGTCAGCCAGTACGCGCATCAGACAAACAAGCTGACTCAGGGGCGACCGCTTCAGTATTACGTTGAGCGCAAGCCGACAGGGATTACAGTGCACTTCTGGCCTGTTCCGGACGCAACGACCAGTTACACATTTGCGTACTACTACCTCGACAGGATTGAGGATAGCGGCAAGCCGGCCTCCAACAACATGGATGTGCCTGCTCGCTACCTGCCGTGCCTTGTTGCGGGGCTGGCGTACCAGATAGCGAGCAAAAAGCCAGAGTCTATGAATATCGCGCCTGCCCTGAAGCAGGTGTATGAGGAGCAATGGAGCCTTGCGGCTGATGCCTCTCGCGAGAAGGCGGCTCTTTATATGGCGCCGGGAGGCTACAACGACCTATGAGCAGTTATGCCAAGGGTAAGCATGCTTTCGGCTTTTGTGACCGGACTGGATTCCGTTACCCATTGCGCGACCTTGTCCGTCAAATAGAGGACGGGCGCTGGAACGGCTTGCTAGTTGGCCGCGACGTAGTGGATCAGGACCAGCCTCAGCTTAAATTGGGGGATGTTAATGCGAACGATCCACAGGCTCTTAGATTCCCTAGACCTGACAATTCACTTGACGAAAGCCGCGCTTTGTCTGCCTTTGATCCCGTTGGTGGTGGCAATACAGCTCTTGGGAGCCGCACTGTGGGCCTTGACATGGCAGGTGTGGTTGGGCGCGTAACAGTAGAGACATCCTGATGGCGTTTACCTTTACCACGTTGAAGCAGGCCATACAGGACTATGTAGAGTCCAACGAGACCAGCTTCGTCAACAATCTGCCGACCATTATTCAGCAGGCAGAGGACAAGATTTTAAAGACGGTGCAGTTGCCCGACTTTCGCAAGAATGTGGAGGGGTCTGTTGCCGCAGGTAGTCAGTATCTGGTGATGCCGTCGGATTTTTTGACGCCTTACTCATTGGCCATTGATAATTCCGGATACGAGTACCTTCTTTTTAAGGACGTTAATTTTATCCGTCAGGCATATCCCGTCGCCGGAACCACTGGCGCACCCAAGTATTACGGCATCTTTAGCCGCACGGCATTTATTCTTGGCCCCACCCCAGACGCGGCATACGACGCGGAACTGCACTACTTCCACAAGCCAACCTCAATCACTACGTCCACAGATGGTACTAGCTGGCTTGGCACCAATGCTGAGTCGACGCTTCTGTATGGCTGTCTTGTTGAGGCGTACACCTACCTCAAGGGCGACGCTGATCTGATGCAGTTGTACGTTCAGCGGTACATGGAGGCGCTTGGAAAGCTGGAGGAGCTGGGCGAGGGATACAGCACTACAGACAGCTATCGCGGTGGCGAGGTAAGGAAGCCTAGATCGTGATTGACGCTACCGTTGGTGACGTGTTTGTGCAGACGACTTCAAACAGGGGCTTTTCCCCGGAGGAAGTTGCTGAAAGATGCTTGGACAGAATCGTCTCAATAGCAGAAAGCGCCGCGCCAGAAGTGCGTGCGCAAGCCGAGGCGTTTAGAGCTGACATTAGGAAGCTCCTTGTTTATTACATGAAGGAAGCCATAAAAAGCGACCGGACCACTGTTTACAACGCCCTGTGTGATGCGGGGCAAAAAGACCTAGCCGAACTCATCAGGAGACTTTGATATGGCTTTTAGCGGAAACTACATGTGTACGTCGTTCAAGCAGGAATTGCTTGTTGGCTCGCACAACTTCACCGCCAGCACTGGTGACACCTTTAAGCTCGCGATGTATACAAACAGCGCCAGCTTTGACGCCTCTACCACCGACTATACCGCTACCAACGAGGTAAGCGGCACGGGGTATACTGCTGGTGGCGCCACCCTGACCAATGTTACCCCTACTACGTCAGGAACAACGGCGCTGACAGACTTCGCCGACGTGACCTTTAGCTCGTCCACGATTACCGCTCGCGGCGCGTTGATTTACAACACGACTACCGCTGGTGGAACCGGCACAACAGATACGGTCGTGGTTTTGGATTTTGGCTCTGACAAGTCATCCAGTGCCGGCGACTTTAGCATTGTCTTCCCAACCGCTGACGCATCTAACGCTATTATCAGGATTGCATAATCATGGCCTTGGTCGTTGCTGATCGCGTAAAAGAAACCACTACCTCGACAGGCACAGGCGCGATCTCGCTTGCAGGCGCAGAGCCAAATTTCCGCACGTTTTCGTCTGTACTGTCGGACGGTGACACAACCTACTACGCCATCATTGACGACACCAATACGGCGTTTGAGGTCGGGCTAGGCACCTACGCCAGTAGCGGGAACACTATTACTCGCACCACAGTCCTGTCCAGCTCCAATGCCAATAGCGCGGTGAACTTTAGCGCGGGGAGTAAGGATGTGTTGCTTACCTATCCCGCTGACAAGTCTGCGTATTTGGATGGCTCTAACCAGCTTGTCATCAATGACGCGGCGGTGACCTCGACTGCGGCGGAGCTTAACCTGCTGGACGGGGCAACAGCCAATACCGTTGTTAACTCTAAAGCTGTTATATACGGCTCTGGCGGTGAGGTTGCGGCTACGTCGTACACAGGTGATGGTTCTGCACTTACTGGCATTGATGCCGCTCCGTCTTTCTCAGCAACCGCATCAGGCTCTATCGCTGATGGTGACCCTGTGATCCTTAACTCAGATGGCACTGTTAGCAAGCCAACAGGACAAAATTTTAACGTAAGTGACAGAGTATATTTTACTAGCGGAACAGATAGGGCGGAATATTGCGCCGTTGTTTTTGATCCCAACGCTAATAAATCTTTAATTGTTTACACAGCCACAGATTCATCAGACTATTTATATGGCGTTGTGGCTACTGTTGCCTCAGACGGTGCAGTCACATATGGTACGCCCGTAGCCATTGATTCAACCGGGAGCACAATTGCTCTTGGTGGGACATTTGATCCGGACACTAATCAGTGTGTTTTTAATTATAGTCGGACTTCAGGCACTACAGGAAGTTACGCTGTGGTTTGTTCTATTTCTGGAACGTCTTTTACATTTGGCACTCCAGTTCAATACACCTCCTCCACAGATGGTTCTAGTGCAACCAACAAAAGAGGGGTTTGTTACGACACTACAAACGATAAAGTAGTTATTGCTTATTATGATACAAATGGTCAAGCGGTTGTTGGTACGGTTTCTGGAACTAGCATTTCTTTTGGAACGACCACGCAATTTTGGGCAGGATCTTCTCTTTATGTAAATTCTGTTTTTGACACCACAAACGAAAAAGTGGTTATCTTGTGGGCAGACAGTTCTAGTGATGCTCGCGCGGTTGTTGGTACGGTTTCTGGAACTAGCATTTCTTTTGGAACGTCTGTAGAACCCGCAGGCGCGGGAAATACCGCATACAATATGGCGGTTTACGACCCAGACAGCGGCAAAATTTTATATGGTTGGTCGGACACCACCGCCGATTCTGGTTATTTTATGATAGGAACTGTGTCCGGAACGGATATTACTTTTACTGATCCGGGCGGATATTTTTTTGAAACAGGAAATACTACATCAGCAGGAACTTGGCCTTTTTACAGTCGTATGGCTTATGACACAAACATAAACAAGGCTGTTCTTTTTTATTTTTCTAAGTGGGACGACACTGAAAAACAAGCGATTGAACATTTAAACTTGTTTGCCAAGGTAGTAACTATAGATCCTGTTACAGCAGTGCCCACGTTTGAGACGGCGCGGTCAGTCTGGGATGCTCCTCCCTATGCCACAATTAATCAAAATGACGGCATGACTCTTCCCAGCCAAGGGTGGGATGTTGTTTTTGATTCAAACGTAAATAAATTTTTAATCGCATCGCAGGATTATGTTGCGAATGGCGGTAGGTTTAAAGGTATTGGTTTTAGCGTAACTATAAATAACTCAACCTTAACAAAAGAAAATTTTGTAGGTATTTCTAATGGAGCATATGCTGACACCGCTACAGCGACAATTCAATTGGCTGGGTCTGTTGACGATGCTCAAACAGGTTTAACTGCTGGAACTGGTTATTATGTTGGCCTTGATGGATCGTTAATTGACGATTCTACGCAAACCCCCTCAGTGTTTGCTGGAGTAGCAACCTCCGCAACAAACCTTTTGATTAAGGGGTAGCTATGAAAACAATCACAGACAATGTGACCAACCTTTCTACACACTTATTTGCCGACGATAAAGAAGTGTTTATGGCAGAAAACAGGATTACGGTTGGTGATCCGTTATCGACACTAGGCGACCCGTTAGTACCTAACTTTTATATTGACTGTTTAAATTCCACCAACGCTACGTTGCACGAAAATGTAACTAATGTGCCGGAAGATTGGGCAGTAAATAAGTACACCTTTGACGGCATAACGTGGACGCAAGACTCTAACTGGGTAGATCCTGAGTAAAGGTATTTAGTATGGCGCTCGTAATTAAGGACAGGGTAAAGGAGACAACCACAACAACAGGGACAGGCGCACTATCTCTGGGTGGGGCGTCTACTAATTTTGTGACGTTTTCGTCGGTTCTGTCTAATGCTGACACAACCTACTACGCGATTGTCGATTCCACGAACACAGCGTTTGAAGTTGGGCTTGGCACCTACACCTCTAGTGGTAACACGTTAACCAGAACGACAGTGCTTGCCAGCTCCAACAGCGGATCGGCAGTTAATTTAAGCGCGGGCACTAAAGATGTGTTCATGACATATCCTGCGGAAAAGGCTGTCTTTGAGGATGCCAACGGTGTTGTGTCAATTGAAAACCTTCAGATTGACACCAACGCAATCAAGTCCACAGACACCAACGGCAACATCCAGTTATTCCCAAATGGGACGGGCTTTACTGAGCTGTACGGTAACACCAATGCAGGCAAGATTCGATTTAACTGCGAAAGCAATAGCCACGGCGTGACGCTTGTAGGCCCGCCCCACAGTGCGGCGGCAACGTACACCTTGGAGCTTCCCAATGCAGACGGCACTAGCGGGCAGGCGTTAACTACGGACGGCTCGGGCAAGCTGTCTTTTGCAGATGCTGGTATTAGCACAGGTAAAGCCATTGCGATGGCTATTGTATTCGGATAGGAGCTAGGAAATGGCCGCACCAAACATTGTAAATGTCTCGACAATCACGGGTAAATCGTTTTACCTCGCATTGTCTACCACAAGCGCAACCGAGCTTGTTAGTAATGCCGCGTCAAGCGGTAAAGTATTTAAGATAAACATGATTCAGGTTGCTAACGTGGATGGCACAACCGCCTGTGACGTAACTGTTGATTATCACACTGCGGCGGCAATTGGCGGGACAGCATATTCATTAGTTTCTACTGTTTCAGTGCCGGCGGATGCGTCTCTGATTGTTTTGGATAAGAACACGTCTTTGTATTTAGAGGAGGACCGCTCTATTTCGGTCACAGCGGGGACCGCAAACGACCTTGAAGTCATTGTAAGCTACGAAGAAATCAGCTAACAGGGACTTGTTGTGGCCAAGGATAAAGGCGGGTTTATTGGCTTTAATGGTCTGGATCAAGACCCGAAGGTATATAGCGGCGTTTGGTCTTTACCCACGCAGATGCAGAACAGAACAGGCTGGCCTGCTCCGAATTTTTTTGCAGATTACTTAATTATTGCAGGTGGGGGCGGAGGCGGCACTCAAATCGCCGCTGGAGCAGGGGCTGGTGGTTATCGTGAATTTACGAACCAACAGCTTACAGTAGGCGCTACTTACACTGTCACGGTAGGGGCAGGTGGTGCGGCATCGGGAAGCCAAAGCATTAGAGGCTCAAACGGCGCGGATAGTTCATTTAATTCTGTTTCTTCTAGCGGCGGTGGCGGTGGTGGCTCGTATAGTACAGAAAAAGATGGCGCTGACGGAGGCTCTGGCGGTGGCGCGGGAGATCAAGCTGGTAATAGTACGCCGGGGTCTGGTAACGCTGGCGGCTACACACCCTCAGAAGGAAATGATGGGGGCCAAGGTGTAGCCAAAAACGGGCCGGGAGGCAGTGGTGGTGGGGCCGGTAGCGCAGGAAGTGACGCAGTTAATTTAAGTAATGGTGGCAATGGCGGTAATGGTTCAGCATCCTCAATAACGGGTTCGTCCGTGACACGGGCGGGTGGTGGAGGTGGCGGTTGTTGGCCCGCTCAAGGAACCCCAACTCCGGGGACGGGCGGCACTGGTGGCGGCGGTGCTGGAAGCGACGGTTCTTCTGCCGCTGGAACAGGCACGGCTAATACTGGTGGTGGAGGTGGCGGTGGTGGCTACCCAAGCAACACGACGGGCGGCACAGGCGGTTCAGGCGTTGTGATTATCAGAACACTAAATACAGCCACTGCTACAACAGGCTCACCAACCACAACCACGGACGGCAGTTACAACATTTATACATTTACTGGCTCTGGGAGTATTACGTTTTAATGGCACATTTTGCAGAATTAAATGAAAACAACGAGGTTTTGCGCGTCATTGTTGTGGCTAATCCCGAGCTTATTGACGAAAACGGCGATGAGCAGGAGTCGCTAGGCGTTGCGTTTTGCACTGAATTATTCGGCGGGACATGGAAGCAGACCAGCTACAACAACAATATGCGAAAGAATTTTGCAGGCATTGGGTTTACATACGATGTTGACCGTGATGCTTTTATACCGCCACAACCCTATTCAAGCTGGATTTTAAGCGAGTCAACGTGCCAGTGGGAGCCGCCTACACCGCGCCCCGCAGATACCGGCATGTATGTTTGGAACGAAGAAACCACCAGCTGGGATGAGGTGAATGTCTAATCGCTACCAAGGCAACATCATTTCGGCAACCCTAGTCACCCCAAGTGTCAGCGCGGCTAGTGGCGTTTGGACTGTGCAGGAGGCCAAGCGGTTTCAAGAAGACGGGACGTGGCCTCTTCCCGGCGGGGTGGATGTTGATTACGACGTAATTGCCGGTGGCGGCGCTGGAGGTGGTGGCACCTACCATGGTGCGGGCGGTGGCGCTGGAGGTTTCCGCAGTGGCACAAGCCTAACTCTCTTCTCCGGCAATGCTTACACTATAACGGTAGGCGCTGGAGCCGCAACAGCGGCTACGGGTGCGGCAGGCGCAACTGGTAGCGATTCGTCCATTTCTGGAACAGGCATCACCACGATTACCGCCTCCGGTGGCGGCGGTGGCTCCAACTATTCTGTTAGCGTTACCAACAGCACCGGCACCGGAGACGGCTACGGAAGAGATGGCGGCTCTGGCGGCGGTGGCGGTAGGCCGGGGGGCGTAGGCGGTAGCGGCAATGCTGGGTCGTACTCGCCTTCTGAGGGTAATGACGGCGGCGATGGCGTTAGCAGTGGTGTTTATGGCACTGGAGGCGGCGGTGGTGCTGGTGCCGCAGGACAAGACGGCACTACCTCTGCGGCTGGCGCTGGAGGCGCAGGTAAGATTACTACAGCCAAGGCCAGTAATACTACTTTAGGTGGTGGCGGTGGCGGCGGTGCTTATACTACTAGCGGTGCCGCTGGTGGTGCAGGCGGTGGTGGTGCTGGTGGATCAGGCGGATCAGGCACTGCTGGAACAGCTAATACCGGAGGTGGCGGCGGTGGAGCAGAGTCACACACAAGCGGCACTGGAGGTGCTGGCGGATCGGGCATTGTTTTGATTAAAGCGCCACAAGCGGCCACCTCTACTACAGGAAGCCCCACAACAAGCTCTGGCGGTGGTTATTATTACTACGAGTTCACCGGCTCTGGAACTATCACATTTTAAATGGACCCCTTGTCTTTGGTAGCGATGGCCTCAACCACTTTCAAGGGGTTGCAAGTTCTTGTTAGCAAGGGGGCCGAAATAGAGCGTGTTGCTCAGAAACTGGGGCACTGGTACACGCTGGTTTCTGATATCAATCAGGCAGAGCAAGAAGCAGAAAAACCGCCACTATTTAAGAAGATGTTTGATGGCTCCTCGGTGGAGGAACAGGCTCTTAATGCGGTAATTGCCAAAAAAAAGATAGAAGAGCAAGAAAGGCAGATTCGCGAGCTAATTACTTGGGCGTATGGCGTCGAAACCTACAAAGAAATGATCCAGATGCGCCGAGACATCAGGGCAAAGCGCGAGCGCATGATTTACAGGCAGCGGAGAAGACAGCGCTTTATGCTTGATATGTCAGCAATAATCATGGGTTTGATGGTGGCAGGTGGAATAGTGCATTTTACTCTCGCGCTAATTCAATCACTGAGGAGCGCGTAATGCGTAAGATGCGGTAATGGATCAGGGAATGATTAACACAGTAATCACTCTCGCTGGCGGCATTTTTGGCTGGTTGTTAAAAACGCTATGGGACTCTGTGCGCATGCTCGAAAAGACAGACGACATGATCAATGAGAAGGTCAACAGGGTTGAGGTGTTGGTTGCCGGCGAATATGTGCGCAGAGAGGAGTTTCAGGATGGTGTACAGCGACTGTTTACCAAGCTGGATCAGATAGAAGCCAAGATCGATCAAAAGGCGGACAAGTAGTAAGTCATGTTTGGCGCCAGTAGCTTTGCCGCAACAGCGTTTGCTGACTCCGACTCGGGACGCCTTGTCCTTTTAACGGGCGTTCAGGCCAAGGCAAGTGTCTCTAACGATACCAGAGAAACCGCAGGCTCGATTTCTGAGAACCCGATAGGGACCACGCCCTTAGCTTCTGGCGAAACGTCGCCCTTTGTTATCACCGTTGTTACTGGCGTCACCGTCTCAATTACTGGCTTATCCGCTACCGCCGCTGTTGGTGACGTTACCGTTAGTGGAGATGCGAACACCAGTGTTACGGGGGTTTCTGCGACCGGAAGCGTAGGCGCTGTCAGCGTCATCGGGGATGGCGATGTTGCGCTTACTGGTGTAGCCGGGACAGGCTCCCCCGGATCGGTCACAGTTGTAGAGGGAGCCGGTGTCTCTGTAGCACTTAGCTCTCCAAGGCTACAGGGTCAAGTCGGCATTGTTGCACCCAATGCGGAGATCAGGATTTTTGTAACTGGAGTGTCAGGCACTGGCGGGACAGGCGGCGCATCAGTTGTTTCGTGGGATGAAATTATTGTCAACCAAGACCCGAATTGGGTTGAAATCGCGGCGTAGGGGAAACCATGCCTAGCACATATACAACAAATCTCGGCATTGAAAAGATCACAACCGGCGATCAAGCCGGCCTGTGGGGCGCCACAACGAACACCAACTTTGACATAATCGATCAAGCGGTTAACGGCATCCTATCCCTGACGCTATTGTCCGCCGGAAGCTCCGGCTCTCCCACAGACGTTGACATTACAAATGGCGCTGTTTCAAACGGGCGAAACAAGTTTATTGAGCTAACTGATGGCGGCGACCTTGGCGCTACTGCGTATGTCCGCTTGACTCCCAATGACGCCGAAAAGATTCTTTTTGTGCGAAACAGCCTGTCCGGCGGCAGGGCCGTTATCTTATTTCAAGGCACATATAACGCCTCTAATGACTTTGAGCTGGCAAACGGCAAAGACGCGGTATTAA
>Ga0208899_1002843_pt1 | contig 11359 bp, 15 predicted proteins | sample VirMetDEL_Nov_24_FD_184518 | JGI IMG/M metagenome (GOLD analysis project Ga0208899, IMG submission 184518) | Aqueous microbial communities from the Delaware River and Bay under freshwater to marine salinity gradient to study organic matter... | ecosystem: Environmental > Aquatic > Marine >...
ATCGACATACATACGGGGTTCAGTGGCCCACATGTTTGTGCGTCCACCGTCTTCGGTTGTTACAGTCATTTGAGTTTTGTTAAGAAACATTACAGTATTATATAGGAAACATAAAGTCCTGTCAAGGGGTAGTCAGTATAAATGCTTACTATTTCCCCTCAAATCCAGGTGGTAAACGATTAAAGTATGGATCATAATCAAATATAGAGTTCCAATCCTCAATTTGATTTGCCTGTGTCTTCCAAAAATTCCAAAGTCCATCATAACTTGACTTATGAAAAACATCAATATGTTCTTTATGAATTGAAGAACCAAGTTCAAGTTTATATAAAAACAAAGGAATAGAAAAAGTGTTTCCAGAATTATAAATTAAATCATCGGCAACTGCTCTTGGTTTGACTCCATTATCAATCTTATACTTATCTCCTCTTACATGAAGGTCAATTAATTTTTGTGCATGACGACGTGTAATCAAATAACAAGCAGTTGAGAAATCATTTACAAATCTCTTATGCATTTTTAAATGAACTGATGCAGGATTAATAACTGCAAGTTGTACTACATCATAATCATAAGGAATTTTTGCATAAAAGTTCTTCCATTCAAAAGGCCAATAAGATGCAGTAGAGATATCACAATCATCTTCCATCATTAAGGCACATGGAGCATCTGTCTTAAGAAACTCTACCATTGCTCTCAGATGAGACGTAGTGCATCCTACTTCACCAGAAGACATGCTATCAGGGTATCTTCCTTTAAGAATGTCTCCGAGGTCTCTACCGTCCCTACCATCATATGCAGAGATACGAGTATAGTTTTCAATTCCCCAATAACTAAATTGATCTTCCATATATTCTTTTCTTTCTGGTTGCTCATCCAGATTCAAATAATATACAAGAGGAAGACCTTTAAGTTTATATAATGCTTTATTTTTATCTTTCAAATTACTTTCCATGATTCACAATAAACGTCTTTAGTAATTTTATCAGCATATGCAGGACCAAACCACATACTTGGTGCTACTACTGTTCCTTTTTTATTTTGTAACCATGCACCCCACCAACTCAAAGAACTATTAGCAATGATAGCACCAGAACATAGGGACATTAAACAAACATCGACATATGGGATATATGATCCATCTGGATATTTATCTATTGGTTCAGAAATAAGAAATCTATCTCCAGAAAAAATTTCCTGTTCTTTTACCCAATCTGTAGAATCTGAAAATACTATTACAGGAACATCAGGATCAAACTCTTTAAGTGCCTTTTCATAATATTCAAGAGGTTGTGGTGGATGTTGAGAAGAACATTCAGTATATGCCCATTTAAATCCATTATCACTAAGATTAGGGTCCCCTCTTCTAACATGAAGAAAAATTGGATTCTCACCTAAAGAATCAATCATCTCTTTACATGGATTTAAAATTTCATCATGAAAAACAAAATCTTTTCGGACATCATCTTCAACATTTTTAAAATATTTCTCAGTTTGAAAAAATCCCAAAATGTTTTTTTCATCTGGACAAGAATTAAAAAATTCTTCATCAAAATGAAATTGTTTTTCTTGAATAGTATCTCTAGTTTCTAACCACCCAACATTTTTATTTGTTGTTAACTTAAACGCTTCAAATAATCCATAATTATGATGTTGAATTTCTCTCCCAACCATTGGTGGGATGGTGTATTCAACACCTATATTTTTTGCAATACCTTTTATTGCCGCGTATTGGAACATTTGATTTCCAAATCTTCCCATTGTTGCCAAATTATTAAATCCAATCATTTTCTGTGATACTTATTACTATATTTTTTGCGAAGAATTGTAAGTCCATTATTCCATGGAAGTGTTGACCATTCCCAAAATTGAGGATTAAGTTCTGCTACTGCACGATATGGACCACCATCCGCCCACTGAGAACCTCCATAATGAAGATCACAGTGATAAAATGGTTCAGTGTTTCCATACATTAAATCATGTAGAAGAATAACACTGGAAGGACCAACATATCTATCAAGATATTCAAGTTCTTTTTTTACATGATCATATGAGTGCCAATCATCAACAAAAACAATATCCATTTTCTTGTCGTCAGGCCACTCTTCTAAGAATGTAAGAGCATCTTGTTTGTGAAATGTATGATTGGGTGTCTCTGGTTTATGTACTGGATCTTGAATATCTACAGACCACAAGTGACCTCCATTTAAAGTTGCTGCTCTCAAAAGAGGTTCAGTTGTATGTCCTTCACGGACACCAAGTTCAACATAAGTCTTACCTTTAGATGCAAGTGCAATTGCAAAAAGTGTAATTAAATGTCGATCAGAGTCCATCTGACCATTTATACACTTATCAATAATACTATCAATCATTAACATAATCTTTTTTCATTTCATTAAAAACTTTAGCAATTCCATCATCTATACTAGTCTTAGGCAACCACCATTGAGTAATAAAGGTATCTGCCTCGTTTCTTTTATCCATCTGCACACTATCTTTTCCAATACCTGGTTTTATTTTAACATCATACATTCCAATCGCATTAAACTGCCCTTGAATAATAGCAGCAACTTCCTTAATTGTAGTAGAACTAAAAGACGTAATATGGAGAGGATCTTCTGGTTTGAAGTCGGTAAAGTTTTCCATCACAGTCTCTAGTGCCTCACAACAGTCCTCAGCATAGAGGAACTGACGTTCTTCAGTGCCATCAGTCATCATCTCAAATTCACCCTCCTCAAATCCTCTACGAATGAAATCAGTGATGACATGAGCCTTCTCCATATCTTTTTCAATACCATAGACATTCCAGAACTTCACTGTGAGTCCTTTGAGTGCAGTGGTATGAAGTTCACCAACTCTCTTCATCACACCATATGGAGAGTAAGACATGTTACTCATCTGTGAAGATGCAAATATAAATCTCTTCCGATACTTCTCAAGTAAGGCAAAAGTATTTGCCATCATACGAGTATTGTTGTTAATGAACTGAAAAGTATGTTGATACTTCTTCAGGTAGTGTGAACCACCAACATCAAATGCAAGGAAGAATACAAAGTCTGCATTCTTGATAATACTCTCAACATAAGTATTTGGTGTTACACGAAGATCATTCTGTGGACCTTCAATTATATCAACACCAATAACATCATGTCCTTTTTCTTTTAAGTACTCTTCCAAATAAGCACCGATCTGTCCAGTAGATCCTAAAATAGCAATATTCATTGTTTTTTATCTAGTAGATTTAATTGTTTACAAACATATACCATTTCATTCTGCAATCTATCAATTTTATCATCATGAGATCTTAACCAATCATAATGTAGATCATTATCATCAAATTTATGATCATTTAAAATTTCTTCACTATCAATCATATATCTTTCCTTTGCCCATTGAGGTGGAGTAGATTTCTTCCAAGGATATAGTTTATACTCCAACTCAGCAGAAAGTCCCCATAACCATATTCTCAATTTATTAAACATTTTTAATAACCCATTCCTCCAAATTAACTTTAGGTTCCCACCCAAATGTTTTTTTAATTTTATTGTTATCAGCAAGGGTCACTTTCGATTCACCGATTCTTGGTGGAATATGTTCCTGATTATCAGAAATCATATCTGCCAATTCATTAACAGAATAATTTACACCGTTTCCAACATTATAAATCTGACCAAATGCACCATGATCAGGATTACTTATTGCAGACATTACATTCGCATTAACTACATCACTTACATGAGTAAAATCTCTACGTTGTTCTCCATCACCAACAATTGTCAATACTTCTTTATTATTTTTTTGACGTATAAAGATGCCTACGACAGGTGCATACTGCCCCCTCAGAGGTTGACGTTCTCCATAAACATTAAAGTACCGGAAAATAATAGTATCTAAACCAAATAGTTTAGTATACATCGTACATAATTTCTCCCCATTAACTTTGGAGATTGAATATGGATTTAAACAATCATCAGGTTGTGTTTCCACATTTGGTGTTGGATTAAACCCATATGCTGAGGATGTAGATGAATACATGACACGTTTTACACCTGCTTCCCTTGCACATTGAAGAACTGTACAAGTACCTACCGAGTTTATACTAACAGCTTGAATAGGATTTTCAATCGCTGGTTGAATACGTGCTTCGGCAGCAATATGAAACACATAATCCACTCCTTCATAGAGAGGTCTTGTGTTTTCATAATCACGAATATCACACTTTACATTATTTGCATTTTCATTCCAATAAAATTGCTCATGAACGTCAGAGTATTCATTGTCGATACAAATAACTTCATGTCCCAATTCCAAAAGTCTATCTACAAGATTCGATCCAATAAATCCTGCACCACCAGTAACTAAAGATTTCATAATACTCTTTCAGGTAAAAAATAATTTGCGTCGTATGTATAACATTCACTTGTAGGATAAGATGTCATGTTATGGGATGTTCCATCCTTACTTGAAAATCCATAGAAAGGAGGATGATTAAAAGCATAAACTTTATAATATTTCATGACATCAGTAAATCCGATATCAATAAATCCTTCAGTTTTATATTGATGTTCCGCAATTTTTACACATAAAGAAACATATTCAGGATTTATATAAAGAATTGCATGAGTTCCTAATATATTATACACCCTTAGAAGGTCACAGTCAACATACTCATCATACTGAACATAAGGTCCAGAATGTCCATTCATTCTTCCCCATGATGATACTCCAAGATATACAGCATCAGCATCGTCAGGAACCTCTATAATAGGGTTAAAGTGTAGAGGGGTTGCATCATCTTCAAGAATAATAAATGGAGGTTCAGGAAGTTTTTGGAGTGCAAGGTGCTGTGCTTTTGAGCATCCAGCACGATTTCCTGTAGGATGAAGAACACCGGGAGATCTAATAATTGTTTTAAATCCAAGTTCTGCGAGAGATTTTTCTATTTTATCTTTTTTTTCAGTGTCTCTATCTAGATTGATATAAACAACAGGAATTTCTCTAAGATCTAAGTTCATTGTGATTTTTTTTCAATGCAATAATTTTTGGTTCATATGGATAATCAGTTCCATAGAATTCTTCGGCATAACAATAAGTAGGAGTCAGTTCTAATGCAGGAGGGTTATCAATTAAATAACGATTCATATGACTCTCATCATGCCAGAGAGCAATAATATTATTTTCAAGATCTTTATTTACATTATTAGCAATAACTTCTGCCATCTCCATAAAACTTTCGGTTTTACCACCATTAAAACCACCAGCAAAATAAGTATTTCCTTGTCCCATAGGAACATATGCTAGTGAATCGGGATTACGATCATAGGACATATCATTCACAGTATTAAATGATTGATATGGATGCTTTGTTGCAACGATCCCATTCGCAAGAACTTCTTCACCAACTGGATTATCTATCCGCATGTCGGCATCAAAGTAGAAGCAATAATCATGCTCCAGGATAAAATCTTTTTCCTTCACAAAGTAGTTATAACGCTTTAGAGTGGGCATAGGCCAGGGTTCATGATCAATGTAATGAACACGAACATTATCACCTGCCTCTTCAATTTCATGATCTGTAAACAGAAGACAATTGATTTCTGTGCCAGGTAGAAACTTTTCAGAAATATCAGTATACAGTTTTTCTATAAACTGAAGATACTTATTAGTTGCGATAGTTAGAATACAAATTTTCATTTTTCTTTAATATAAAAGGCATCTCCCCAGTTATACCAGGTTTCAGGCCAATACGTCTCTACTCTTTTAAATCCATACTCCCCAAGAAAATTATCCAATTCATCCATTTGAGCACATCCCTCATAAAGTTCTGCCTTATTAACTTCAGAATAAATGTAATCTATTTTTTCAAGTGTTTTTACACTACCTTTAAAAACTTCTAATTCATAACCTTGAACATCTATATTGATAAAATTATATCCATTCAAATCGTAACTATCCAATGTATGAACTTCTACTTCCTCAGTACCATTAAAATGTATCCAAGGCATTTCTTCAATATGCTTCTTTGGTTTTAAAATAGAACTACTCTGTGCATCATTATCACTAAGATACATCGTAGAAGTTCCCACCTGACTACCTAATGCAACATTATATGCTTCGATATTTGCATTGGTATCTCTACAATTTCTTTCCAAAATTTTAAAATTTTTAGAAAGAGGTTCAAATAAAACAATTTCTTGAATACCGTGATTAATATAATCTTTCACTTCAGAACCATAGTGTGCTCCAATGTGAATTATTCCACTTATATCTAAATTATACTTCCTAAAAATTTGTGGGAAGTCTAGTAACATTGTCATTTTATTCCTCAAAAATGTTGATTAATTTTTTGACTGATTGTGAATAGGATAGTTCAGTCTCTACAATTTTCTTCGATTCATAGTAATTTATATTACTATAAAATTCCTCAAAACTATCTTCCAATTCCAGCAAATTAAAAAATCGTTTTCCACAACTATCATTCCAATAAGGAACACTTGATGCAGGAACAACATAAGATTCTCCCATATAATTCCATTCTTCTACATCCCAAACAAGTAATGGTTTATTATAGGCCATCATCTCTTGAATAGCAATTCCCTGACTCTCTGTTCCATCAATAATAATACAAAACCTTACTTTTGAAAGGATGTTTTTAAAGTCGGAAGGTGAGTAACTACCATATTTTAATATCTCATATGAAATTTGTTTATCTTGTAAAAATTCAGATACAGATTGTAAGTCTTTATCATCTCTTCCTTTATGATACACTAAACAATCAATTGAATTGTCACATTTTAAATCAGGAACTTGAATTCCAACAGGCCACACAGCAACTTTATTTGGTGAAAGACCACATTTATTAATAAACAAATCCTCTACCCAATGAGAAGGAGCAATAATTTTTTTGTAGTAATCTTGATTCTCTATAAGAAACTGACCATAAGAATCAAATGGCCAAAACTGAGGACCTATAATACAACTACTATGCTCTAAATTTTCATGTTTCGTAACTGCAATATCATGTTGGTATTGCATAAGAAAATTATATTTAAATTTGTCAGTATTCTTGCAATAAGGAATACACTCCTGTGTTAATGCTTCAATAGTATTTTGAACTACTCTTTGAGGACCAGAGGATCTACCTCCCCAATACGACTCTTCATACCAAAGATTAATCATTTTCTTTTAATGTGCAAACATATAGTTTTTTAATTGTTAACATTTTTATTTCTCACAAATTAATTTAAAACCATTATCTACAAGGAAACTAAGATATCTTTTCATCTCACCTGTTTGACAATTAATGTTTGCAGTTGCTAAATGATCACATCCATATTCAAGTGCCTTAAGACTACTCCACATAGTTGGATCATTCTCAGGATGTGGGGGAACCCAAGTTTTGAGATCTGTATATTTTTGAAGCATGGCAGAAAAGTGCATATCTTCTCCGCACAATAATGACCACTCCCTTTTAGGCAATTCACGCCAAAAAACTGATAGAAGATCCCTAGCAAAGAACCATGAATGACCACCAAAGTCAACTTCAACAGGTCTTTCATTTTTTACCTGCCAACCAAATTTTGCAACTTCAGTATCAGAAATCCATTTTAAATCATAATTTTTATTCTTCATCCATAAACCAATACCAACTAAAAGTCCTGGATGAGTTTCATGTGTGTTAATACAATTCTCAATATATCTACTTCCAGGAATGGTATCATCATCAATTACAATGACATAATCAGTTCTTGCATTAAGAGCATATGCAAATCTTGACCACACTCCATAATTATAATTACTAAGAGCAGAATTTAATTCACTATAAGTTTCTTCATCATAAGAAAAACCTGGACATGTATTTTGCCAGTAAAAAATTTCTTCAACTGGAACAGATTGATTTTTAATTGCGTTGACTTGTTCTTTCAAGTGATTTCTTTTGTATCCATTTAGAATAACTGTCACACTCTTACTCATTGTGAATCCTCATAAATGTTTCTTTCATAATAGTCTCTGGGCCATCTTTTCTATTCCAAAAAATAATTTCAATATTTTTTGAGTAGGATTTAAGTTTTGGATTAACTGTAAAAAGAATTAATTTGGTAGTCGATTTTCTATGTTTAAAATAATTATCCATGAATTTATCCCATTCATGAACACTATCACTCTCTACTTTAAATGTAGGAGCATATTGAAAAACATCCTCATGGTCTCTTAATCCCTTTTCTTCAATAACCTCCCTCACAAAACAAAGAGGTTCATCAGTTTCAATTAAATCCAAAAGTCTATTCAATCTTCTTATATATTTTTCTTTTACAACCTGCTTTTTATCTTGCCAGTCATTGTTGAAATCATGACAGGTAAATGCATTATTGTGTGGTGAAATTAAATGAGTAGAGGATATAACATATTGATCCTCAAAAGAAAAAAAAGCATCATGACCTTTAATTATACAATTGATTGGAAAAGATTGATTTGTATTATTCCAATCAAATGGAAATGCTTCATTTCTAAGTTTTAATTTATTGATACAATCAGTTATTCTACAACCACCCACCCCACCAAGATTAATTATCTTCATAAAAAATTATATAAAGTTTTGTGTTTAGGATCCCAATTCAATTTATTAACTATTTTAGTAGCATCAATTGAATACCTTACATCTTGTCCATGTCTATTAGGAATGAAATTAATTTTTGGAGAAGTGTTCATCCATTCAGAAACCTTATTAACAATATCAAGATTTGTTAAACAAACATTAGATGATATATTCCAAGTTTGATTTAATTTATTTGATAAACAAACTTTATATACCCCATCAATATTGTCTTTTACATATGTCCAGTCTCTTATATATGAACCATCACCATGAATTGGAATTGGTTTATCATCATTCAGACATTCAATAATTTTTGGGATAAGTTTTTCTGGATATTGTCTTTCTCCATAATTATTAGAACTCCTACAAATTTGATAATCAATTCCATATGTTCTTGAGTATGATATAACCAGCATTTCAGCAGCTGCCTTAGATGCTGAGTAAGGATTTGAAGGACTTAACTTACTTTCTTCATTAAAAGATCCATCAATAATATCACCATAAACTTCATCAGTGCTGATGTGAACAAATAAAGGTCTATTATAAGTTTTTCCTCTTACCAAATTTAATAGATTTTGTAACCCACATACATTTGTCTTAATAAAAATATCAGGTTGAACAATTGAATTATCAACATGACTTTCTGCTGCAAAATTTACAAGGATATCTCCAGATGGCAAATGAGAAAGTTTACAAATATCCTCCTTTATATGCTTATAGTTCTTATGATTATCCCAAGGGAGACTTTCATTTGCAGCATAAGTCATTAAATCAATGTCAACAACTTTGTGTCCATCATTTAAACACTTTTCTACGAAGTGACTTCCAATGAATCCTCTTCCACCAGTAACTATAAATTTCATATACTTTCACACCCAGAAAACAAATCAAATTTACGTAAGTCCAAGTATCCGTTTTCTTCCATTTGATCTGGAACATGAAGAGGATAATTCTGAAGTAGACATAATCCATGTGCCGCTTCTTGGGGAGTCATATACATGTTCCATCCCATTGTTCTGATATTATCGTCTTTATAGAATGTTTTCCACCCTCTACCTTCATACCTCGATCTTCTAAACCAATCAACAAAATCTTTGTCATCTGTAAGAACCATACCACCCTTACCAATCTTCAATGTCTTTTTAATATGAAAAGAAAGACACATGTATGTACCAGGAACATACATATTAGAAGTTAATCTCTTCGCAGAATCATAGATTGGATATGGTTTTAGTTGATAGATGCCACTCCAATCGTTCTCACTTTCATCAAAAATTACATTACCACCAGCCTGCATGATAGACTGAGGAACAGAGAGATATGTCTTAGAAGGAATAATTACATCTTTAACATTATGATATTTGCAGGCAAGAAATAATGCATTTGTACAACTATCAATAGAGAGTGCATATGGAGCACCAGTATAATCTGCAATAGACTCCTCAAACATTGTCACAATTTCATATGGATTATGTTTGATTTTATAGTTACCACCTTCTCTTCTACAAAGATGATAGTACTTATCATCGACACTATCCACAATAAATCCACAAGAAGTAAATGCTCTAAGACTTATAATATTATTATGAAATACTTTTGCACTTGCGTGTGGATTAATATTAGCATATTTATTTAGCATGAATTTACCAATACCCTTTCCCTTGTGCTCAGGAGATACTGCAAATCTTATGTCATTATTCACATCACCAATAAATCCAACAGGATTATCGCCGTCTAAACAAATAAAGTAACAATCTCCATGCTTAGACATGTATAGTACCTGCTCTTCATCTGATGGAACTTTAGTATCAACAAATCCAGAAATATTTTTTGGATGATATCTTAAACTTTTAATAAAGAAATAATATTTAAAATCATTTTTGATTAGTTTCAAGTCCATACATCTACCATTTCAAGTTGAGATTTATCACCAGTTGGATTCCAATATTGATTAAGATAAGTTCTTGTGCCAGTCCAACCCTCCAACCCCATCAAAGGATTGAGAGTACTTCCAATATCTATGAAGGTATTGTTATTGTTTTCTTCAAAGCATTGATGAATAATTAGATTTGACAGACTAGCAGAAGCACATAAGAATACATGATTCCTAATATTGTTCTGACTGATATATTCTTTAATCTCTTCAATTATATCATAATTTTCAATCATAGCATTAGATCCAATAGAAAAATGTTTGATAACTTCAAATGGAAGATCTTCAAACTTCGATGCTTCATTGCATACGAAAATTACTTTCCTATTTTTTAAGAGAGGAACAAATTCTTCTATAAACCTTGGATAGTTAGCATTGTTCCATAGATTTGCAAAAGAAAGATACTCACTATCTCCTCCAGCATTTTCAACAATCTCATCAAAGATGCCATCAAATGCCGGACAGGATTCTTTCATGGGAATTCCTTTATAATAATTATCCGCACAATATTCTAAAGACTCTATGAGTTTATCACGATAAAAAGAATGTTTTTCTGGATCGAACACCTTATATTCTTCCTTTCCATAATATGCATATCCTCTAGCACCATTAAGATTGTATCCTTGACTGCCAAGTTCAAGATATTGATTATAAAGAATGAATCCCTCCCCATCAGAAAATCTTAGGAAGGCAAAATTTTCACCTTTCTCCAACTTTAATTTAAGAGTATCAAAATCTTTTGTGTAGTTATGTTCTATCATTTTCTAATCAATTTTCAATTACATTATAGTTATAATCTAAGTATTTTACCTTAGAATTCATTGGTTGCT
>Ga0208899_1002844_pt1 | contig 11348 bp, 17 predicted proteins | sample VirMetDEL_Nov_24_FD_184518 | JGI IMG/M metagenome (GOLD analysis project Ga0208899, IMG submission 184518) | Aqueous microbial communities from the Delaware River and Bay under freshwater to marine salinity gradient to study organic matter... | ecosystem: Environmental > Aquatic > Marine >...
CACATAGAACCACAAATATAGGAACATTAGTAGATTACAACGATAATAGAAGGATAGAAGTAGAAGAGTTAATGGATGCAGAATTTGTGCCAGTATTTAGTGATACAAGTTTTTTACACTTGTTTGACAATGATACAATTAAGAGTCCTTATCAAGATGGCTTATATGCATATGCTATTGTTGGTGGGAGCGGTACAGGCAATAATATCGTTAGTCCAATCTTTATAGTTGTAGATACGGAGAACATAGAAGATTTTTATAAGTATTATAAACCATGAGCGATGAAAAGACGTACAGGTCATATGGAGTTACAAAACTTGATGATAACTTTCGTATTAGTCTTAACATTAAGTGGCTTATTCAAATCATTGTGGGAGTTGGCTTTGTTGTCATGGGCTACTTACGCATTGAAAATAGAATTGCAGAACTTGAACGAAGAATGGAATCTGCTAATTCCAGCATTGAAGAACTTGTAGAAAAACATATACAGGAGGAAGAAGTAAAAATAACAAAAATGCAAGAACAATTAAAATGGTACGAAGAAGAACTAAATTTAAACCCTTTGTCTTGGGGAAAGAAAAAGAGACGAAAATAGTCCTCACAGAAGATGACTTTAATCATAATTACTTTATTAACAGAGAAGTGCGGAGAAAGAGATAATGGATTTTCTAGCAATATATTCAGAAGCTGGTATGATTGGTGCTGTAGGTGCTATGTTTATGTTTATGGTTTACTCAATGAACAAAAGAGGAAATGAACAAGCCGAGGCATTAAAACAACTAGAAGTAGAAAACAAAGGGCAAAGTGAGAACTTAGAAAATATTGAAAACATTGTTATCAAATTAATAAATAGATGGAATAAATCTGACGATAAATTAGATAGAAAATTTGATGGGGTAACAAAAGAAATTAATGACTTAGATAATCAGGTATCTGAAATCAAAGGCATTATAAGTAGATTAAATGGTAAACACTAAACAAGGAAATAATTATGGATTTTAAAAAAATAATGTTAGCAGTAGCTGAATCTCAAGCAGACCAATTTAAAGATAAAGCAGTTGCTTGGGTACAATCTGAAGAGTTTCAGGATGAACTTGCTAGTAAAATAAATGATAAGATTGATATACCTTTTGTATCTGAAGAAAAAGAGCAAATCTTTTTTGAAAAGTGCGTTGATTTAGTAGCAGATATAGTAGAGGGATTATTTAGGGGTAAGTAATGCCTAGGGGGAGAAAAAGTAAGCGTGACCCAAGACTAGCTAGATTTGGTTTAAGTGGGTATAATAAACCTAAAAGAACACCAAATCATAAAACTAAATCTCATGTTGTACTTGCAAAAGTAGGCAGTAAGGTTAAGTTAATTAGATTTGGTCAGAAAGGTGCTAAAACAGCAGGTAAACCTAAAAAAGGTGAGTCTGCTAGAATGAAAGCAAAACGTAGGTCATTTAAAGCTAGGCATCGTAGAAATATTGCTAGAGGCAAAATGTCAGGTGCATATTGGGCAAACAAGGTTAAGTGGTAATGCCTAAAAGAAAAAGAAGAAAGTCTACAGTAAACAAGTCAGGTAATTATACTAAACCAGCATTAAGAAAAAGATTGTTTTATCGTATTAAAGCAGGTAGCAAAGGCGGTAGAGCTGGTCAATGGTCTGCTCGTAAAGCTCAAATGTTAGCTAGGGCATACAAAAAAGCTGGTGGAGGATATAAGTAATGGCACTTAAATCAAGACAAAAGAGTTTAAAAAAGTGGACTAAACAGAAGTGGGGGTATGTGACTAAAAGTGATTCAAAGAAACCTCGCTCTAAAAGAGGTAGATACCTACCTAAAGCAGTTAGGGCATCTTTAACAAAAGGTCAAAAAGCATACACCAATAGACAAAAAAGAAAAGCAAACAGAAGGGGTAAACAGAGAGCTAAATATAGCAGAAGTGTAGCCCGAAAAGTTAGGAGAGCATAATGCCAAAAGGTAAAGGATATGGTTTTGGTAAAGCAAAGCCAATGAAGAAAAGAAAAAAGCTAAAAGCAAAGAAGAGAAAAAAGAAGTGATGTATAGGTTCGGTAAAAGGTCAAGAAAAAGATTAAAAGGTGTAAAGCCTGAGTTGTTATTTGTCCTGAACGAACTTATCAAAATAATGGATGTAACCATTATCGAGGGGGTGAGGTCACAAAAAAGACAAGATGAGTTAGTTGCACAAGGTGCAAGTAAGACGAAATATTCTAAACATATTACAGGGGATGCTGTTGACCTTGCCCCTTATCCTATTGATTGGGATGATAGAGACACATTTCATTATATGTGTGGCATGATAAGAGGCATTGCTCATGTAATGAAAATACCAGTTAGAGTTGGATGTGACTGGGATAGTGATGGGCAAACTAAAGACAATAATTTTGACGATTTAGTCCATGTTGAACTTGTATAGCAACACTAATATAAAGTAAATTAGGAGAACCATGGTTTATTGTACACATAGAGATTTAAAAGATGTATTCCCATCAATAGATGAGTTTGATAGCAAAGAAGCCCTATATGGATGGGTAGAGTTGTTTTCACATGGTGGATACAAGTTATATGAGTCTTTTAACACAGGGCTTGTAACTGTACTATTTCAGAATGGAGAAGACTTAACTCCATATAAAAAGGTAGAAAGTTATTCTGATTCAACTGCAAATACAGCAGAAGCAGTAGACATTATAGAAACTGCAATAGATGTATCAGATTCTAGTGTATTTGGATATGGAGATATTATTAAGATTGATGATGAAAAGATGCTTATTACTAACATATCCTCCAATACAATTACAGTTAAACGAGGATTTTTAGGTACAACTACTGCAACACATAATACAGCAACAGATATTTATATTGGAGTAGAATGGTCAGAAGCTAAACAATGGTTATTTAGTGAAGGTAATGATTCTGTACTTATATATGAGTTAAATGCAACTAATCCTAATGACCATTTATTAGAATCAGGTGATGATTGGTCAACAATAGTTACTAGATATATATCTAATGCAACAAAGTATTTAGATTCTAGGTTGGATGGTAAATTACCTAGAAAACAATTTAAAGACCAAGATGGTAATTATGACTACATGATTGTTAGAACTACTGCACTAATAGCCTGTAGCTTTTTAATTCGTGCATCACAACCTACATCTGAAATAGCAGATGCTTTATTTAACGAGGTAGAGCAAAATATAACTGCTCTAAATACTGGTAATGCAAAGCTATCTTGGCAAACAAGTGGTGATTCCTCAATGGGAATTATTAGAGAGGGTTCAGTTAGTGGTAGTCTCAGGATAATAGATACAAGAGGTGCTTATTATGGTATATACGATAAGATAGGAGTTAAAATAACTACTGCTGGAGCTATGGGAACTGCAAAGTACTCTGTATGGGAAACTGATTCTACTAATCTTGGTAGTGAAAAAATGAATAATGGTGAGACTGCTAGTTATACAGAAACAGTAAGTGGAGATTATCAAATACTTAGTCGTGGACTTGAGATAAGATTTGCTGGAGATACTGGAGATACCGCTACTTTAAATGACTATTGGGAAATAGAGGTGCATGGAAAATTTGAAGATACAGATGGCGGTATGCCAATGTCTATCAGGATGTCTCGTAGATGATAGATTTTGTAAATATATGGGATGATAAAATACTAGATACTATTCGCTCTTTTCTTAATGAAGAGTTTGCTGGTAGTATTCCTATATATACAGGTAATTTTAAAGACATGGGTAACCAGTCAATAAGACTTAACCCTGTAGGTAGCGATTTGATTGAGCGTATGGCTACAGGTGAAACAAGGGAATATATACTTGATGTATCATATACCTTTAAAGAAAAGACAGTCAAAAAAGATACTTGGGAACATATACTTCGTCAAGTATCACACATAGAAGCTCTATTCTTTCAAAATATGAATAATACATTTTTTGATGGTAGATTTACAACTGCTCGAATCAATGAGTTAGAAGAAGATGAAGAATTGATTGAGGGTTTAAATGTTGTCAGATGGGAATGGAGAGGTAAATACTTAGGTAACATATCATAAAGTAATAAGGAATACGATATGAAAATACAACTCATAGATAAAGGCTCTAGTCTTCCAAACTGTTGGAAGCAATGTGGAGCATCATTTGAAGATTGGGAAGAGCTAAAAGCTGGTAAAGAAATATCAGTTAAAAGCGTTTCTGATTCAATTAAAAATTTAGTAAAAGAAAAGAAAAAGGAGAGTAAGTAATGGCTACAGTTAATCATTCATTTTCACCAAAAGAATTTCAAGTATGGATAGCATCTGATGCAACTCATGCTGGTACATCAGGCATTCATCCTAGTAATATGTATCAATTAGATATTGATTCTGCTAGTATGCCATCACTTAATGTTAATCAAGTATTAGATGTTAGAAGTGGTGCAGGTAGAACATTAAAAGATGAAGATTTCTTTCAAGATAATATTCTTAGAGCTACTGAGTTGTCAATATCAGGCAATATGCATTTAGATGCTGGGCATAAATTATTACTGCAAAATATATGTAATGATGTTTCAGGTGATGCATCAATAGCTACTGGATTTGTACCTGCATCTCAATTATATGGAAGTAGCATAGAAAATATTGCATCTTCATTAACAGTGGTAATTAAATCATCAGACCATAGTAATCAGCGTTCTTTAGAAATGTCAGGTATGGTTGTAACTAATTTTGTATTATCTGCTGATGCTGGAGAAGAAGGTGGTAGATATAAATTTTCTGCTACACTACAGTCAGGTGTAAAGCCTGATTTAAATGAATCTTCTGTATCTGCTGGTAGCAATGTATATGCAAATACCACAAATATATTTATGTCTTCAGCTAGTGGACTTAAAGTATTTAATACAGATGTAGTTATGCAATCATTTTCTGCTACTATTGATAGTCCAGCAGTATTTAGTGGAGTTACTTCTACAGGTTACGAACTTGTATCTAGAGGTGCAGAAACAGCAGTAACAGTTGATACTCAAATTAAATATGATGGTAATACAAAAGGGTTTATTAATTCTTTTGACACACAAACTGCTCCATTATCAGGCAATATGTTTGTAATGACAAATAATAATGCTTATGGTATTGATGTGCAGAATGGTGTATTTACTAATGTTGCATATGCAGAAGCTGATATAATGATGTTGGATTGCTCTATTAAAGCAGTTGATGATGGAGCAGATGCATTAATTACATTTGATATTTCTTCATAATGAAGAGTATTAAACTATCTACTGATAAAGAAGTTAAAATAAAAGAAATGTCAGTAGATGATATAGACTTCTGCAATGATGTACCTGAAATGAAATATGATGGTGATAATCTAGTAGCAATAAAATACTTATCTAAAGCTAGAACCGCATGGATTCGTAGAGGTGTTGATGGTGCAGATGATAATTTCATTAAATCTTTAACCGATGATGAGAAAAATGAATTGTCAGTTGCTATACAGGACTATCAACGCTTGGGGGAATAGAAGCCCTCACATTAGAGTACAATATTCATGTAACCAATCAATGTGGGGGTTGTATGTATCATACATACCCTTATAAGGCTCAAATTCCTATCTTAATCGATGGGAAATATCAAACTCGTATGTTTACATCAAGTAAAGATGTTGAGGCGATTATGGAGCTTTTAGTTGATGAGGTTAAAGAAAACAATGCAAAGGGTAGTAGTTTTAATATAGCTGAATCTGTAGTGAAACAGCTACCCTTTTTTGCTTGTCCTAATGTCCTTTTAAATTCACAAGCACAAAAAGATATTTCAAGATATGTATATTCTCAACAATTTGGCATAAGTCCATATAAAGGTACATATGGGGAGCAACCATACAAGTGGGTAGAAAAAAGTTTTTTAATTAAAAAGGTAATAGAGCGTAAGAAAGCAGAGGCTATGGATAATGGCAGACAATAAAAAAACAGTTCAAATAGAATTTAAAGCAACTGGCTATTCTGATTTAGTAAAGCAATTAAGAGGAGTTGCAAAGTCTTCTGAAGATTTAATTAAAAGCAATGACAAACTTAATAAAATAAATAGAAAAATTCCTATGTCATTAAATAAAATGACAATGGATTTAAAAGAATTAGATAGTAGTTTTAAAAATGCTGGTGTAAGTGTTAAAGTACTAAAAAGAGCATATGATGGTCATAAAACTTCTATAGAAAAAGTTAGAAGAGCTACTAGGTCACATATAAGAACATTAAAAGGTTTAGAAGACCAAAATAAAAGAGTATCTAAAGGCACTCGAATATTAGGTGGTACATTAGCAGTAGTAAGGTCTAAACTATTACTATTTAATTTTGCAGTAGGTTTTGCTATTAGACAATTAGGTAGGTTTGCAGTTCAAAGTGCAAAAGTAGAATCTATGGAAAGAGCTTTTACAACTCTTGCTGGTGCAAATGAAGATTCATCGATAGCTTTTGAAAAACTACAAAAAGCTACTAATGGTACAATGTCTGAGTTTGATTTATTTCAACAAGCAAATAACGCTATGATACTTGGAGTAACTAAAAACTCTGATGAAATGGCTGAAATGTTTGATATTGCACAAAGACTTGGTAGAGCATTAGGTAGAGATACCGCATCATCTGTTGAATCACTTATTACTGGTATAGGTAGACAATCTCGATTGATGTTAGATAATATTGGTATTATTGTTAAATCTGATGAAGCGTATGAATCTTATGCAAATAAATTAGGAATATCATCAAGTAAACTTACTGATGCTCAAAAGAAACAAGCATTTTTACAAGCTACTATGGAATCTGCTAGAGCTAAAGCAAATAGTTTAGGAGCAGAAACAAAATCAACACAAGATGCTTTTGATAATTTATCTGCATCTACTGCAAATTTAGTTACTTTTTTAGGAGATAAACTAAGTCCTATTACTACATCTTTAGCTAATGACCTTGCTAATATGGCTGATTCTATATCAGGTAAGGGAATGAAAGAGCAAGAAAGTAGACAACAAAAATTAAATGAATTATTAGTAGAGTATAATTTTAGACAAAAAGATTCATCTAAACTTATTGATGAACAAGTAGTTAGTTTAGATAAATTAATGGGCATATTTTTTGATGAATCACAACCATTAGGTGTAAGAGCAGAAACATTAGCATTATCAACAGATGAATTAAAAAAACAAATTCAACTTTATGATGATTTATTTTTTAAATCAGTAGAATTTCAAGGAAAACAAACAGATTTTAATAATATATTTAAACATAATAATGAAAGTAATTTAGAAATTACTCAAGTTGCTACTCAAGAAATAGAAAAACAAAAAACATCTTTAGAATTTTTAAATGCACAACAAAAAGCTGGAGTACAATTAGCACAAGGTATTGGAGATGCTTTTGCACAAGCAACACTCAATGGTCAAAAATTTGGAGAAGCAGTAGTTAATAGTTTAAAAGCAATAGCTTCTCAAATTATATCTAAGTTTGCAGTTTATAGTTTATTAAATGTATTTACTGGTGGTGGATTTGGTGCAACTACATCTTTTTTAAAGTTTGCATTTGCACATACAGGTGGATATATTAAAGATGATAAAACAATACAAAGATTTGCTACAGGTGGTATGGTGCAAGGTGAGGATAATGTACCTATTATGGCACAAGCTGGCGAGTTTGTAATGTCTCGCAATGCAGTACAATCTATAGGAGTAGAAAATCTCGCACAAATGAATCAAACTGGTAATGCTGGAGTCACAGTTAATATACAAGGTAATATGATTGGCAATGAAGAGTTTGTAAGAGATACATTAATACCTGAAATAAATAGAACAGTTAATCAAGGACTTGCATAATGGCTATTAGTGGATTTAGTGATTTAAAGCAATCTAATATTGTAGAAAATTGGTTATTTGATTTTCATAATCAATTTGGTGCAAATTTATACTTTTCATTTACTGATACTACTTATAATAATAATTTTTATCATGGTGTAATTAAAAATAATCCTAATATAAGAGAATCTATAGACTTAAAAAAGTCTATATCTAAAACAAATAATATTAGTATTACTATTCCTGACTTTAAATACAGAGGAACTAACATATCAGAGGAGCTTTTTGGTGGTAGTAACTACTATATAAACAGAACTGTAAAAGTATATTCTAAAATTAATGATAATACTCCTGTAGTTATAGGAATATTTAGATTAATTAACATGGAAACAAATGGAGATAATATTATTTTATCTTTAGTTTCTCAAAGACCATGGGATTTTATATCATTTCCACAAGTAAAACATCCCGAACATAATGTATTTGAACCTGTAGTATATGGAGACTATACTTCTTCTGTAAATGCAAATACTGCTAATAGAGCATATGCTGTACATGGTTCTGTTTTCCCTGTACCTGTTTTATACTCATCTACAGATAAAATATACTCATTGATGCCAAGAGCTTATTCAGCAAGTGATAATGCTTTTATACATAAATATATAGGATTTAATCAATTTTTACCACTTAGATTAGCAAAAAATGCTTTTACAGCTAGTTCTAATAGAGTTGATTCAGTTACAAAGCAAAGTATTGATAATAGTGGATTAAATATACTAGGCTCTAGAATACTTTATAATGATGGCAGTAATGCTTATGGTGCTGAATTTGAAGGCTATGTTATGACTGCACCATCTGACAAAGAAATAAGTGTTACGACTTTTAGTAATCAACAAAAAATGTTTCAATTCAATGTTGGTAATGGAATAGATTATAATAATGGGGCTACTCATTTTTTTAGCGGAGTAGATACTGCATATGCACTAATGACAACACCTAAAACAGATTTTTCTTTAGAATATATAGATGGAGCATTAATTTGGGTTAAATTAAGTAAATCAGGAGGAGGAAGTATTACTCCACCTCAAGTGTTTAATATAGATTTTTTATCAAATCAGTTTGATAGTATAACAGATGAATTAGTAAATCCTAATCAAGAAAGAGCATATAATCATAGTACATCAACTGGTATTGCTTATGCAAGTATCCCTACTGGAGTAATAGAGTTTAATGAACCAGCAAGTAATTCTAAAGCTCAATTAGATGGATGTATGGGTGCAGATGAGTTATTATTAAAAGTAGTAAGTGTTACTCATGCAGGTTCTATTGATAAAACAATGTCAATAGTGGGATTACAATTATATTACAGACAAACAATTCCACTTATTTTTCCTGCAATTCCTTCAACTTCTAATAAATATATTGAAGATTCAGGATTTCTTTATAAAAAAACTAATGATGCAGATACAGAAGAAAAAGCAAAAGAGCAAGACCTAGAAAAAATAATGGGAGAAAAATATTATTATTGTGGTGCAAATGGATTACAGGCATCTTGGAGTGGGACACCTGATATTACAGAAATACATGAGGCACACAGAGATTTATTAATTAGGTTTGCAGGTATGGGGACATCTGACCCTAATGGATGGAGTGATTTAAATAGTGCTAAAGATTGGAAAATAAGATATTGGCAACTTGAGCCTGTAGAACTTAAAAAAGAATTAGAAAAATTACAGTATGAAGGTGGTTTTATATTTAGATATAAAAATGGAGACACATCAGAACCTCAGTATATTTTTATAAAAGACTCATACTCATCAGCAGACCATGATATAACTAGAGAAGATTTAAAAGATGTCAAGATAGTTCCTGATGGTTACGATTCTTTGCTATCTAAAATGGATATAAACTATCAAAAACATCCAGCAGAAGATGGACATATATTTAGGTCAAGTGCATCAAACTCTACTACAAGAACTAATTATGGTATTAATTCTAAAGAAAACATTGTAGAAGTTAATTTAAACGCATATTCATCACCTGAAATACCAACATCACCAACTGCTAATCCTAATGACAATTTTTATTCATACTATGATAATGTATATGGAGATATTAAAATTAACATATCAGGAACAGTAATTAACCCTAAGTTTTATCAAATTGATATAGGAGATACAGTTTCTTTTAGCGATATGCATCCTGAAAAAGCATTTGGTAAATCTTTTACAAATATAATATTTATGATTACTTCTTTATCTAGGTCAAGAGGAGTATTAAAATTTGAAGCTAGAGAAATAGCATAAAAAGTTAAGGATTATAAAATGGCAAACATGAATATAAGAAAACCAAGGTTTTACATAGATAGAGTAAACTATTTATTAACAAGAGGGATTGCTAATGACCAGTTTTATTTAAATAGTGGAAGTGGTTTATTAAACACAATAATGAATAGTGGTACAGTATCAGAGTTATTTGATATGCGACCATTAAATCAAGTAAAATTTAATACTGCTAGTAACTCTACTGACCATATTCTTTTATCAGCAGACCAAAACTTTGGCTCTTATAAAACAAATTTTGTAGCTATATTAAATCACAATATGTTTTCAGCAAAAGCAAGAGTTAAAATTGCATCTTCTGATACAGAAGCTCATGTGCAAGCAATAGATATGGGTAGTGCTACAGCTATAACAGGAGTAACTCAAATTTTAAATTCTGATGGTATAAGTTCAAATGTAATTACACCTGATGCTGATGGACATACTATCTTTACATTTGATGATTTTACCGATACATATATTGGAATACAATTTGAAGGAACTAATAGTGATGCTTTTGATACAAGTGGAAGTAATAATTTAGTTATAGGATGTATATTATTTGGAGAATATTATGATATGCCACACAGTCCTGATTTAAGTGTAAAGCGTAGTATAGTATATGATAAGCAAAATATACAAGAATCATTAGGTAGTCAAAGATTTTCTAATTTACCTAGTTATGGTAAAAGATATATATCAGCAACTAATAAATCTCCATTTCACACATATACAGGCAATGAAGAGCGTGGAGTATATGGCGGTAGAATTAATTATGATATGAAGTTTAGCTATTTAAACTCAAGCGATGTAATGCCTAGTACTCATCACATACAAAACCAAGCAGATGATACAGTTGTAAGTGATATATGGAATTATACTCATGGTAGTCATATACCATTTATATTTACTCAAGATGGAACTAGTACAGGTAATAATGCTGAATCTGATTATTTATTTGCTAGATTTGGGCAAAATAGTTTAAGTATGAATCAGGTTGCACCTGATGTATTTGATGTGTCTATGAGGATTGAAGAAGAGTTTTAGTATCAGGTATAACAATACCAAGGTCAATAGCAGACCATCTAATTATACGCTCTATAAGTTTAGAAAACTCTTTTGTAGTTAGGGTTTTAGTAGATTGAATCTCAAAGTGGTCTTTAACTGCCTGATGCATTTCTCTCCTAGTATAACCCAACTCAT
>Ga0208899_1002847_pt1 | contig 11345 bp, 10 predicted proteins | sample VirMetDEL_Nov_24_FD_184518 | JGI IMG/M metagenome (GOLD analysis project Ga0208899, IMG submission 184518) | Aqueous microbial communities from the Delaware River and Bay under freshwater to marine salinity gradient to study organic matter... | ecosystem: Environmental > Aquatic > Marine >...
TAAAGTAACAATATCTACTGGACCAAGACCACCAACTGGCGTGAACACTAAAAGATTAGGATCTTCAGCAAGTCTAAGTTGTGCTTTTAATTCTGAAGTTAAGCCTGTAATAGCTTTTACTCTTCTATTTGATTTAGCCATTGTATTTGATGTAGCCTAGCAAGGAAGCTATAGCACCACCAATGAGTAATAATACTCTGAAGCCACCCTTACTTTTATTAACATCACTTTTTAATTCTTTTATATCTGTACGCATTTCATCTATTGCTTTAAATAAAGTTTTCATTCTTTCTGCACAAACTTTTTCGTGATAAGATATTCTTATAGAGTTGTTATCTTCTATACCTTGCTTCAAAGTTTTTCTTCTCTTAGGCATCATCTCTCTCTACCTCGTTACAGAAATAAGTTACATATAATTTCTTTTCGTTAAATGCTTCTAAGTTTTCATTGGTAACTTGAATAGTAGCCATTGCACCAGACTTGGTACAGTCTGTCCAGGAATTAAATTCTACTGGTGATATTGTTGTGTTGTTACAAAACCCTGTGATAGCCGAACAGATAGTATAAGCTAACACAAATTTCATAATTATGGTTTAGCAGGGAATGTAACAGCATTAACATCTTCAACAGTTGTTAAGCCATTTGTAATATCTCTTAAAGATTGTCTATAAGTTTCCCATGCAGTTTTATCTGTAATAGGTGAATCACTCATCATAACCCAATCAGATGAAGCTATTAGTGAGTTTCTTCTTTGTCTTAAATCTGCGATTGCTCTATCAAAAGCACCATCATTCCATGCTTGTTCTTCAGCATCTCTTTGTGCTTCTTCTTCTGCTGTAAAGGGTACTTGAACCCCATTTATTAAGTGATGTCTTGTCATGTCTTTTTATACTCCTTTGTTAAAATTTATGCAATACCATAAAGGCAAATATCTCCAGAATCTATGTTGCCAGATGACATCTGGAATCTTACAGCATCAATACTGCTAGTAGTATTTCCATAACCAGCAATATATCCATTAGTAGAATAATCTGCTGAAGCAACAGCATTAGTGACTGAAATAAAATGTTTTACAAAAGTGGTAGATGATGGATTGAATAAATGTAAATAACCACTTAATTGTTGGTCATTATCATTTCCTATTTCTTCTACTAAAGGTTGGTTTGAAGTAGATTGAGCCAAATCTCTATTTGTTCTATATGATAAACTTTCTCCAGAAGATTCACTATGATATGCTCTAAAAAATGAAGATGTTTTTGTTACATTATAATTACTTCCACCATCTGTGCTTAAATTAAATTCAAATTGAACATTATCAGTTGCTGGGTGCATATTCTTAAATGTAAATAAGTATTCCTTGTATGTACTATCAATTCCAGATGTAAAGCTAATAGAGGAAGATGCACTAGCAGTTTGTTTTGATAAAAATACTAAACTTCCACCAAAGCCAGATGCCATTGAACCATTGTCAAATATTGTTGAACCATTACTAATTAATCCCATTATCCTACTCCATACATTTTGATTGTTCCAGCGTCTATATTTCCACTAGCCATTTTAAATTGCACACCAGTTACAGCACTAGTTGTATTTGCATATCCAGCAATATAATTATCATTTGCAATTTCAACATGGTGCATACCAACACCTCTTGCTATAAAATGTTTAACAAAAGTTGTAGATGATGGGTTAAATAAATACATTTCTCCAGAATAAGATTCATCATTTTCATTACCCATAACATTTCCAATAGTTAATTGTTGAAATCCAGTTCCTTGTGCTAAATCATCTGCTGTTACATAACCTAACGAAGCTCCACCATCATTTTCATTGTGATATGCTTGAAAAGCAGTAGTAGTTTTAGTAACATTCCAATTTGAACCATCTGTTGTAAAATTAAATGTAAAATCTGTGTTATTTGTTGATGCATGAGCATTTATAAATTTAAATAAATAAATAGGATAGGTAGAATCTATTCCACTTGTAAATGATATTGAGGCTGAAGCTGATGCAGTTTGAGTTGAAAGTAATGTTAGCTTTCCACTTGGTACTCCAGCATCTAAAGTACCATTGTCTATTAATGTTGTTCCACCTGATACTAATGCCATTAGCTATCCTTTATTCCATATAGTTTTATTGTGCCAGAATCTATGTTGCCAGATGACATTTGAAATCTAACAGCATCAACAGAATTTGTAGTATTTCCGTACCCAGCTATAAATGCTTCTATAGTATTATTTGCATTTTGATATTGATTAGTACAAGCAATAAAATGCTTTACAAATGTGGCTGAACTAGGGTTAAAAATTTGTAATGTTCCAGATAATGATTGGTCATTATCATTGCCTATTCCACCAGCATTATTTAATTGTTGAAATGCTGTAGATTGTGCTAAATCAGTAGGAGTATGATAACCTAATCCTGTACTACCACTAGCTTCTTCTTGAAAAGCATAAACTGAAGTAGTGGTTTTTGTAACATTATAATTACTTCCACCATCTGTGCTTAAATTAAATTGAAAATTAACTGCATCATTTTGAGGATGAACATTGATAAACTCAAACTTATAAATAGGATAGGTGCTATCTATTCCACTTGTAAAACTTATGTTAGCTGAACTTGATGCTGTTTGTTCAGATATTAAAACTAAAGAACCTAAATTAACATTAAATGCACCAGCATCTAAAATTGTAGTGCCATTGGAGATAAAAGCCATGTTTAAATCTCCTCTAGTTTAAACTTATATTTCTTGCCTGATTTGTTATTAACAATAAATAGATCGTCAGAACCCTCTTGGATAGTCCAGTTACCTTTAGTGCCATCTACAGAATTACCTTGATCTTTTGCTTCGTTAGATAAATGTAAGTCTCCTGTGTATATGTTTCTCCAAACATTTCCTGATGCTCCTAAATCATAAGCATCATTTGATGCTGGTTCAATATTGCCTGTTACATCTATACCAGTAGATGTTGTTTCAAATTTCTTAGAGTTGTCATGATAAAGTTCAACAGCACCATCTGTAAGAAATTTAGCCATATCTTCTGTATCATTTTTTTTAATTTCTACACCAGCACCATCTGATCTTAATTTTAAATTACCAGTACCACTATCTCTAATATAACTATTAACTCCATCATGATAAATTTGTAAGTCATTACCCCCACCGAAAAGTGCTTTGACATTGTCGTTAAAATCAACTCCTGTATCTCCACCAACAGAAGTAACACCACTTAAACCAGAACCATCTCCAGAAAATGATGTAGCTGTTACTGTTCCTGTTATATTTACATTTCCTGTGCCTGTAACATCAGAACTGTTTAAATCTAAATTTCCACCTAATTGTGGAGTAGTGTCATTTACTAATTCTGTATCAGTTGCTTTAGCAAGAGGAAAACCACCTGCTGTACTACCATCATGTACGACTAAAGTATCTTTATCAGTATCTACAGTTACTTCCCTTAAAGCACCTGTAAATGTAGAATGTTGTGCTGTAGTTCCACCTCTAAGTTGAAGTCTTTTTGCCATTTTGTATTATACTCCTAATTTATAAATTGTTATACATATTTTAATATTAAATACTACCAAAATCTAATTGAAGATTTGTACCATCTATAGTTCCTATATTATTTAGATTATTATCTTGACCATCTAAAGTACCCCCAAGTTGAGGAGTAGTATCTTCTACTAAATTATCTATAGCATTTGGATTAGCAGTAGCACTTGTAGCTATTGTATCTAGTTTAGCACCATCTACAGAAACATCTCTACCATCAACTGTAAATGATTGTGTATCTAAATTTCCACCTAATTGAGGTGAAGCATCATCAGAAACATTTGCTATTCCTGGTGCAATAGATGTCCAGGAAGTTCCATCATAATATTTAAGAGCATTAGCAGTAGAGTTATATGCTAAATCTCCTTCATCTAAACTTGTTGTTGGATCAGCACTACCAACTCTATATCTTTCAGCAAAAGAATTTACACCAGTAATGTTTGAAGCAACAGTATTAACATTTGCTATTGAACCACCTACTAAACCAATATTAGTATCTGCACCTGCAACAGTTGCTATATTATTAGTTGGAGTAATTTGTCCAGCAACAGTATTAACATTAGTAATGTCATCAGCTACTGTATCAATTTTTGATGTACCTGGTGTATCAGTTACTGAATCTGTAATTGAACCATTATCTATAATGTGAGTAAAGTTATTACTTAAATCTTGACCGACAACATTTACATTACTTAGATTGGTTATAATTGTGTTTATATCTGATGTATCATTAGCAACTGTTGTTATATTTGCATCATTATTTGCAACAGTATTAATATTTGTTTCATTTGCATTAACTGTATTAATTGCAGTTGACATACCAGATACAGTTGAAACTGCACTTGAGATACCTGCAACTGTAGTTACATTAGCTGAAATTCCTGCAACAGTTCCAATAGTGTCTGAACCTGCTAAATCTGTAGCGACAGTTCCAATATCTGTAGCATCATTAGCAACAGCTGTAACATCTGTATCTATATTTGCTACACTCGTTACATCAGCTGAAATTGCAGCAACTGTATTAATATTTGTTTGATTTGAAACTGTTGGAGTTAATTGAAACCAGGTAGTTGAACCTAGATCATAAACTTTCATTACATTGTTAGTTGTATCAAAATATAAAGCACCATCTTGTAAAGCATTACCATCATTATCTAATGTTGGATTTGAAGATTTAGAACCAAGATAACTGTCATCAAATAAATCTAATGTTGCTTCAGCAGCACTAGCACTTGACGCAGCAGAGGTAGCAGAACTAGCAGCTGATGTAGCAGAAGATGCTGCATTTGTTTCAGATGTACTTGCATTGGTTTCTGATGTAGCGGCTGCTGTTGCAGAGTTAGCTGCGTTAGTAGCAGATGTGGCTGCATTTGTTTCTGACGTTGATGCAGCAGTTGCACTAGCAGCGGCAGCTGTAGCTGAAGTAGTTGCAGAAGCTGCGTCTACCAATAAAGACCATTTAGCACTATCTGTGTTTGTAGTTAATGGCTCAGATCCAGAAGATGTATGAGCAGTTAAGCAAATAAAAATATTATTTGTTGATGTATCTTTAACTATATCTCTAACTTCATAAGCAGTTGATGCAGACCAATCTCCTCTGAAAGTTCCAAGTTCTTGCGTAACAACAAGTTCTCCAGCAGAATCAAAACCAAATACTTTATTTGCTCTATCAGTATCACCAATAGTAAACTCAGTAGAGTTCATTGTATTTGTTCTTGAAAGTTTAATACTTCGATCAACTTCTTCTTGAAGTTGTTGGATTGCCATCATCGATCTATCTAATCCTTCTTCGTGAGATTCAGCAGGGAATGGATCGTTAGCAATATAATCAATCGCTTGTGTTTGTGGTGATGCTCTTCTTATCACAACTGTTTCTGTAGCAGTTGGAATATTACCAGCTGTAAATACAATAGTTCCACCAGAAGCAGAACCTGCACCTGTAACTGTGTAGTGAGTAGTTAAAGTTTTAACTGTTTCAGTTGCTGTGGCATCCCTAATAATAACTTGAATATCAGCGTCTGCGAAGATCTTAAAAGTATAGTTGAAGGTATCGAGTGTACCATTACCTGCGTAGGAGTTCTTTACTGTAGTCGATGATATAGTCATATTAGTTCTCTATATATTAAATGTTGTAATTATCAATACCATATTATTGTGGTAATAATACATTTATTTCTTCTATTTCATTTTCTGTTTTCCTTTTATAAAAACCATATTTTTCCTTTTGAGCAGCTTCTATACGTTCTCTAGTTTTAGGGTATTTTTTAAGCATTTCATAATATGTTTTATCTTTAAATGCTTTAAATATTTTTTTAATATATACTTCCTTACCACCATCAAAATCAACATCTCCTTCTTGTAGACTTTGATAATCATTAGAATCAAAAGTTTTTTGTAAATATTCTGTTAAATTTTTACCTTCTATTTTAACTTTACCTATATTTTCCATCATATAATCATAAGCAGATTGCTCACCTGTAAAATTATATTCTTTAGTTAAATCAACTTTTTTATATTTAATTTTTTGTGGTTCTCCAAGAGGTATTCTAAGTCTAGCAATTTCAAATGCTACAGGATTATCTTTAACGTCTATTTTTCTACCTACTAAACTTGGTCCTTGAAACCAAAAAGAAAATGATGCTACGCCATCCGCATTTAAATATAAACTGCTAGGTGTTTTTTCTATAGGCTCACCTGTTAATATATCTCTTCTAGGTTCTAAATATTTTTCACCTAAACCAGACCTTGCTATAATTCTATCTAAAAATCCTCTTGTTTCGTATGCTTCTTTTTCTGGTTCTAATATTCCTGGTATACCTTGATTTCTTAAAGAAGCGTAAGGTATAGCATTTCCCACTACTCCACCAAAAAATTTAGAAAAACTATTTTCAGTAGGATTAGCAATAAGTTCCATAGCATCAGACAAACCTCTTAGATAAGTTTTATTAGATGCGTTTCTAAACACAGTTAATGCTGCTGAACTAAATAAATCTTCTTTTTGTTCATCATTAATATTAATTAAATTTTCTTTTAAGTCTGCAATAATTCCAAGTATATAAAAACGAGGATCCATTCTATTGTATTGTTTGTAAGTTATACTTCCATCTTCATTTTTTTGTGCAATAGAATAAGGTTGCCAACCCATTGATAACCAAGTTTTTTTTACTTCAAAATTAGATGGTCCATTACCTGTTATTTTAGGATATAGTTTACCATCTTTATCTGCAATATCTTCTGTTGCTAAATGTAAACCATAACCTGCATAAGCCATACCCATCATTTGTCTACCTAAAACTTCAGCTCTTGCTCTTCGATCTCCACTATTCCATAAGTCTCTATTTTGTTTTGTAAGTAAACCAAATCCAGGAATACGATTTCCAAAATGTCTCCAAAGATTTGTAGGTGTTCTTATAAAGGGAGCCATGAATCTAAATTCTGGTGAATTGTTTAAAAATGTTTGTATTTTACTACCCCAATCTAAATAAGAACCACCTTTTAAAGAATTAGTATAAGTTGCTTCCCTTGCATAATCTAAAGTTTTTTTATTAATAGCATTATCTTTTATATTTGCTGAACCATTTTTATCAAAACCTTCAGCAATAATTCTTTTAGTATTTTCTTTTCCTTCTTTAGAAAAAATAGATAAACCTCTCGTCATAGTATTATCTAAAGCATTAGTAACTAATCTACCTCTGTAATTTGATTGTTTTAAAAACTCATCTCCTGTCATTAACAATCTTGATGGTAATTCTAATACATTACCCACCCAATCTATTGCGGTTCCAACTGCTCCATCAAAACCTAAATTAGCACCACTAATAGGTCTTACTGCTTTACCACCTACAATTTGTAAGTTATCTTGGGTTCTAGCAAGAGGATCAAGTATTGCATCACCTTGTTTTAAAGCTAAAGATGTTGCTTTAATTATATCACCCATATGAGTTATCATTCCATAATATTGAGCTCCACCTAATACTATTGATCTTATATCTGCTCTCGCAATACCACCACCAATTTGTTCTATTGGTCTAATTAATGATTCATAAATACCAGATTTCATATTAATAACTTGTGTAAATACACCAGACAATAAAGAGTTTATATAAAGTGAGTTAAATGCTTCTATTGTTCTTTGGTATTTTGTTTTTGCAACAGAATTAATTACTTCTTCTAATGGTGCATCTTTAATTAAGTTTGCTATTGTTGTTGAGTCTCCTCTAAAGTTTTGAATAATATCTACCATTTTTTCTATATCTAAAACTTTACCTTCTGATCTAGCAACTTTTATTCTACCTGCTTGAGTCGTTCTAGCAGCACCTCTTATTTGATCTTTAAGAGCAACTACTGTTTTTCTAACTATCTCACTCTGTAAAGCCACTTCTTCTTTTGCTTTTTTAGTCCAAGCATTAGTATCTCTACCAAATTGTTTTACATATTTTTCAGATGTTTCTTTTAAAGTAAATGCAAGTTCTTGTAATATTTGTTTAGATGCTAACATTCTAACTGTAGCATTTTTAGCAGCTTCAGCATCTTTAGGTAATGCTTTTAAAACTTCTTCTTTATCTCTTGATAATATTTTTGCAAGTTCTTCTGCTGTTTCATTTTTTAATACATCATTTTCTAAATAATCTTTTGTTACATCATCAAATCTTTCAGACACATCATCTATTGTTTTTAAAACTTCAGCAGAATTTAAGAATGATTTAGTGTTTAATATTTTTTTAATAAAAGATTCAGTTTGTTTCTTAGCTTCTTTTTCACCAATATTTATTTTTTTAATATATTCTTTAGTATTGATAGCTTTATTATCTTCTACAATTTTAGTTAATACTTTTTTATTTTTTTTCTTTTTCTTTAATGAATCAATAGCTTCACCAGCTTCTTTATAAATTTTTTCTTTTTCTGCTATGTCTTTAGTTTTTTTAGCTTTTTTAAATGCTTTGATACCAAATAATATTTCAAGCGGTCCACCAATAAGCATACCCTCAAGTACGTTTTTTAGTCTACCTTCCATCTCAGTATCATCTTCATCTGTAGCCAAGTATTGAGTAACTGCATTATTTAATACTGGTGAATCAAATTCTACCAACATATCTGATAATCTTCCTTCGTTAGGATCAAAAACAGTAAGATCAGTTACAGCACCTGCTGTCATACCTCTTAATCCTGTTTTAACTATATTACCTCCTAGACCAACACCTTTTAAAATTTTAGATGGTCCTATAAATCCTGTTACAAATCTTGCTGCACCTTCAGTTAAATTTTCGCCAATACCTTCTGGTTTATGAAATACAGGTAAATTTCTTTTTTGTGAATAACCACCTTCTTTCCATTTTTTAGGAGAAACATATTTTGGTATTAAATCTTTAAATGTAAATTTACCATCTTGATCTCCAAACTCTAATCCACCTAATGAAACTATATTCTCATCTAAAAAATCACCTTGTTCTTCTACTGCATTAACAACACCTTGACCTGCTGATAAAGTTAAACTTCCTGCTTTATTCCAAAAATTAAAATCTTCTTCATCTGGTTTAGTGATTATACCAGAATTAACTGGTTCTACTTTATTAATATTTTTTTTAGCTTCTTCAATAAATTGTAAAGCTTCTTCAGACAACTGTACATCTGCCATGATTATCCTTTTTGTCTTGATTTAAGAATTTTGATATAGTCGTTAAAAAATTTATTAACTTGAGGTTTACCTTCTTCGTCTACATAACCATTTAATCTAGCCATTGTTATTAAAATATTTTTTTTACTAGGATCAGTTTTATATTGATCATACAATTCAATAACATTAGATGTTTCTCTAACTACATTAAATTTATTTTCTTCTAAATTAAATGCTGTAATTTGTTCTATTGAAACATTTTCATATTTATCAACTAAATCTAATCTAAGTTGTCTAGCATACTGTTGTTGTTCAGCATAAGTCGCATTTGGATTTGATTGTACATATAAGTCTATTCTTTCATCGTACTCCAAACTAGCTTCTGTTGCTCTTTCTTTATTAACAGCTTTATTAAAAGAAGCATCAAAAGCATTAAAAAAATTTCCTTCTAATAATTTTTTTTGTTCTGTTTGGTATTCAAAAAATTTATTACCTTGTTCAATTTTTCTAACAAAAGTATCATGACCAATACTTTCAGTTAGTATTTTTTGTTTTAAAGTTGCAAATTCTGCTTCTCTTTTACCAGATACAGTTTTACTACCATTATATCTTTCAAAGTTTTCTAGTTCATTTAATAATCTTTCAGCTTCTTCATAGTCAGCATTAGGATCACCTTTAACTGCTACAGATTCAATTTTTTGTTTATAAGAATTATAAATAGAATTATTAAATATTTCATCAGATAAAAATTTAGTACCATTTATATTTTTATCTATTTGTTTAATTTTTTCTACAGCGTCTGGTGTACCAATTAAAGAATCAGCATCTGTTAATAATAAAACACTATCAATAGCTTCTATTCTTTTTTTAAGATCATTAGATCCTAACATATGTTCTTCATTATATAATTCAGCTTTTAAATATAATTGGTCTCTATATTTATCTTTTAAAGTAGGATTAGTCTCAGCTTTAAACTTTGCAACATCTGCATTGATGTCATCATTATAAATTTTAGCACTTTCTTTTTCATATGCTTTAAAAGAATTTTGTTTTAAATGATAAATACTTTCTGAATTTTCTAAATTAATTCCATCTTCTACTAATTTTCTAACTCTTTTATTTGTAATGGTAGATGTTTTTTGTTTTATTAAAGGTGTAAATGTTTGCTTCCAATTATTAATAGATTCTTCTTCACTAATATTATCTTTTTGTGATTCTATAATTTTATCTGATTCTGATTTTAATTCTAGTATTGCTTTTTTAGCAATTAATTTTTCTTCATTATCTCTTTTTTTAATTGCATAATTTGCTAACTGATCAGATGCGGGTAAAAGTCTAGCAGCTATAGTAGAAGTTGGTGATACTTGTATACCAGTTGTTATACTTCCAACATCTGTTGTAGGTCTTGCAGTAGATTCAAATGTAGGTATCTTAGGCATAATTATCCAAACGCTTTTAATAAACTTGTTCCTGCTTGAGCATAATACCCAAACTCTGTTGCTTTAGCTTGTTGTCTAGCAAGTTGACCAGACATACGAGCAAAGTTTGCTTCTTCCATTTTTCTTGATTCAGCAACTTTAGAATTGTAATCTATAATATCTTTTTCTATTTCTGCTTGTTCAGCATTATATCTTAAAACTCTTAGACCAGAACCAGACAATTCTGCACCAGAAGTTAGTACAGCAGTTTTTGTTTGACCTTGTAACTGTGCAAATTTTTGATCAAATCTAGCAAGATCAAATTCTTTTTGTTGTTGTATTCTTTCAGCTTCTTGTACTTTAACTCTAAAATTTCTATCAGCTATTGCTTTGTTGTATGCTCCTACTGCACTTGCTTGTCTACCAGCTATTATTGCTGTTCCTGCAGATACAAAAGGTGCTGCTGTTGTTAGTGCTGGTGCGACTGCTGATACCCAACCCATTAGAATAACCTCGCATACATATATTGATCTGAACCATCAAAGCCAAATTTTTTCATTAATCCTTCTTCCTCTAAACCTAACCACTTAGCAAATTTTAAGCCAGTTGTATAGTTTGCTCTTACAGCAGTTTGAACTCGATTGATATTATTTTCTTTAGCAATCCTTGCAAAATCTTTTCTTATAGCTCTTGCGACTAGCAAAGGATGATCTAAAGCATCTTTAGTAGCTAGTACCCAACCTTCGGCAACACCATTCCA
>Ga0208899_1002850_pt1 | contig 11341 bp, 28 predicted proteins | sample VirMetDEL_Nov_24_FD_184518 | JGI IMG/M metagenome (GOLD analysis project Ga0208899, IMG submission 184518) | Aqueous microbial communities from the Delaware River and Bay under freshwater to marine salinity gradient to study organic matter... | ecosystem: Environmental > Aquatic > Marine >...
AATCATACACCGGAGCCACCAAAGCCAGCCAGCGAGCGAATATGGGCGATTGTGCCTGGTTAACTGGATTCGGGTTAACTCGCGCGTGTGGTGATATAATACCGCATAGAGGTGACGCCCCTCTTCCCCCTTACCAATCCCCTAACCCATCCCCATCCCATCCCCGAACCAACCGCGCTAGCCGTTGCAAGTTTTTTTATATTTTCTGCTATTTTGCGCTTGCATCGTGTCAATATATGCTTAACATATATATAAAGCATTACAGGAAAGGGAACCAAAACAATGACCAAACCATTACCAAAACAGCAAGCTCAACTTGTCGCTGAATATGCTCACTATATCGCTGAGCAAGCGAGATTAGAACAAGCCATTATGTCGGCATCACTCAAACGAGATATGTCAACCGTTGTTGACCTAATCGAAACCGCGAAAGCTTCAGCTTCGTTTGCAATGACTGCGGCGCGGTGCCTTGGTTTATCGCCAGAATTTATTCCATCAACCATAAAAGAAAGGGCAAACTAACCGGCTGGCAGGGGAAACCCTGCCGCCTCTTGGATTGTCTTGAGAGACACGCCAAGCGGCGAATTGCCGAAACAGAAAGGGAAAAATACAATGCAAATCGAAACACAAGAGCTTTATTTATACGCTTTGAACGACAGCCAGCTATATGAGCAGCAACGCGAAGCAATCGAAAAGAACCTGCAACGCAAGTTCGACAAAGGCATATATGACAGCGAGAAAGCCGCGAAGCTATGGCTTTATTTCGCTGACAACGCCGCGAAGAAATACCACAAAGAGTTTTGTGGCAATGGAAAATGGTTTCATATCTTCAACATTGACAGCCGCCGCGAAATGGCTGGCTTGTGTGAGTCTGAGCATCTCGAATTGATGCAATGCCGCGCAGAATAGAAAGGAAAAGGCAATGGCAACTTATATGCAATTTACACAACATCGCTTCATTTCAGCGATTACACGATTGAACAATTCAAGAAACGGCAATCCGCGTTGGCGTTTTGATTTCGACAACGGCGAACAAATGACAACCAAAAGCGATTCATCTTTCAATTATGAGGTTTCACCAAGCTGGCAAGGCAAGGATGCCGTCATCAAGTATCATTTCACCCCAAAGGGAAAGCCGGTGCTTGATGGTGTCGTTGGTATAGCAAAATAACAGGCTGGCACGGTTCGCCGTGCCGCTTTATAGCCGCCAGTCAACCGGCTGGCGTCTATATGGCGAAAGCCTATCACGAAGCACGAAAGGGAAAGACAATGCGAGACGTTAAAAACTATTATCCGTTTGCATCAATGCCAAGTGTTGAAAAGCTTGATGAATTAGAAGCCCGCGCAATTCGCCAAGAGACAAACGGCTTTGACGATTTGGCAAAAAGAACTTGGAACAAAATTGATATTGGCGAACAATTCCGGCGCGAAGCTGGTCTTGATATTTATCACGAAAGCACAAGCCAAGAGGCGAACCAATGAACCGCGAAAGCATATCAGGCGGGCTTGCGCTGATTGCGCTTTGCCTTGCCTTTGTCGCGGCATCACTGGCAAGCGATGGCTTGCCGGTACTGCTAACCATTGCAGCGGGTTGCGTATTGGCAACCGTTGCAAGCTTCATTCTAAAATAATGCTTGCAATCTGTTTTAGATTGCTTAATCTAAATTGACAACATTACGAAAGGGAACAAGTTATGATTCAGATACCAAAGCAAAAATCGGTTGAAAAATCGGTCAGGCTATCGGTTGAGCGCAACGGCATATCGGTTGAACAGCATATCAAAGCTATGAGCGATATTATGTCGGATGGCTTGCCAGCGTTTATTGAGCATATGCAAGCATTGCAAGGCAAGCACATTACGAAACAGGAATCAGACGCGCATATCAGCAAAGCTGAACCGACTATGGGAAGCGATATAGCTGATTTATGTGATGACCTTTATATGCAGTTCAGAAAGGGGAGATAACAGTGGCTAGATATTCAGTTGAAACAAGCGCAGTCATTACACAAACGGTTGAGATTAACGCCGATAGTTTAGAAACCGCAAAAGAATGGGCAATGGATTTGCTCAAGCGTCAAACATCCGACTATCAGCAAGACGCCATTCACGGTTCAAACGTGCATCACAATGAGTTTGAAGTTTACGATTTGGACATATTACAAGCAAACGAGGCAGGATAATGGATAGATACGAGGAAGCATTTTACGCCGAAGAACGTAAAAAAGAGCGCGAACGGTTGAAGGCTAACACAATCACAAGCGCAGTCGAGTTTGTCATTTGGGTTGATGAATTTAACCCTGATGAATCCGCAATGGCAGATGCGGTTCACAAGCTGCCAGAAACAGAGCAGCAACGGTTAAAGAACGCTGTCGCAAAAATCAAAGCAATGAAGGGAAACCAAGACAATGGATAAATGGCAAAAAATCAGAGCCAAGCGGCTCAAGGCACAAGCCAAAGGTCTGCGCGGTATGACAGATGACCAGCGCGAAGCGGTCAACGTGGCACAAGATGCCATCAGAAACTTTGTTGGCGAATGGACAGAGTCATTCGACATCTATGACCCAGACACGCCGCGCAAGCTGCAATCGGCATTCTGGAAATTGCAAAACGCTTTTGAGATAGAGGATTAGACAATGGAATATGAAATTCTTGTAATCGGTTCTGTTGAACGCCGCGTAAAAGTGTCGGGCAATAGTTTAGCCGAAGCTGAGGCAAATGCTTATTCTGAATGGGCAAGCCTGACAGGTGGACACATAGGAACAGCGGAATCAGTCGAAGCGATAGAGATAGAGGATTAGACAATGGACAATAACAACTTAGCAGAGAGCCTAGAACATTGGGCAAAGTGTTTTAGGGATGGAACTTTAGACGACAGCAACGCGGAAACAATCGCTTTTTTGCTTGAAGACAAAGCACACGATTTACGCCTACTAAAAAATATGGAATAGACGATGTTTGAGGCGTTAGTCGGAATGTGCATCATCCTATCGTCAAATGGCGATAGGGTGAATCCTTGCTGGATAAAGCAGGACAAGAAAATCTATATGTCCAAGCAGGCTTGCGAGTCAGACGCTAGACGGTTAGAGCGCGAATATGTCAGCCGTATGATTAACAAGTCAGACCAGCCAGCAACGGCGCACGTTGTATGTTCACCAATGAAGGGAAGCCAATTATGAAAACAATATACGAAACAAGGCGGCATCTTGGTTGTGAGCTTTGTGGCGGCACGTTTTACAGTTATTACCAGAAAACCGGCATTGCTAAAGTGCCTAATGGTAACGAATCACCACACCCAACCAAAAAAGGATGGTTTATAGTTCATACCCACGATGACGTTTTCTATCCAGATTGCCAGGAGTGCGGTTCATCTTTGACTGTTTCAGATGCTGAATCGGCAGTGGCTATTTATAATCAGCAAATGGATAAGTGGAAAAGAAAAGAAGACCGCAAAGCAAAGAAGGACGCCCAGCCGGTGAAGGTCAGCGCAAGACTGATATACCAGAATAAGCAGGCTTATGAAGACAGACTCAGCCTGTTAGCCAAAGAGCCTGACCAGATGACCAAATACGAAATGATGTGCGATTATTTTCTGGACAAAGTTTTTTGGCAAAAGTTCAAAAAAGGTGGGCGTCTGTCGATGCAGGTCAGGAACTTCACAATAGAAAAAAGGCTGCGCGATGGCCGATACAAAAGCAACTCTGGCAAATCAACTATGGGTTACTGTACGCCATTTTTCATAATAACAAACATTATAACAGGCAAGGTTAGACGCATCGGCATAGACGCTGTTCGCCAGCATATAGAACTTGACAAGACATATGGCAAGAACAGACGCAATGACCCGAAGCGAAACTTTGGCTTGCCCAACAGCAGAGGATATAGATAGATGCCAAAAGCAAAACCACAAACGGTTACAATCGACAGCAATTACAAAGTCGAGATTGAGCCATATAACCACACGCTAATGCGGCGCAATGACAACAAGAAGACCGGCTGGGATACGATGGGCTATTACAGCACAATGGCAACCGCATTGAGAGCCGTTAGCCGTGACAACGTGCTAAAAGGCAGAGACTGTAACCTAAACGAATATGCTGAAGGTGTGCTGGCAAAGGCATCAGACCTGCTGTGTCACAAAAACCCTTAGCATTTACCTATTAAGCGACACGATAGAACAGGCCGGTTTTCCGGCCTTTTCTTTTGCCTAGAATGGACGCGGCAATCCCGTACCTTGGTCACGCCACGCTTGGTCAGATTGGTCAGTCAGCATAAAAGCGTGAACCGCCTTCTCAATAATCTGATAGGTATATCCCTCATCCTTATACTTGCCGAACAGCTTGCCGATAGCAGTCTTTGCATATTCTTGCTGCTTGTGGGTTAGCGTCCGACACTGAGATGCCGATTCCTGGCGATTAGAGCGTGCTGGACGGCCTTTAGCCTCTTTCCGCAACCAACCCTGCCAAAATGCTCTACAAGAGGCGTATGCGGCTTTATTACCGTTCTTTTCATTCCAGAGCGTGATATCGGTCAAAGTCTCTGACCAGTCAATGCCAAGTTCGGTTGCGTATTGCTTATCAGCGTCATCAGGCGACCAATCCACTAAAAGCTGTTTTTTAGATTTCCCCTTATTATTTATTATAACGGTTCTATTATGGTTAGTGTGACTGTGTGACACCTCTAGGGGTGACTGTGTGACACCTGTCTGTGTGACACCCACCATATTTAGCTGGTATAAATCGGTCTTGTTGAAACGCTTTGTTCGTTGCAAGAATCCGGTCTGCTCCAATAACTTTAGCTTTCGTAAGACGGTTCTGCGGCTGGCGCAGGTCATATACTCAAGACGCTCGACACTAGGCCAAGCATCTCCGGTGCTTTCATTGATATGGTCAGCCACCGCTATCAGCACCAGTTTTGCCAGCGGGTCATCAATCTGCTGGTCGAATGCCCAGCTAACTGCCTTTATGCTCATTTCAGTAAATCCCCTACCTTGATTAAAACTCCTAAGCTGGTGTTACTATCACCGCCCCTTGTGTATCCGGTCTTGCGATATTGTTCTCTAGCCACCTCTTTCACAGTGTCAAGAGGAACGATAACCACCCGATGACCAGATAATACGAAAGCCCAATATTCGGCGTGACTGGCAGCTATTCCAGATGCCTTTCCCCTGCTCTCAAACTCGATAAATATGTTGCCTGTTCTCGCCGCCATATAGTCACGTTTGACCTCAATGGTTGCGTCAGTCAGGATGCTACCAAGCCATTGCTCGTGTATCTGACCTAGTTGCAAGTCATATTTGAAATCGTTGTTGTATTCCATCACAGCCACCCTACCGTAGTTTCACCCCGATGACCTGTCTGCCAGACAAACCAAGCTAAAGCCATCATCCCGCCGTTTTTATATTGCTGGCCGTCTTTCATTAGATTCATTCGCTTTGAGAATACCCACACACGAATCGGCGGTGTCTCTAAGAAAAACTGTTTACGAGCAACACCCTCAAGAAAACTCAGCTTCAAAAGCAGTGCTGTTTTATTTCGTGCAATGTGCTGGCAATGATGTGCCATAGGTAACGCCAGCTTGCCGTATGGCGGGTTCGTGATTATGTTGTCGCGCTGTTGGGTCTCCATAAGAAAATCAACGCCGCTAGTGCCATACCCACGGTTAATCAAGTCGGTGGATTCAACATCATAGCCATTAGATGCAAGCACCTTGCTAATATGTCCTTGACCACAGCAAGGCTCATATATGCTGCCGGTAAATGTTTCTTTGCTCAGTAAGGCAAGAGTGGCTTCTGATGGTGTGGCATAGAAATCATCCTTCTGCCTGTCACCTCTATCATTGCCACCAACGATGCGAAAACCTGCTTGTGTTTTGCTTTCCATTACGCCCAACTCTCCCTCACCAGCATACACCAAGTCTCAAAGCTGACAGTCGCCAAGTCATCCTTGCCAGCAAAATCAGCATTGATACTCGACAGCCGGACAACGCACCTAATCGGATGCCGGTCATATTTGTAGATAAGCACCGGCTCAGTACCAGACGCATCACTGGCACGTTCTACCTGTGACCACCACTCATCTTTATGTGTCACGCCGTGAGCATACCGCTTTGCCTCGACAGTCCAACCATCAATGCCAATCAGGTCGCCGTGGTCGCCTGCCCTATATTGCTCTAGGTCTCTCTTAACATCATCAATGCCAAGTTCATCCATAGCCATACGAGCAAGTTCACGTTCAAAATTGGCTCCTTTTCTACGTCCGTTTGTCATCCTGTACACTCCCCATCATCTTTTTGGCAAAAATAACCTTCTTCATCAAATATCCAATCGGCTTGCACGTTAATAAAGTCACGCAATTCTGCAAGCGGCCTATCTCTACGGAAGACCCCCCAATCACCCCTATGCTTATGGTTCTTCTCTTGCTGTACCCACCAGTCGTATTTTTCTGGATATTCCCTAGCAAGCATTACAAGTTGGGACTCTGACTTGAGAAAGCAGCCATCACAATTGCCATACATAGTTCTTCCGTTGCTTACTGGCAGCATAAGGTTAAAGGGTTGAGCTTTCCAAAACTCACTTATCTGATTGTTGTCTACATTTGCCGTCACCAGTGGTCTCCAAGGAACCCAGCAATCCTTTTTTGGCGCACGAGCTAATCTGTCTGGCTCATCAGCCCTTATACCGACAGCATTACTCCACTCTTTCCAGCCCAACTTTTTAAGATACCTTTTGGCCGTATTTATCTTTAACTCAACAGTGCAAAACCTCATCAATGTGTTAGGTAAAACTTTTTTTGCCTCAATAAGTTTTTCAAATGGCTCACCTAATCTGCTTGCAGAATTATGGCTAACCACAGAAGCCGCCGGTTTACCATCAATCCGGTCATATTCAAGCCATACTATCGGCACGTTCCACCGTTCAGAAACCTCTTGAACAAAGTCCAAGGTCTGCGGCATTTCCCTGCCGGTGTTCTGAAATGAAACAATCGCATTGTCGGGCAGCCCATTATTGGCTTCAAGTATCTGGTGCAACATATAAGCTGATGTCCTGCCACCGCTAAAACTTATCTGTACTTTGCCCTCTGGCAGCAAGTAAGGATTGCTCACTGTGGTTTCTCCCCATTGCCGCCGTAATCTCCCATATCATCACCCTTCAATATGCCGGTCTCACCGACACTCTTTTGATTGTAGCTGCCGATAGTGTCAGCAGATGCAGCGGTTGGGTCATCCTCAAAGCTTGGCGAATCCTTGAACATCTCAGCGTGTCTTTCCCACTCCTCTTTTGGATTCGGGCCATATCCATATTGGTTGTGCCACTTCTTAGGCATTATCAAACTCCTCGCACCAATCTTTCAAACCAACCTTGCCGCCTGACCACTTATAAACTTCCATCATCTTTTGCCCGGAAGGCGGTGTGCGCCGGTATATCCAATTGTTTATGGTTGCCCTAGTTACATTCAGATGACGCGCCAGGTCGGCCTGTGTCATCCCTCGTTTCATCATATGTTCTGCCAGTTTCAAGTAACTCTCCTACAAATAGAAATTAACAATATGTCAATCTGTATAAAATTATTGTTGACAGGTCAATCAGTATTTCGTAATTAAAGTTATCAAGCCAATCACGGCACCCAAGGAGTTAGGGAATGACAGACTTATTACAAAAGATGAAATCGGTAGGTGTTTACCATTTCAGTCCAAGCCAGTTAAATCGCCCATTGGCGAACTGGATGTTCGATTACGTTTACCTATCAAAAGATAAACGCCGCGAGATTATCGTTGGCGAGAATGCCGCATTTGGTACAGCAGTTCATCAGGTTATTCAAGCAGCCGTGTGTCACGGTCAGGATATTGATGGGGCTGTAGAAGAGGCATTGACCGGATATGATTTCCATCCGGCTAATTCATCACAAGACAAGCGCGACAAGTTCCGCGAACTAATACCAGACGCCTCTAGCGTTGGCATCGACTTATTATCTCCCTTATTTAGTGGCGCACAAGAAGAGCGCAAAATCGAGTTGATGCTAGACGGCGTACTGGTGCCTGTTATGGGTTTTGTTGACCTGTTCAAAGATGGGTCACTGGCTGAGATAAAGACCAAGGCACCGCGTCAGGGTATGGTCAAGAAGGACGGCACAAGAAGCTGGACTAAGGCATCACTGCCCAAAGAGCCAGCGTGGGAGCATATCCTGCAAGCGGCAGTCTATTGGAAGGCCACTGGTGCCACACCTAACATTGCGTATGTGTCATCGGTTGAGGGTGTCATCTACAACCCAGATAACTGCGAGAAGATGTCTGAGGATGTGTTGAACTTTGCTATTGAGGAAATCAGACGCAAGGCAATCACCCGCCAAAACCTACTGGCAGTCAGTACAGACCCGAAAACATTAGCAGGTCTAATGGAGCCGGACTTTAATCATCCGTTCTATTGGAGCCACCAGTTCGTAAATGAAGCAAAGGAGTTATGGAGCAATGTCTAACGTATGGAACACATTGAGTGCTATTGATTGTTCAAAGCACGTTGAGAAGAAAAACGGATTTACCTATTTGTCTTGGGCGTGGGCTTGGAGCATTCTAAAGCAGCACTATCCGACAGCGCAGTACACCAAGCACCTGTTTCAAGTAAACGGCAATAACCTGCCTTATATGCTTGATGCAGACGGCAATGCGTATGTGACCGTTACCATCAAGATTATGCCGGAGAACAATGCTGAGAGCATCACGGCTCTGGAATCAGCTACAGAGATTATGCCTGTTCTGAACCACGCTAACCGGCCTATCAAGAACCCTAACAGCTTTGAGGTAAACGCCTCATTGCAACGCTGTATGGTAAAGGCAATCGCGGCTCTTGGCCTTGGTTGCTACATCTATGCTGGTGAAGATATGCCGATGGAATCGCCAACGGCTATGGCTGAGTCTCCAAATATAAAGTCAGACACACCAGCACCAAAGAAGATTGCGTCACCTCTCACTGTAGAGCAGGAGATTGCATTGGCTCCCGATGTTGAATCACTGAAAAAACTGTATAGCCGGTTGGGGCCAGCGGCTGGACAACACAATAGCGCGTTTACCAAACGCAAGAAGGAGTTAGCAGCTAATGGCTGATTACGACAACAATTTGAGGGGCGTACTGTTCCCGAATGATAAGGGTGACAACCCGAAACGTCCTGATATGACAGGCAGTATGGAGATTGACGGCACCAAGTACCGCATCTCTGCTTGGAACAAAACCAGCCAGAAGGGCAACGACTTCCTGTCCTTTGTAGTTGAAGAGGATGACGGCAGCCGCAAGGCAGCACCAGCGAACAACGGTGCAAGCAACCAGATGGATGACACTATTCCGTTTTAGTGTCTAACCTAGATAGGCTGGCGGTTCACACCTCGTCCGTCAGCCTATCGACCCAATAAAGGGAAGCTATGTGGAAGAGAAAAAAACCTAAGAACATTGTCAGTTCAAGAATGAGCAAATGCAGTTTCTGTGACAAACAGTTCGATTGGATGACCACACCAGCCATAGTTAATGGCGCAAAAAAGGAGTTTTGTGGATATGAATGCTTTAGTAAGAATTTTGAAAACGCTGTTCGGCACGACTACGGAACAGACTTCGACAACCTCTGACTTTGATAAGATTATCAATGCAACAACAGAGGTGACAGGCGTAACCCGCATACAGATGCTATCTAAGCGCAGGGTAAAGGAATATGTACAAGCTAGACATCTGGCTATGTATGTGGCTCGTGAGATGACCACGATGAGTTTGCCGGAAATAGGAAGAGAAATGCAGCGTGACCACACGACAGTCTGGTACGCTTCTGAGAAGCTTTCAAAGCGTGGTAGAGGCGCAACAAAGCTGAACAGAGACATAGCTAAAATAAAACAGCTTGCAGCCTAATGAGCGACCTGGTAAACCACCCGCCTCACTATAAGAATGGTGAGGTGGAGTGCATTGACGCAATCAAGGCTGCGCTAGGTGATGGCTATAAGTATTACCTGCAAGGCTCAATCATCAAATACATCTGGCGTTATGAGCATAAAGAAAACCCGCCGCAAGACTTGCGTAAGGCTAGTTGGTACTTGGAGCGTCTTATAGACGTTGCGGAGACTAATGGGAAATAAACACATCGCGTCAGTCAGACTAAGCAACAGTACCGCTGGTCTGGTTGCTGAGTATTTAGCGGCGGCATCTATATTGCAGCGTGGCTGGGGTGTCGCTCTAGCCAGCCAAGATTCAGTTGACTTAGTTGCTTGGAACAGAGACACCGGGCAAAGGTTTCTAGTACAAGTTAAATCTTGTCAACTTAGTCGAGGCAATAAATACAGATTAGAATTTAACGTGTCGATTGGTGGCGATAAACGCTTACCAAAAAGGTCAGATTTTGACATAATGGCACTCGTGTCGGTTGAGCAAAGAGCAATATTCTTTATGCCGGTAACATCTATTAAAATAAAGCGTATGAACCGCAAGCCTTCTTTTTTCGACAATCCAGACCTAGAAGAAGATTCTTGGCAGAAAACCATTGAGGAGTTACAGAATGAACTTACCTAACAGACGGCCTTGCGTAACAACAGATATCGGTGCAGGTTTAGCAGTAACAGTTAGCTTTCACCCGCATACAGGCGAGGCTTGTGAGGTATTTATGACTGGTCGTGGCAAGGCTAGTGAAAACACTCTGACAGAAGCTCTGTACCAGCTTGGCGTTACTGCGTCTAAGCTAATGCAGGGAGAACACGAGGATGAAAATGAAACTCGACAAACTGCGTGACGAAATAGTTGCTGATGAGGGGTGTGAGTTTAAACTGTATCTCGACCACTTAGCACTGAAAACTTTCGGTATCGGTCACTTGGTTACTGAAGATGACCCAGAGCATAAGATGGCTATTGGCGAACCTGTCAGCAAAGATAGGGTGCATCAGGCGTTTAATCTAGACATCCTGGTAACTCTGGAAGACTGCCGACGGTTGTACGATGATTTCGATGAACTGCCAGAAGAGTGTCAGCATATTGTAGCCAATATGTGCTTCAATCTAGGCTACCCTCGCCTGTCTCGCTTTGTCGGTATGAAAGCTGGTGTCGATGCTCGTAACTGGCATAAGGCAGCAGATGAAATGGTTGACAGCAAATGGTATACTCAGGTTCCCAATCGCGCAAAGCGGTTAGTTGAACGTATGAGAGACCTAGCAAATGAGCCAGAAACTACTTGAATATAAGATAATTCCACGTTGTATGATGCTTGCATTTACCATAATGGCTTGGAACGTATGCGATTGGTTTATGAGCCTTGGCGCAGCAGCAACGACACAACAAACGGCATTTGTAAGCACCATAGTCGGAGCGGCTACTGGTGCTTT
>Ga0208899_1002858_pt1 | contig 11327 bp, 22 predicted proteins | sample VirMetDEL_Nov_24_FD_184518 | JGI IMG/M metagenome (GOLD analysis project Ga0208899, IMG submission 184518) | Aqueous microbial communities from the Delaware River and Bay under freshwater to marine salinity gradient to study organic matter... | ecosystem: Environmental > Aquatic > Marine >...
TGTAGCCACTAGGTTTACCACAATTGAAACCACCTGATGTATCATTCAAGTCTTTGTTTAAGTCAGCCGCCATGACTGTCTTGGTATACTTGTTCTTTTCGTTGTTGTATCGCTGATAAGAAAAACGCTGTAGATAAGGACGAAACAAAACGCTATCAGAATACACCATATTGTTATCTGTATCAGACATACCATAAGAACCACTAGATACTACTTCAACTTTCATGTTCTTACCATCAACATTTGTTTCACCCATGATAGGTTTCTTAACGATGCGCAATCGAGCAAGTGATGCTTTAGATTCCTGCTTAGAATCTGCTGCAACACCCATCATCTGTGACATCAGTTCGTAGTTGTTTGAATTAATTGTTGTGAGTTCACTCATTGAACACTCCTTTCGTTTTACAAATAGATGCACGGTTATATCACAAAACGTCAACCGTGTCAAGCCAATTTTTACCAATCTTTGCTTCTAATAATAGGGGAACATTAAAGTCTACACCCCATCTTAGTAAGATGATTTTATGTAGTTCATCATTTGTTTGTTTTATGACATTGATAACATGCTCCTTTTCATCTGGGTGAACATCAATTACAATACTATCATGGACAGTATTTACTACGCAAGAATTTTTACCCTCAAGCAATTCATCAATATGTAATAATGCAAGAGGTACAATATCTGCTGTGGCAAATGACTGCACTGGATAGTTCTTTATCTGCGTGAAGTGTGTGACGCTATTATTCTCACGCCGTTGTACATCTGGAAAACTAAACTGCCTACCAGATGGTGTAGTTATCTTACGATTTGTTAACGCTTCTTTCGCCAAGGTATCATGCCACTGAGCGATACCATCATACTTTTCGGTGAAGTGTTTATAGTATGTTGCTTCAGAAGGCGTACGTCCGAAGCCAGTAGCCCCATAAAGAGGCGCAAACGTATGCGCTTTTGCTTCCTGACGAGACGTAGGTTGACCAGCATCAGATATAACAGAAGCCGTATACGCATGTACATCAAAGCCATTTTTAATCTCCTCTATGGCTATAATATCTTGTGATAAGAATGCTGCTGCACGAAACTCTAACTGTGCAAAGTCAGCCTCAAGTATTTGACCATCATCCCAACGTGATATAAATACTTTTTTCACAGGGAATGTACCACCACGTGGCATGTTCTGCATGTTAGGGTCTGCCCCACTAAATCTACCTGTTGCTGTACGATGCTGTAACAAACGCACATGCAACTTACCATCTGCTTTAGTGTGTGTTTCAATACCTTCAACAAAGGATGATAAGTACGTTTCAACAGCCGATAGCCTACGCACCTTTGCAAGAAACTGTTCAGCATCTGGAAGATTACGGGAACGTGCTGCATTCTCAAGAATAGATAGACTATCTTTACTTGTACTAAAACCATTTGCACTCGCCCACTTTACACCCAGTGGGTTAAATTTCAATCCAGCAATATCTTTTGTTGGAATAAATAAGTAACCACTAGCGTTACATGTTTTACATTTATTTGGACGAGCATATGGTGTTCCATCTTTTTTAGTTTTGTGTATGTGTCCAGTACCATGACAGTCAGGACACTGCTCTGCTTTTGTCTTGTATACATAATCGGTATGTGATACAACCACATCTTCAAAGTGTGATTCGCGCATGTATGGATGCACAATCTCTGCCCACTCTTTTTTGTTTCGTAATTTACGGCTATATATAATCCACGATAGTTGTTCTGGGCTATTCAAATTAATAGGTGTATCACCCATAAGTTCATGAACTTGACCTTCCAAATCAGAAAGTATTGACTCTCGTTCTTTGGTGAACTCGTCTCGCACTTCTTTTAATGCTTCTTTATCAATAGTAAAACCACGTTGATATATCTTCGCCAGACAAATGGCTACTTGATTTGTCAGCACAACTGTATCTAACAAACCAGCACAATCTAAACTATTAAGTTTAGCCCATTGTTTATTGCACAACTGTTGCGTTGCATGTAAGTCAGCAGATAAGTAGGAAGATAACTCATCGTGTGGTATATCACGTGTGCTATATCCTTTCTTAAAGTATTCCTTTAAAGTGTCTTGCTTCTGTGTCTCTAGTTCATAGCGTTCAGCACATGCTTCTAATGACAGTGGTTCTTTCTGCCCACGCTGCATGACATACTCTGCAAGCATGGTGTCAAAGACTGCACCATCATATTTAAATCCAGATTCCCATAACCATAACAAATCATGTGCGACATTATGACACACCAACAAGGTTGCCTTGCTTAACCAACTTTGTACAATAGCAAAGCCTTCCGTTGTTGGATTAACTTCACTGTGGTCAAAGGTAATAATCATTTCATCGCCTTGGTCAGACAGCATACCAACTTGAACCAATGTATTGCTAGGTTCAAATGGGTCAAGGTGCATCTTACCATTGCGTTCCGTAACTGTGTTCTCTACATCAAGAGTAAGTTTCATTAATCATCCCTTACATGTTTAAAGTAAATGTGGTCATCCATCGTAATAGAATACTCTTCGTTCACTGGCTTTTGTTTGCCAACATATTCCCATCTATATCCATCATTACGATTAACATCTACTGCTTTTAAAAATGTAGCATTCTCTGTTGAGAATAATGCCGTTGTTAATATAACGAATGCTTCAATCATTTGCTTCTCCTTTTCTATACATCATAACGTCCATTCATTGGGTTAAGATTAACATGTATCACACCATGCCATCCATTCAATTTGTTCTTCACAATATTAAGATGACGCTGTGTGTCACTACGTCTTCCATTTTCAATGGCTGCATTCTCTGCAATCAGTATCATCAAATCTGCTTCGGCAGCCTTGCCTGTCTTTGAACCTTCCATCATACTCTGGTTCAATATTGTTTTACCTTCTGCTTCAGCAGATAACTGGGACATATAAAAGATAGCACAGTTATGTATCTTAGCAATCTGTCTAGCATGTATAGCATTTGCTTTTAGTATTTCATCCTGACGCATAGTTGATTTATGCTTGGCAAACTTATCGCCCATGTCAAGGATTACTACGTCAGGCTTTTCATTCTTGCACAAGGATTCTACCCAATCCATGTTCTGTCCTGTTGCTTCCTTGAAATGTAGGTTACGCCGCAAGGTATTATACCTATCAAGAATGCGTGATTGATTAGCAGGTATGTCTTGCTCTGACAATCCAGTCATGCAGGTAACATATCTTGTAGCAACCCTCTTGTATTCTTCTTCGTTAACAAGTACGGCACACTTTGCGCCTTGTTCCAAGAAGCCGCCAGGACCTGCTACCATGCTTGCATGGAATGAAGTCTTGCCTGTGTTTGGTCTAGCACCAACCTCAATTAACATTCCAGAGTCAACACCAGAAACAATATTACGTAGCGTAGGTAAGTTGAAACTAAATCTTGTTTTCAATTTCATACTTTCAACAAGTGTCTCAAGAGAGATGTCATCCCAATCAACCTTCATGTTAGGTGTGAAGTCATCGTTATAAGTATCCAATAACTCACGTAAAGGTTCAAGAGATGTCAATTCACCATTGACATAATCGAATCCTAAGTTAGCAATCTTTTCACCAACATGGTGCTGAAATAGTTTAGATAAAATATTATCTGCGACATCATGTCCTATTGCATCGGACTGTCTAATCTCATGAAACATATCAGCATAGATTTGTTTCTGTGCTGTAGTCAACGTAGGGTTGTGTGAAAAGAAATATGCTTCAACTTCTACGGGTGTAATGCTGCGTTTATAATCAGACATCATAGTGTCTAGTGTGCGCTTTATCTTTCGTGCATCCTTGCTGAACAAATCCTCTGGACAACGCTCACCACGATGTGCATCATAGAATGATTTGTCCATCAAACTTTTAATCAAACTTAGTTCCATACTAATTCCTTCATCCTTTGAATATCAACCTCATTGCGATATTTTAAATCATCTGTTAGTTTAAGGACACGAACATCTCTTACATAGGTACGCATCTGCTTTGCGTACTCTAATGTTTTGTTTAATGCATCTGGGTCAAGGGCAATGATGATGGATGAGAACTGCGTAAGATACTGCTTATGTACTGCTGTTAAACTTGTACCAAGTAACGCAACCCCGACAAAGTTATTTACGTCACCTGCAGCAACAGCACTCACGCAATCCTCAACCACCACTCCGACATTCCCATTACCGTAACAATATGGCAGACCCGAATTGCCATAGCGTTTCCATTTGGGAAGTCGATTTCCTAATGCACGTCCAGTAGCATCGACTGTTTTACCTTCATGCATTACAGGAAATACCACACGTTCCTCTTTCACGTCATACAAAACATTAACTTTATCAATGTCAATGTTCCATCTTTTTGTCCAATTAATAACCTTTGTACGTCTGTCATGTGAAACTATATACTCTGGAATCACAAAATTGTCAAGCGTTTTTTGTACGTCATTGCTGCGAGACATAACACTTTTAATATCACTGGCATCCATATTAACACGTTTAGTACCACGTAAATTACAGGATGCCTTATAACAATTCCACATAATGTTACCCATGTTATTACTAACTGTAAATGTTTTATACCCATTACATGAAGGGCAATTCATACGTTTTGTTTCACCATTCATAATATGTATATCATTTAATATATTATACATATTATATATACTCCTTTTGTTCGGCATCTAATGTGCTTATATCACGTTTTTTACGTTGTGTCAATGCTAAATTTGCACTATCGAATGTATTTTTTATGTACGGCTTAACACTCTGTGGGTTAGCATGTCCTGTAACCGACATGATTTGTGCTATACCGACACCAGATTCTACCATCTCTGTCGTGCCTGTCCTACGCAAGTCAGATAGCCGTAAGTTGTCAGACAATCCTGCTTCCTGCATGATGCGCCTAGCATACTTCGGTAATTTCTGCAGTGAATATGGTATGTATTTACCGCGAAATGCATGTGGACGTGGTGCTACATACTGTTGAAATCCAAAATCTTGCTCTTGTTCTTGCAGCATTTCTAGTAAGTCATCAGATACTGGAAGGAATACTTCTGCCCTGCGTTTTGATTGCTTGATATGTACTCTTTTATTATCAAAATCAAGGGCATCCCAGGTCAACATACGCATATCACCAAGACGTTGACACCATTCGTATGCCATGTGTGCAATCAAACCAATGTTGCGTGTCTGAAAGTCGCTGTATGCTGTGGTTAAAAATTTGTGTACGTCATCTCGTGTCCATACAACACTGCGACTTTTGTTGCTGCGTTTCTTTACCTCAGAGAATGGATTAATATTGACATACTCTAGCCTTAAAGCGTGACTAAATGTCACACGTGATACAGATAGAATATAGTTAGCCATAGTAATACCCTTCTTACACCACATATCGTAAGCAAGTGTTGCCATGCGTGTGCTTAGTTCAGATATATTTAACTTAGAAAATCTCCGCTGCTCAATCTTTGTTGACAACATCTTGTCTAAGAAATATTTATATTGCTTCTGGCTTTCAACTCGCAATGATGTATACTCAAGGGATGAGTAATAATCATTTACAAGTTGACGTACTGTCATTTGTTTCACAACGAACTCCTAAAATGGTAGATGATTACAACGACTAGATAGCATACAACAAAATCAAATAAGGTCAATCGCATGAACTCCATCGGTACATTTCTGCTTTGTATAGTTTGTTATCTTCATCATAGTACGTCCTTTCAACTCGTGTTCCATACCCAAGAGGATGATATCTATCAAGATACAAATCAATCTTGTGTTGCAACTCTTCTTTGCTGCTTGCTGTTAGTGTGTTGTATATGGTACTCATTTACTGTTATCTCCTAATACCCAATCCATGTTTCCATCTTATAATTCCTCATCATCAAGTTCGGCAAGCACATAATTATTATTCCAATATTGCTTGCGTCCTTCGTCATCAGTAGGTGCTACAAACTTAAACTCTGTGTGCAGTACATGAATCATATCTTCTATGTCACGCAGATGTAATAGGTCAAGTGTATAACATTCGTTTGCATACTGTAAGATGTCACGAAGTCTGTTGTGTTGCTTGAGTAGCATTAGTCTTTGGTCATGTGTTAGTTCCATTTTCCATCTCCTTCAATAGTTGTTCAATGTGTTCATGCAATACATTGATTGCGGTGTGAATGTGTCCAGTGTCATGCGGCTGTATGAGTGTACGCAGATAGTCCACTTCATTCAGTAATGCAGACACATGGTTTGCTGTTGCTAGTTTTTCCATTGTTCATGCCTCACTAGGCTAGGTAAATATACACAGTAAAAGCACAGGTTAAACCCTGCTAGTACAAATACTAATGCTTCAATAAATTGTTGTTCTGCCATGTTACATACTCCTGTTAAAGTTATATTTACTCTCTGCCAACCATACTGGCATCTCACGCCCACGATTATACCTAGCAAATTTGAGTTTGTCAACTATATAAAAAGCACGATATGCTGCAATAGGCCAGCGTTCATCTGTCTTTAATTCATCATGCCCACTAAAGCATTGTGGATGTGGTGTTAGTCCACCAGCAGGTGACCAAGGCATAAATTGCCTAGCATTAATCAGTGCATCCTTGTGCTTAGATGCGCCATGAACTTTGCCATATCTATATGTGTATTCTTTCAACATAGCGTTATATAACAGAAAAGCAAAAGTATAATTAGAACGATTGCGCTTAGTCCATAAAGTGCATGGATGTTTTTGATGCACAGGTTTATACAAACCTTCTTTTTCTGCATAGTGAGGGGCATGATGCCATACAGCAGTACACAACATCTGTGCTTCTTCCAGTGGCATCTTCACAATGTGTTGGTCACACAATGATTTAGCGATGGCATCTGGGTGATGGTCAATTAAGAATCGGTTCACCATATTTCTCCTTTGCAATTTCCATAAAGACATCAAACACATATTGAAGTTGTCTTTTTAACCATTTTTTATCTACTACATAATCTTCTGATGCATTCTCTAACATATCTATTATCATATGTAAACGCATATATGGATTGTCAGGTAAATTATCTGTAATAACAATCGTTATTTCATCCATCATCTTTTTCCTTTGTCTCAATTGGATTGCCACACACGCGACATAAGATACGATGTGCAATCTGTTTTAGTTTAGCACCAAGATACTGAACACTTAGGCAATGTTTGCATATGTACTTAATCGTCTGCCCTGTCAATGCCCCACTCCTCATCGCCATTCGTGAATTTTTCACATGAATAGATGTAGTCATCCATTACCTTACCCAATGGGTATATGTGGTTAGTGTCAGGCTTACCAGCCTCAATCCAATGCGCTTCTTCATTCACAAGAATGTAATCGCGTATCTGTTTGAGTGCGTCAAACTGTGCTTTCTTCATAGGCTTTGGCTTGTACTTAATCATTATGCATACTCCTTTTCTTCTGCTGCCCATTCAGCAAGTTGTTCTGTTATACCAAACACCTCATCAATATCAGTAGGTATCTGTTCTTTGTAAATGCTGACAGATTCATCTTGATAAAACTCGCCATCAAAATGCCATTGCCCGGCAAAGCCTACACCATATTCAAGATAGTACGCCTCAACTTGATAACCTTGTTCAGCCAATGCTTCATAAACAGGGATAGGTGGAGACCATGCAGTATCAAAGTTAAACTCTACTGTATGCTCATCAAGTTGATGCCAATCAAGATGTGCAGCGTCCCATTTAGTACCCCAATTTGTGAATGACCAGTCGTACCAATTAGGAATGCCTTTTTCTTTACACTCTTTGCGTTCATTCTCACCAAGCATACCTCGAAAAGTATTTTCTGGCATAGGTTTAATATAGTTGAATAGATTGCCGTTATCATCTGCACGAACCTGTGCCATCAGGTTGTCGATAACGTCAGTATCTTCATGAGAGATTGTCAATTTATTTTCACACCAATTAGGCATCGTCATATCTTCCTTTCGTATTTTGTTCAGCGGTATGTACAATATGGCAATCAAAACATAAGACGCGACACTTACGTACTTCAGTCATCAATCTTTTTAGATTACCTGCCGCGAGATTACACACATTGTTTACCTTTGTCAATGGGTTTATGTGGTCAAGGTGTAGCATCAATGGATTGATATTCTTTACACCACATACACTACATCCTTTCTCTGTCTTGTATTTGTTCAGCCAATGCTTACGCCTAGCACGTTTATGTGCGTTGCGTTTCTTACGTTTAACTTCGTGGTTCTTGTATGCTTCTTGTGTACGCCATTCTAACTTACCATCAGAACGAATGCCATGTAGAATGCGTCCATCTTCACGCACATGACCACGAAATATTGTTACATTATAATCGCTTACATCATACTGGACGTTAGCCATAATGTTCTCTCCATTCATCGGTTGCATAAACTAATCTTCCATATTCCTGGACATCATTGATATAGGTATCACCTAGTTCGTCCTTGCCATATGTCATTGGGCTTGAGGCAGCAACGAACCATCTTGCATACTCATTATCTTTTTCTTTGTCTGGTCTTTGGTATGTCTTCAATACCTTCCATGTAAAACCATGTCCTTTATAGATAGCATATGGTTCATCTGCTTTACGGCTTTTACTGAATGGGTTTTTCGTGGTCATTGTATACTTCCTTTCCTTTTACTAATTTAATATCTTCATCATCAAGAACACCTACCATGCATTCTGTGTCTATCCAGTCGTGGTCAAACAAGATTGAACGTAGTCCTCTTAGCATTAGTTCTTCAATGTTATCATCCATTATTTCATTCCTTCCATAATATGTGCGATGACATCAACTGTCCATCCATTGCCTAACATCTTGTATCGTTGTGTGTTGCTGACGTGTGCTGTATAATTGTCAGGCACAGTTTGCAATCTCTCACATTCTAGCGGTGTTAGTTTGCGCCATTTAAGTTCATCAACATTCACTGCTACATTATCTTTCTGTACTGTCGTAAGAGCATTAGTCTTTTCATCTTGTCTTACTTCAAGTCTTTGTGTTGTCAAACCTGCAACCTTTTGCTTGTGGTCTTGTCGCACACCATCGACAGTATATCTGCCGCGCCATGCGCCACACAATACCTTGGGTTCACGATTGCCACCTTGCATAGTTAATAGAGCAGGGGCTTTACCATCAGGATGATAGACCCTTTTGATTTGGTCATGCTTGTAATGTTCGTATTCTTCGGCATTACCTACATGACATAAACCATCTTGGCTGAACACAAGTTGCCTACGATGCTTCTCAAAGTATGATTTGAGATTACCACCCTTGAAATAGTTTGCGTCCAAGCAGTGTGCCTTATCTCTATCAACCATGCCATCTTCTAGTATGTCACGCAGTTTGATACCCTTATCAATCGGTGGTGCAAAGTATGGAATATTTGTCCAGTAGTAGCGTTGTCTATTCTGTGCTGATACCAAACTGCTGTTGATGAAGATGGGTTCAACACCCAATGCTTCAGTGATTACGTCCATGTATTCCTTCTTCATCTTGACATTCTCAAGCAGGAAATACTTTGGTTTACATTCCTTTAGTAGTCGTACAAATTCCCAAAACAATTTACTTCGTGGGTCCTCAAAATTTAATTGCTTGCCAGCAAATGAGAAGCCTTGACATGGACTGCCGCCAATCAATAGGTCAATCTTCATACCGTCAAATGTTTCTGGCCACATCACGTCTTGCACGTCACCAAGATGTATTGTGTCGGGATAGTTTGCCTTCGCCACCTTGATAGCGTACTTGTCGATTTCGGCAGCAAAGTAATTGTCAACTTGAAATCCACATCTTTCTAATGCGATACGCCCACAAGACATACCATCAAAGAGTGATAGAACATTCATCGTTAATTTCCTTTCCATACAATTCGTCTGCTTGTTCTGGTGTCAGGTCAAATCTACCACATGGTGATTTCATTCTGTCGGTAATCCATATACCTTCAAATTCAAATCCATCATCCATCACGCAACGTCCTTTCCGAATAGTCGTTTTGCGGTATCATTACTTACCTTATATTTACCACCTTCACCACCGACATCTAACTTCTCAACAATCCATGGTTGTGTTCTTGCCTTAGAATTGTATCCGACTAGGCTATATTTGTCACCACGAATTGTTCCAATCTTGTTGACATCAAGACCATAAAATTCTGCTTCTCTTTCTAGGTCTCTTTCGAGTTTTGGTTTAGCGTCAGCATGGCGAATGAGAACCTTAAAGGTCACATCGAAATCATTATAACTGGCATTACCAATTTCAATATCAAAACCCCTGATGCCATTGTTATAAAAGATTGCTTCCAATTCCATGCGTAGATTTTTTGCTGTTTGTTTGTCCATAATTATTCCCCTTTCAAAATACCATTGCGGATTAACATGTCTTCTGCTTCATCTACATACCATTCTGGTTCGCGTTCTTCCTTGTCCATGTGGCACATAGTCTCTGCCATGTCATACATCACCAATAAGAATTGTGTCTTTGGTAGTGTGGTATATTCACCATGTGGTGTTGTTGTGTCGATGCGTTCCATAATATTACCTCATGTTTTGTATTTGCTGTTTAGCCTTGCGTTGCTGTTTGCGTAATGCCTTAACTGGCTTATTGCGTTTATTTATAATCACCTTGCTCATGATTGTCAATACCTTTTTTCTCGACATCTTTCTTGTCCCTTTTCCTGGCGTATTTTTTCTTATTGGGTATGACTGCCGCCCTGCGTCTATTCATGGCGACAGCCTTTGCTACTGGATTTATTTGTGACACCCTACGCACGTTTTACAAACTGACCCGTAATAGCGTCACGTGATACCGACAGATAACCCTTGTTATTTGCCCACGTACCCTTGCGCTTATAGCGTGAAGTAGTACGGCGAAATTGTAAGTTATCCACACCCACAGGATTGCGAATGATTGATTTAACATTGACTGTAGTTTTATATGGTAACATGATACTAATCCTTTCCTAATTACCTATAGTGTTGTGTTTGTAATTTCTATTGTGTACCCTAACTTGTCACGAATGTCAAGCACCTGATACCTATAGAATATCTTGCGTCCACACAAATCCGCAAGAAACTTGGATTTTTCACACGCTGGGTAGAACCTAATCTCACCATAATTTTCTTTGCGTTCAAACTTCAATTTATGTTCCATACTTCACCTCATATTGCTAATGCTTCCACATGATAGGCAGAAACCTTGTCACTCGTGGGCAGTCGTTTATTAGTACCCTTATCGGCAACATAGTCGCACCATGTATTCCACCAATACTCAGCACCCTTTTCTTGGCAAAACGTCACATAATTTGCTATCTT
>Ga0208899_1002859_pt1 | contig 11326 bp, 14 predicted proteins | sample VirMetDEL_Nov_24_FD_184518 | JGI IMG/M metagenome (GOLD analysis project Ga0208899, IMG submission 184518) | Aqueous microbial communities from the Delaware River and Bay under freshwater to marine salinity gradient to study organic matter... | ecosystem: Environmental > Aquatic > Marine >...
AGAGTAACGAAGCTGTCGTACACGACCAGTTTCTTCGTCAAAGACTGTAATGTTGTTTTGCTTTAGCTTGTAGTAAATACCACCACCACGCTCGATGGTGTATACTTTATCTTTTTTAGAATCCTCTACTAGATTGCGCTTAACCTTAGTTGCGCTTGTAGATGGAGTAGTAATTGGTGCTGCTACTGGAGCAGCTTTAGGAGCAGCCTTAGGAGGTCTACCGCCTTGTTTAGCAGTTGTTGCCATTGTATGTTATAATTAAATAGAATTAAAAAAAATAGAGAGGGGGCGAACCCCCTCTCATATATAAGCTTATGCTTACGCCTTAATCAACAAGTGACGGTTAGCCGCACGAGTAATCAAGTTACACTCAGAACGGTAGTGGAATTCCACATTATCCTTAGTAGCGTTAGACGCTCCAAGAACAGAACCAATCATCCAGTGCTCCATCTCGCGAGAGTATCCGTTAGCAGCCTTGTAGTTCATCTCCAAAGCAGGTGCTTTGTCACCAGTCTTAGCATCAGCAACCTGTGCCATCGGTACAGCAACACCGTAGAAGTCTGAATCAGCCAACAATGTTGGGTCGTTCAACAGCTTCCAGTCGTGCTTGTGGAATGTGTAACCACCACGGTTGAATGAACGGAAACCAAGAGTGATAGCAGTTTCTGGGCTGTTCTGGAATGAACCGTACTTAGCAGAACCTGTTGTTGTAGTATCACCCAAAGTAGCAATCATATCATCCAACTTAAGGTCTTGTGCACGGTTTACGTACAATGCGTACTCAGATGCACCACCTTCTTTGTCGAATACTTTAACGATGTCATCAACCTCAGTCAATGTATCGATGTATCCAGACTGAACGATACCACGGTCTTCGATAGCTGCGAAGTAACCTTCAGAACCAGAGATACCAGCCAATGATTGAGTAGAAGCTGTTACCTTCTGACCCAACAACATCATCATTTCACGCTTGTCCATAAAACGCTGACGAGTATCAGCTTCAGACTTCAAGTACCAACGGTAGTCACCGTTACCCAAGTTAATCCAACCGATGTTGGTAGCTTGAGAACCAGTTACGCTGTATACTTCTTTCATAATCATAAACGGATTCACACGACGAGTGATACCGCTTTCGATGAATTCTGAAGGCTGCTCAGTTCCTTGTGCGTACAAGTTACCAACTACTGGTACTTCAGCAGAAGCGTTCAAAGAAGCAGTAGAGAATCCAGCTGTGTCAAGAGCAGTAATAGTGATAGCCGCAGTAGCGATGTTTGTTACCAAACCACGCTCAGAACCGTTAACCAATACTACGTCGTTCAAACGAACGATTACGTCAGCAGCAGAAGCAGCAGTCAATGTAGCAGTGCCAGCACCACTAGTGATAGCAGCCATAGAACCACCTTGCTTCTTGTGCAAACGCTCTTCTTCCCAGTACTGTACTTCGTCGTTTTGAGCGATAGCTTTAGTCGCGCCAACCAACTGAAGGAATCCAGTGATACCTTGATTTCCGTAAGTCTTGATAAGAGCGTCACGGTTGTCTGGTTTGTTTACCAAGTCGTACAACGAAATGTATTTCGCTGCATCTAATTTCTGTAGGTCAAATTGGTTAGCAGCAGGGTTGCTACCAGAAAGACCATAGGTTACATTACCTTGTGTAGCCATTTTCTTTTATTTTTTAAATCTTGAACGTAAGTCCGTTATCATTTAATCCGAGAGCTTGACGAACTTGGTCCTCTAAACTAGGTGTATTGCCTTGACCAGTATTAGCTGTTTCATTAGGTTGATTATACTGCACGTTAGCAGCCTTGTCAACCAATCCACGCTGTCCTTCTCCAAGTCCTTGCTGATAAGCAGTCTTTACTATCGTTTCGATATTATCTAAAACCGCTTGGTGCATATTCCACTTTTCAAAGTCCCACTGACCGTTGTCAGACACATAGCTAGAGAAAAAGTCTTCAATGTTCTCATTCTTAGACTTGAGCTGAGACTTGTAAGAATCTTCTAATCCGAAGGTAAACGCTTTGTCTTTTGTGACCTGAAACTCGATGCCATCCAATGCATCGACCTCAGCGGACATAGTGCCTAGCCATTCATCATTGACGATTCCCTCGAACTCTTGTTGCTGTTCCTGCTTAACAGGCACAGCATACTGAGAACGCAAACCTTCAATCTCTTGTCTAGCTTTGTCGGCATCCATCTTGAGCTGAATCTGCGATAAACGAACTTCATTGTCATCGTACAAGTCTGCGTCCAGTTTGTATTTATTATCGATGAGAAGGTTTAAGTCGCTGTCACTTAGGTCTCCGTATTGACTCTTAAGCTGTGTTTTTACCGCACTTAAATCATCCATTTCGGATGGGTTCATAGCTTGGTATGCAAACCAGTCTTGAGGGTCACGACCTGTTGTTCTAACGAACTCGTTAATCGCTGCTACACGCTCGTCAATTTCTGCTGACGTATTTGTTGTTTCTTGGATTTCGTCTAGACTAGTTATCTCTCTCCCAAGCCTTTCGCTTAGGAATGAAAGCATCGTAGCTTCGAGTTCCTCTTCGGAAACATCTTCTTCTTGTAAAGAACTTTGAGGCTCTTCTTGTACAGGTGCCTCTTCCTGCTGTACTTCTTGAACAGGTTCTTCTGCAATAGGCTCTATTTGCATAGGCTCTTCTACAGGCTGTTCTGTATTGTCAGTTGGGGCATCTCCCTCTGGGACAATCATATCCCCCAACATTGCTTCCAAGTCGTTGTTTAAATCACTCATTGTTAAATAAATTGAATTATGCTACAAAATTAAATAAAAAAGGGATACAAATTAATGCACCCCTTTGTTTGTCAGTATGTTACAATTTTTAGCTTCCGCAAGCCTCACATTCCTCTGGGTTCTCCATTGAACAGGTTGGTTGTTCTGCTGTTTCTAATTCGTTGACGAAATCTGCAAAGCTATCGCTCATAATTTTAGGTGTAAAAAAGTTAGACAAAATGAGCTGCTAAGGTACAAATTATTTGTTCTTGAGTCTGTCGTTCTCGCGCTCCAAGAACTCTACTTTAACACGTAGTGCAGACACCTCTTGAGTAAGGGCTAGCACTTGATTACGTAGCTCATCCTTCTCCTCTGCACTAGCGGCTAAGAGTGCTTCCATATTGCGCACCCTGTTCTTCAAATCATCTCTGTATTGCACTCCGTCACTATTTTCTCGTTCTGTTTTCTTCTCCTCAGACTTCACCCTTAGGCGAGCCTCAAAGAACTTCCATATCCCTGCTGAACCAGCAACGGTAGCAACGGTGATGATTATTTGTGTTATGTTATCCATTTCGGTGTATTTCTTCTGTTTTTAATCTCTTTAAGTTCCCAAAAGAAGATATAACCAAAAGCACCCATCCATAATGTGATGGAGTCGGTAAACCAATAGATAGCAAATACATCGCCAATGTAGAGCTGTACAATCCAAATGTAAATAGAGACGCTCTTAGTCTGCATTGCAACTCACCCTTAGAGATGCACAACAGCTGATACGCACCAGCAGAAACAAGTGCTAGCTGATAGAACGGCATAAAGCCTAGTTCTATTAGCGTGGCTATAGGAGCAAGAATCATAAGCGCAGCACCTAGAGTAATCTCTGTAGGCTGGCTGTCGCTATACTTCCAAAGCTGTTGTAATTGTTTAAGCACCTTTGTCTAGTTTTTCTTTATATACCCTTACCGTATTCCATAAGGCAAACAGCATAATGATGGCCCATCCTACACGAGACCCATTCATAAGACCCGTAGCAAATAAGTTCTCAACTGTACCTAGTGCGATTAGTGCAGCAATCTGCACAGCTATAAGACGCATCTTTAGTGTGCCGTTCCATAGTACGGCCCACATCTGAAAGCTACCAGCAAGTATACCAGCAGATATAAGTATGAAGGATGGATTTTCAAAGTCTACGCATAGAGCCGCAGGCAATGCAAAGATGTGACAGAAGGCGATGAGAACCTCATTAGGTTCGCTGTCGCTGTACCAAAACAAATCCTTGACCTTAGATAATCCTTTCTTGTCGCTGTGCATCACCACTTAACTTTGTTTGCCCAGTAAGCCGCAGAGAGCCTACCCTTAGCTATGTTCTTAGCGTGACGAGCTTTGAATGAAGCACGTTTCTTTTTCATACGGTCAGACTCCCCAGCCTTAGGTTTACCAGCGGTTGATGCACCTTGCTCTCCAAAGCGTATGGTCTTGATTTTATCGCCCACCTTAGCCACTACAATGTGTGACTTCTTAGGATGATTGGGCGTGCGTTTGGGCTTGTTGAAGCCCGACACTCCCGCTCTTGCTAATCGTGAATCTTTCTTTGCTTTCATAAGATACAAAGGTATAAAAAAAGGGGCTACATTTCTGTAGACCCCTGAGTGTTAGCGAGTTATGTTTTTACTTGTATTCTCCTGTTGTTAAGTCTATCTGCACGTCTCCGAGTTCCTCTTCTAACTTAGCAGTATATTGTTTGAATTCAGACTCCTTAGCTCTTACTTGTGACCTTAACTGTTGCAGCTTAGAATCAGCATCCATAATGGCCATCTGCGTTTCAGCTAAAGATACTTTTAAGTTTCTAATTTCTCCTACAACTTCACGCAACTCTGTTAGCTGTTGCTTTTTTAATTTACCCATAATGTATTAAAATTAAATGATGAATGGCACTCCAATTGTAACTGGCCCGCCTGCAAATACAAAACTAACTTCATTTGTATTAGGATTGAACTCTATTCTTATAAGGTCCCCTAAGTTTGCTCCGTCAAGAACACCTTCTGGTAAATCTGAACTTGCAGCCTTAGTAGACAGCGTTGAAGACAATGAAGCTACGTTTGTAAGTAAGCCACCAATAGCGTTGGCATTTGTATTGATGTTATCAGCATTGATGCCTATGTTTTGGTCTAGTGTATCAATGTCGTGGCCATCTACAGTGCCGGCGTTATCTATGTCTGATAATATTCGCATTAAACTTTATAAATTAAAACTCTGAATTGGTCTTCTAGTGGTGCTGTAACAAACGAGATTTTTACATTGTTCTCATCTGTTCTAGTAATATCTGTATATACTGTCTCGTAAGTAGAATTATCGTACAACTGAACGATAACGTCTCTAGTGTTAAGGTTGTGGGCGATATCAAAAGATGTGTTTAATGCATCTCCAATATTTGCCGCAGCACGTAAGCCATTAAGCGAAAACGGAGTAACAGCTAATGACCTGCTGGTCATTGCGTTAGTTTCCTCGTCTGTAGCCAACTCAACAGCACCCTTTGCAGTCTCTGAAGCGTCAGCGATAGCTAAGTCAATAGTACCAGAAGAAGTAACTGGAGAACCAGATACAACAGATAGTGGAGCTGTTGCTGTAACACCTACTGAAGTTACTGTACCCGCACCGATATCTGAACGAACCTGTGCACCTGTACGCTTTTTAATTATACCGCTATCAGAAACCAAGAAAGCATCTGTATCTGAAGTAGCTGCTACAATACCGCTTAGTGTAAGTGTGCTACCTTTAATTCCTAATGCTTGGAAGTTTGCATAAGCACCAATGGTTACATCTCCAGTAGAAGAAGCATCGTCTCCAGCAGAAGTAGTACAGACTACAAACTCGTCTTCAGACTCATCCCACATCATATAGGCGGTGTTCTCTGCACCTCTGAACACAGCAAAACCTGCATCGTCTACAGGCTCGTCTGGAGCGCCAGTGTTCAATAGTATAATGCTGTCCTCTACTTGAACAGTCTCAGAGATGGTCGTTATAGTAGAACCAGATACCGTAAGGCTACCTTCAATAGCGACATTGTTTGAGAATGTCTTATTGCCACTAATCGTCTGTGCGCCTGTGGTGCGCACGACTGTGCTGTCTAACGCAAAGGTGACTTCAGAACCTCCTGTAATGTCAGCAACGCTAGTGTCAATACCGTCACCACCTGTAAAGGTAAGTGTGTCTGAGTTTGAAGCTGCCGCCTCAGTACCTGTGTCTGCCGCTAGGCTCTTGTAAATGAATTGTGCTGAACCTTTATCCGTGTTGGTAATGGTCATCTCCAGAGCACTTACCGTAGTGTCGTTACCGTCACCAATGATGGTAAAGATTTCGGCAGAGCCTATGTTATCGGATGTACCAGTGTTACCTGCAATGCTGAATCCTCCGTAGTTGTCAGCATCGTCAGCACCTGTATATCCTAATGCTGCTAGTGTAACAGTGTCTGAAGAGATACCTACGATGTGACCGAAATCATCCAAGTCAATAGACTTAATGTAAGCATTCCCCGTGTTTGTTACATCGGCCTGCGTAGATGTATCAGCGTGCTGGACAGTTACGAGACCACCTGCCTCAGAGGCTGTTACACCATTTGTACCTGTAACACCAGAGATGGCAGAACCACCTGTAGAAACAGCTAAGTCTAGCCAAGCAGTACCGTTGTATACACGTAGGATACTGCTCGTTGTATTATAGTACAATTGACCTGCTTGAATGCCGCTACCAGTAGGGTCGTTAGGACTATTCTGAACGCGGATGTTCTGAATCTCGTTATTGTTAAAGTTTACGTTCTGTAAAAAGTTAATAGCCATAGCTTATTAGTTTAAATACGCTTTACCAGAGAATGGCGCTGAAAATGTTATTGTTAGTTTATTGGTATTGATGTAGGTAATGTCTCCGTACATCACTGTATCTGCCGAGGAAACCACAGTTACCGAAGGCTTCTTGTTTAGGTTGTGTGTGATGGTCCATAGTGCAGAAGGGATATCCTGTGAAAATACATAGTGTATATCACCACTTCCTCCAGCACCGCCTACAACGATTTTAGGAGCACTTGTAGCGGATACCGTTACATCGGGTCTAGCAACTTGAGAAACTGTCACAGAAGCGGTCTCAGCGGCTTGCACGGAGATGCTTTGCTCAACAGACTCTACTGATACATTGGTGGACTCTGGGGTGTCTACAGTTATAGCTGTAGACCCCTGCTCATCAACACTAATGTCAATGTTATCTGTTATTGTGATGTCAATGTTGTTAGCCATTAATCAGTGATGTCTGGATTTAATACCAATGTTCCTGTAATCCAAGTCTGTACTGTACTGTCTGAAGACTTCGTTGCTTCAATGTCGTATAGGTAAGCACCTGATGCGAACTGCATATCCGCAGCAGCCTTCTTTATAACGAGCGTTCCGTCAGAAGACTTGTCAAAGTCTGTGTTTGAGAAGGTGATAATCGGTTCAGCTGTTGCTGAGGACTTCACCTCCATACGGAAGCTGTATTGTGTAACATCAACAGCTTGGTTAGAGCTGTCGGTGATATTCATTGTCAACTTGAAGGTATCTCCTTTTCTACAGGTGATGTCTAGTTGCTGTGCTATGTCTAAGTTTACTGATGCCATAATGCAAATATACGATAATTAAAGCGTGGTGAGTTTGATGCACTCAGCATCGGATAGGGCAGTTGGGAAAAACAAAGATTGCTTTAGTACAAACCCTTTACCTTCTGCGACAATACGAGAGAATTCAAATGTATTTGCTTGTAGTGTGTAATCACTTCCTAATTGTGAACCATTTGTATAAACCTTTGCGACACCCAAAGTAGTGTCTATTGATAAAGCCATTTTAGTCATTGAGGTTTTAATATTTAGCCCTCCACCTATTGTAGCATACCCATTTATTGCATCTCTAAATCTTGCATTGGTTGCATCAAAGTGCAATCTAATCTGTTGAGTATTGTTTGTTGTCGGCGCTAAATACAACGCTTGGTTTTTATCATCACCTAATTTTTGCAACTCAACAAACCAAGTGCCTTGCCCTGCTGCGCCTAATGGTGAAGTATTAATATCATTTTGAAAGCTATCATCCCCCCTCGTAACGCTCCCGCCCGAATGGTTCGGGATGTAGCTTGTTGGGTAGGAGCCGAGTTCTACTTGTGCGCCCCAAATCTCTGCATCAGTAGTTGAATCAATTTCTATTTGAATGTTTGTAAACGATGCAGTAAAAGAGTAGTCGTATCTTTGCCAATTTGAAGTAAGGGATATACTTAAATTATAAGAGCCACTATTATCTCTTAATTTTATATCGCCACTTCCTTTTGCATAAATAGAATAAGTGTAGGTAGCAGAACTTCCGCTTATTCCTATATAAATCCTATCACCATCTACAGCCTCTATTCGTGTACTATTTTGTAATCCTTCGGGACTTGTTCCGTAATTACTTGTTATTGTAGGAGAACCTATTTTAGACCAAGCACCAAAGTATTCCGACTGCGCTATAACATTCGTCCTACTCGGCTCCAATAAAAGACTCGGACAAGTCGCGCCCCCCGAATAATCTAAACGGGGTTCGTCCTCTAACAATCCCGCCTTTCCCGTTGTCGCTCCCGATTCAATGTAATCCGTAGCGGCCAAGCCGATTTCCAATTGGGCGTCTTGGATGTAGATGGAACCCGTTGTTTGGGATACCTCCCCATCAGTAGGGTACAAAAGAATTAGAGACACACCACTTGCATTAAGTGCAAATGTTATACGATACCATCCGTTACTTACATCTTGAATATCAATATCAATAGCATTGTCAGAGCCAAATAAACTACCATCTCTTAAATCAACATAAGCATTTGCAACTGCTGTTTGCTGTAAACGAACACGAATACCATTAGCAGTACCTTTTTTCGCATATATGCTAAATGTGTGCACTCCACTAAAACTAATACTTTGGTACAACCTTCCACCAACGGTAGTGGCATCTAACTCCCAAGCATTAGAACTACCATCGTATCCGCTTTGGCTGCTTGTTACATTTGAGTCTATAGTCGCCCAAGTAGTATCAAACTCATTGGAGCGCAACAACAGATTCTCCCGCCCTTTCTCAATCAATCCCGTAGGGCCTACACGAGTAGCCGCAAGGTTTGAACCTCTTGAAAAGGTGAAGTCCCCGCTCCCATCTGTAGGAAGCTCGCTAAACAGCTTACCATCTTCAGCACCAGACGGTGTCATCCAAAGGCTTGCCGCATCATATAAACTTACTAGACTCATAGCTGTTCAGTAGTGTTTGCTTGAATAAACTCTCTAACCTCTGGGTTGGTCATCAGCGTGTAGCTTGGGGCGGTTCTACCAGCCCCTAGCGCTACTAGCGCACTAACCTCTGATTGTAACCACGATGCTTCCATCTCGTAGACAATGTAATCTACTTCGCTAACAGTAACAGTTACAGGAGCACCAAAGAGGTGCTTGTACTTCTCACCGTACTGCTCCCACGTGGGGTGGATAGTAGTCATAGAGTTTACAGTACCGTCTTCATTGTAGGTAAATGTTTCCCAATCGTATCTGTCTAGGCTAGCAGGAAGCTGTTGTGCTTTATCCGCTGCGGGTACTGAGATGTAGATATTTCCGTTCATTGTTATATGTATAAGTTTTTCGTAGTGTTGTAGTTATTAAGGACCTCAGAAGCGGTCAATGCTCGGTTATAGATGCGCGGTTGGGCGATGCAGTCTTTATAATATCTTGACGCTCCCGAATCTTTCCCAATCAAAACATCGTAGGCGTTTGTCATTGTAGATGCTTCGGTTCCGCTTTCTTCTCCTTCGGCGCCGTCGTAATATGTTTGTATAGCTCCCGCGCTCGTTCTCGTTACTACTAAATGATGCCAATTACCTTCGTCTAATGTTGCGGCTATTGTAAAACTCGTACCATTGATAAAGAAACGAGGCCCAGCGGAGCGGGTGTATATGTAAGCAGTTGCACCCACACTTAATGAATCTCCTAAACCAATCACACCATTATAAGAAGAACCCGTATTTTCATAGGCTAATTTTGCCCAACATTCAATAGTAAACGAACCCGTCCCAAAATCCAAACTCGCATTATCGTGAACCTCTGCCCAACTATTCCCATCAAGATTGAGCGCACCTTGTTTGCGCACGTTTTCAAATGGATTCACGCCCGTGATGTCGCGGCCACTTGTTAGACCTTGGGGGAGTAATACGGGTGAGGTTTGGGCGGTTGCGCCCGTGTGAACGTATGGGCCAGCGGTTGCGCTTTGTTCTAAACTTGCGCCCCAAATATAATAGCCGTTTACACCATCACCAGCAAACGAGTTTGTATTTTGCTCACTTGCGTATAAAACTATCCTACCAGTAGCAGATGCGGTAGATGTTGCGGTAATTGAGATTCTATACCAATCATTATTGTAACTTGTTATAGTTGGGTTTGTAACCCCACCATTACTTTCAACGCTTCCCGTATTTAAATTAAATACTGCATATTCATTATCAAAAGCATTGCTATAACCCCCGAATTCAAGTCTAAAGTAATCAGCCCCCGAAGATTTTATAAAGGTGCTAAATGTATATAGCAATCCATTGGTTATTGAAACATCTTGATATTTATAATGCGTACCATTGGTGGTTGTTGCCACGATTTTATCAGCAGTTGTTTGTCCATCGGGTGCCGTTGCATCGTCTGCCGTTGTGGTTAAATTTGAGGTAGTCCAATCCGCATTACTAAAATCCTCGGAATAAGTAAAAATATTCGTCCCCTTATTCCAATCAATAACCGCCGTCTGCGCTACAGGTGCGCCGATGCCGTGCGTCCAAGTGGCACCATTGATGGTTCCGTGGTTGCCGTTTTCGCTACCATCGTATACCGTAGTCCCCGCACCTTCCATCATTGGTAGCCATAACTTTAAAGCTGAATCAGACACTCCCGTAGGTACTACCTTTTCTGGGTTGTTGTATAGTTCGGCTACTTGTGTGGCGGTGAGGGCGGTTGAGTACACCTTCACGCCAGTGGCTTCGGTTTCCCCAAAGTTACCCGAATAAGATGAACCAACATTAAAGCGCGAACTTGTGTTTGTGTAACTTGAAACGCTTGTGCTTCCGACCAGTTGCCCGTTTAAATATGCCTTTGCAGTTGTGCCGTCGCTTGTGCAAACCATATAGACAAAATCCGTTGTATTACCGCTATAAATGGTTATATAATTGCTTGAACTTCCGTCGGGATAAAAATTAGAATCCTCACCGCTTTTATAAACAAAACCCAATAGGTTAGCAAAACTATTCCCGTTACTATTACCCATTAAACCACCGCTTCCGGAATCTACGATTTTGAAATAACCCGCCATCGTGTAAGAATTCCCGTAGTCAAAAATGTTGTTAACTCCGTTTACTATTATTTGGTCATTAACCCCATCAAAGTCTAACGCCTTACCAGAATACAGCTCAGCTCTATTGTACTTATCTACAGGTCTATCGTCAACCCCTCTAGGGATTAAAGGCTTATTTGTTTTATCTGTACTTGCTGCCATAATTAATTAGCTGTTCCGTTATGGTTACCAGTACTATCTGGAA
>Ga0208899_1002864_pt1 | contig 11319 bp, 6 predicted proteins | sample VirMetDEL_Nov_24_FD_184518 | JGI IMG/M metagenome (GOLD analysis project Ga0208899, IMG submission 184518) | Aqueous microbial communities from the Delaware River and Bay under freshwater to marine salinity gradient to study organic matter... | ecosystem: Environmental > Aquatic > Marine >...
CCCATAAAACTACATTGCTTGTCGTTGTGCTTTGTGCAGTTCCAATGTTTCGACCAGCTTCTGTGTATCCAAAGTTTGATCTGTTTAATAATTTAGCTGTTGTTGTGCCGCCAACGTCAACATAAGAAGGCCAATCTTTTAAGAGAACATTGGCTCTAGCACTATAGCTAGAAGCACCAGTAAAGATTGCACTACCCCGAACATAAACATCACCAGCAGCAACAAACAATCCATACACTTGATTTGTTCCAGTGTCTGTTGCCTCTGGATCAATTAGGATACAGTCAGCACAATTCTCAATGTGGATACCATAGTAAGAACCAGCAGATGTATTCGCCTCACGCACCTTTGGTCTAATTGTACAGTTAGTTAAATCGCTTGAAGTAACATATATTGCGCTTCTACCAGCGTTAATCGAAAGCACATCAATATCTAAATCTGCGTTACCAGTACCCTGAATAATCAAGCTGTGTTGTGTTGAGTCTCTGTCAATAATTTTAAAATTACCGCCAACAAGATCATTGTTAATGCTAAGTCCACGCTGACAATCGTTAGAGACAACGCTTGCTGTAATATTGTTAATTCTAGCAGTGCCTACAGTTCCAGCATTTTGGACAGACAATGCAGCGTCACCACAACTGGTTGCAACCACAGTAATGTCAAAGTTTTCAATAAGGCGTGTTCCACCAACCTGAATTTTTGCACCGTTCAAAGCACAGTCAGAAACATTTACGTTTGCAATTACATTGCCAGACTGCAAATACATTCCGTGTTGACCCGGAATGTCGTGAATTACCCCAGATAAGCGGATGTCTTGCTCAGTACCAACATACCCATCATAGGTTTCAATAAGAATACCTTGTGCAGTTCCTGAAATATCAAAGTTAGAAATCTGAATGTCAGTGCAATCGCCTGTAGCTGCCTTGTGTTTAATGTAAATTCCGTTTTGGAAATTATCATTGGCAACAATCGGAACGCCGTGGGTGTGAGTTCCCTCGATGCGAAGATTATCACCCCTAAAACTTGTTGTGTGTTCAATATACAAACCAGCATTTGCTGCATCAATAATTCTAAAGTTAGACACAGAGATATTTGTACAGCTTGTAAAGTTTAATGCACGATCCTCATGCCCAGAATTACCTGTCCAAGCGTTACTGTAATTGCCGTAGCCTTGAAGGGTTGCCCCGCCACCATCAATAAAAATATTCGACTTTGAAAGCGCATAGAAAATAGCTTTGTCATCTGCGCCTTGTCTTACAGTAACGTCAGATGACAGAAACACACTTGCATCTGAGCTAAGAGTAATTCGATCACTTAAAAGATATGTTCCAGCCGGATAGAATACACTAATGCCAGCATCATGTGCGGCTTGGATCGCAGCGGTATCATCAGCAACACCATTTCCCACAGCACCAAAGTCCCTTACGTTACTAAAGGCTCCAGAAATCATTCTGTTGTGTGCTTTTGTCAAAGCCATATTGGCCTCCTTAGCTCGTGCGATAGGTTAAAGTAATAGCAAGCTGACTGCCAGAACCACTGGCATTAACTTGTGTTGCAACTTTCGCAGCATTATTAACAAAGCCATACAATGATATGTTAGAGGCGGTTGTGACAACGCTTGCAGCTAATTGTGTCGCACTTGTTCCAGCGTTAATATATTGTGCTTGTGTTGCTCCGGCTTGAAAATCTACGGATGAGCCAACGCCAGCAAATGGAAGCCCACTTACTTTCATGTGACCTGTACCTGTATGTGCGGTAAATGCAAGATAACAAGACACAGTTACTAAGTTTCCTACTTTAGTATATACGCCATCCTGTTGGCTGTAGGTTCCAGTTCCAGCCGTAGTACCGCCAATAATAACAGGCGTCCAAGTTCCCTCTTCATAGTCATCGAACAGTTCACTTGTGCCAGTGCCAGAGGTGGCAGAGAAGTCGATGCCGTTGCCAGAAGCTACGACAAGATTACCGCTACCAATAGAGACATTACCGCCATTAGGGTTTAGCGACAAAGTATAGCCTTGGCTTAAATCAGTGCGATCAGTTGCTTGTATCCAAGGCGCACCACCATTAGGCCCAATATCAATAATCCCTGTGGTTCCTGTGCTTGAAATTCTAAACGCACCATTAGCTTGCGCTGTACCAGATGATGCTGGCAAACCATTACCAGTTGTATTGCTTTCTAATGTGGTAACAGGTGAACTTGTGTTAACACCAACACGATCATTTGCAGCATCAACATATAATGTATCAGTATCAACAGTTAGGTTGTCAAAAGACGCAGTACCAAGGTTAAATGAACCTTCAATAGTTACATCATTGAATGTTGGGTTTCTGCCAAAGATACCACCGCGTTGTTTAATTGTCATTTTGCTACCCATCCTGTGTTGCCAGTGCCGCTTTCCTTAATGTACAAAACAGTAGATGCGCCACCATCAGTTCGCAAATACATTGAGCCAATGTGAGCAGTCACAACGCTTTCTGGCGATCCTTGCCCATTTGTCATAATTGCTCCGGTGCTGTTGTTAACCGTAAGCATCCTTGCGGCAGCACCATCAGATTGTCCAGCACTGTTAAGGTCTGACATATCATAGTTGTTATTTGAAACCTCTGTAAATGTTGAGGTTCCGTCTCTACTATAAAAATAACCTGTGTATCTGTTTGCTGTGTTTGCGCTAATAGTGCCGCCAGTACAGTTTCGCAAAGTTATTGGGGCTGCTGTTGTTGCTGGCTGTACAATAAAATAGTTATTTGTTATATCAAAACCTTCAACACCATCAGTGTCAGTCGGGGTAATCGCAATACTAAATGTTGCGCCATCTTCAAAATAACAGTTGTTAATTGTAAGTGACCGAACCTTAAATCCTGTCGCTGGCGACACCTCAATATGATATGATGTACCGCCCTCAAAGTCGCAGTTATTAAATTTTACTGCGTTTGCACTTTCAGTAAAAACTGCGCCCTTGGCTCCACCGCTAAAAATACAATTTGAAAATAAAAGATGATTACATTCATCGGCAAATTGAATACCAATGCTGCCGGAAGGCATAGATGCTGTACGAACACTATCAAAGTGACAAGAAAAAATTGTGTCTGTTAAATTCATTCCAAGTTTTAGATTATATAATCCGACATCTTCAAACAAACTCTCTGTAACCCAAGACATTTCAAAGCCGTGAGCAACGCCAGAAGCGTCACGCAATGTAAAACCTTTAAATACATTGTTTGCAGAGCGAGTGCCACTTGTCCGTAAAATACTAAAAATTGCTTGGGCAGAAGAAAAAGAACCCGCAGCGCAAATAATTGTAACCGCATTAGAGCCAGCACCATAAATGCTAGGCACTCTCCCAGTGTTCATAGTAAGTGTGTTAGAAATAACATATATCCCTGCGGGGATTTCAATTGCACTATTTGTTGAAGCATTAAGCGCAGCATTTATCGCTGCTTGAATAGCCGCAGTGTCATCAGTCACGCCATCACCGATAGCACCAAAGTCTTTGACGCTAACAACATCTTGCAGCTTGCCTTCGACTGTGCGTGTCTGTGCGCCAGTACCGCCTTGGTTGTAATTGATATTGCCGCTGTCACCGTCAAGATTATCAATGGCATTACCAATGATGACCTCGATCTGCGAGTTCAGCGGTGGAGCCTCGGTGAATGTCAGGGTTGTGCTAGACACAGAGAAGCTAGATTTAAGCTGGTAAACACCATCAATGTAGACTTGTGCGTTGTTCTTTGATCCGGCCTCTACAGTGGTTGTGAAGGCTGTCTGAGAGCCGTTACCAGTAAATGTGTTGTTGGTAAAGTTAGCACCCACCACTGCGCCAGCAGCAAGGGCTGATGCGCTTTCTACAGCAATATTACCAGAACTGTCGAACTTGAGGATTTTGTCGGCGCGTGTCGCGGCGGCTGGCAGTACATTGTCGCCAGTGAAGCTATCAAAAACAGGGAACTTAATCGAGCGATCAACGCGCTCATCGATCTGCTGCTCAAAGATAATGTTACTGTCGAGTTGCTCATTGAGGCTAGACGCAAGCAAGTCACCGGCAGTCACAAAGTCTGTCGTGCGCTCAATGTCTCTAGCGCCGATAATGATGATCGTGTCATTGGCCGTTGGCGTTGACGGCACGTTGCCGCCAGTGATGATGTTGACGCTGCCAGTGCCATTGGCGTTAATGGTGACAGTGTAATCGCTGGAGAGCGTCAGCGCGGTCTGGTTGAAATACACCCCAACGTCAGCTTGGTCGATGATCTCAAACGAAAACGCATATGGCCCCAGCCCGGCAGAGCCAGTGTAAACCACGCGGCGCGTAATTGCGTTAATGTTGTAATCAGCCATATGTTTGCCTCATCTCAATGCTGGGATTATATCAGTTAATGCGTGCCGCATCAATTTTTGCTTTTAAGTCTGGATATTCTTCTTCAAGAACCTCACGCGCATCACGCCGTCTAGCCGACAGAATATTTCGCAACTCATCTAATTTGTCATTGTCGCCGTCTCTTCTGTAAGCCTTTCCAAATATTTCTGCCTTTAATTCATCTTGCAAAGTCTGGCCTTTTTTGTAGCCAGCATCACCGGGCATAAGGCCAGAATAATCGCTCTGTGCGGTTAGCACTATCCATCTATTGTATTGCTCTGCACTTAACTTTACGCCGTCAAGGTCTTTTCGCGGCATAGACAAACCATCACCCAAGCGCATCAACTCCTTGTCAACGCCCTCATATTTTGCGTCTTTAATTCTGACAGGGTTAATCATTTCCCAGCCAACGCCAGCGCCAGCCTTTAGTTGCTCGCCCCAAAGGTTGAGACGTGGCGGCACCTTGTCGCTAAAGAATGGGTTTCGATCCATTGCCTTTTGCAAGGCAAGATAGAAGCCGCGCTGCGTTGCGTTGATTTCGTTAATGTCGGCAAAACGCTCCGACAATATTCTTGTCTCGCCAACGCCCGGCTCTTGCACTCTCTCAACGCCAGCCATAAAAGATGACACAGTAGGCACAGGCGACAGCGCAACCTCTGTTGCCCTTTTGCCTGCGAACTCAAAAAGCCTCAAAGCCACGGCCTCATTGTCCGTTCCTGCATTACCAAATATTGCTCCCAACTCAGACACGCCCTGCAAAAATGGCATCTCCATCGAGTAATTAAACAAGGCCAGCCCAGCGTGGGCGGCAAGGTCTGCTAGCTCTTCCTTGTCATCCGAAAACTGAGAGTAATATGCGTAATCAGAGGCCATTGCAATCATCCCAGATAATGGGTCAAAGCGCGAATAAGTAATACTTTTATACGACCCATCTTCTTGCCTGACGTTATAGCTAAAGTCTTGAATACCCAGCCGTTGCCGCGCCTGTTGAGCCTCCCTGTCTGCCAGTGGGCTTCCTGTTATAATGACGTCATTGTCTGGTGTGTTAAGACCAAACGCATTAAATGCAAACGCAGAGACTAACGCAGTTCCTGTAGCAAATCTGCCAAATGCTAGGTCAGCCTCTCTGCCGCCCTTTGACATCATATCGTAAAATGTGTGACCAATAGCAAATGGCGACCGTCTAAAAGTCTGTTTCATTACATTTGTTGGCGTCTTAAAGAATGGTATCGCCACTAATTTTGTCAGCGGGTGAGCCATCATAGGCTCTAGCTTTGCAGCGTTCTTTCCTAATTCAGATTGAAATGTAATTTCTTTAGACATATCTGCGGCTGTTTTCTTAATTGGCTTTGGCGGGTTTGCCATAATCCTCGCGTACTCTTCAGCCATAGCCAGACGCGCCTCATCGGGCGTTTTGCCGCTGTCAATAGCCACATCATAAGCGCTCAACCCACGCAAGTGAGCGGCCTTTTTAATCTCTGCCTGATACTGGATAGCCTTAAAAAACTCATCTTCCGCAGTCAGAAAACGAAAACCCATTCTATTGTAAATGCCAAATGTATTAACAGCGGCAGTGAAAACATCGCCCTTGCGGTACATATCTAAAATTTCACCAAAGTCGTCTGTCGTGCCAATGGCGCGTCTAGTGCGAACATCTATCTTGGTTCCCTCAGACAATGGCTCGCCGCGCTTGAGCGACTTTGTGCCGACAATCGCCGCGTCAATAAATCCGCTGCGCAGTGCATCAAGCTGTATTAAGGCCTCTCTAAACTGCACCCTGTCTTTGTTGCCGGTAATTGCTGACCGAGCCAATCCAAAGGAAGCAGCTACGGCCTCCTCTGCGCCTTTCCAAATAGAAAAGGTTGCATTGCCGCCAATGTTTACGGCGTGAGATACAGGTGAGGTCAAAATAGAGTTTGTGTAAGTCTCGGCTAAAAAATCAAATCCCTTGTCGTACCAAGTGCGCTGCAAGAACTTAGCCTTGCCCGGCCCCTCTGGTATAGATATTAACGCGCTCAAGAAACGCTCGTCATCAATCAGCGCCTCGTCTGTAAGTACCGCCTCAAGTTCCTCGCCGCGTGATGTCGTGAGGCCAGTTCTTTGCGCCTCACGCATAGCAAACTGAGTACGGCCAGCCTCTGACACCTCGCCGGATATTTGCGCGTAAAGCATCGCCTCCATTTGCGCCGCCCTTCGCGCTGTCGCAATTGCGGCGGCGCGGCTCTCTGGGTCATTTAGCCTTAGTGCATTTTCGGCTAGGCGCTTTGTTCTCTTGCTTAATTCCTGCGCCCCAATAAGGCCAGCCAGAATATCCTCGGCTCGCACAACTTCTTTGCGACCGGGGCGGATAAACTCGCGCACAATATTGTCGATGCCCTTTTCCTCGGCCATCTTCAACAGGCTCTCGTAACTGATCGTGCCGCGTCTCACCGTCTCAAAAAGATCGGCGTTGTCGTCTTTGATCTTTTGCAAGTAAGCGGCCATATCAATGTCGCCAACAGCCTCGGAGATTGCTGGCAGGTTCAAGCCCTTGGTGTATTTTTCTGCAATCCCCAAGGTGGCGGCTAGTTCTGTTTGCTCGGCTGGCGTTGCCTGACGCACGATGATATCTTCGCCCACCTGCTCCATTGCCTCTGGCGCTGCCATAGGCGTGGCACGTTGCTCTGCCGTCTCAATGCGCTTTTGTGCCTTCTTGGCAAGTTCTACAATAAAGTCAATCTTGCCACCAGCCACCTGCACCGGCTCTTCAACAGTGCGGATTTTATCTTCCTCTGGCACTTGTTCCATAGAAGGCGGCGCAATAATTCCGGGGTCAATGTCCTGCACGGCCTCTGGCTGCACGAACTTTACCTGCTGGAAATCACGCTCGGCGCTGTCCTGCTCAATAAGCGCGTTTAGGTCTTTAGGTGCTATTGGCATTATCTTCGCCTTCCTGCTTTGCTGCGCCAAGCGCCGTAATCGCTACCGGCCCAACAATACCATATTTTTCTAATATCTTGATCGCTTTATCGTCAAAGATGACATAGTTCTTTTCTACGTCTGCCTCATCTATCGCTGCGCCTCTTGAGCCAGCAGCGCGATATTTAAGTCCTAAAATACCAGCATCAGCAAATTCATTAGAAGCAGCCTGTGATGATTGCAAGTTTTCTGCTAGATCAGCATAAAGTTCTTCACCTGTGTAGAACTCAGGGGGGAGGCCATCTTCTTTTTGTTTTCTTTTTATAATGCTGGCTATTTCTTCATTTGCATACAAAGCATCCTGCACTTTTTGAGATTGTTCTGATATGGACTTTTCATAATCCAGCATATCTTCTGGCTTTGGCTCAAGGCCAACTTTGTATGTTTTTCCAAGCTGTTCAGCTTCAAAATTTATTTCTGAGCGACCCCATTTAATATCTTCTAAAACATTATCAAGATAGGCGATGCCTTCGGCATCATCAGCATCTAAATTGTTTTTAGTGTCTCTAATAATATTGACTACAGCAGCTTCAAGATCATCGCCCTCTAAAGGTTCGTTTATTTCTCCATATGGGCCTTTCTTTCCAGAAAAAAGATCGGCTTCTCTTATAAACAAATTTTCAAGCATTATTGCTTGTGCATAATCTTTTGGTGATAGTTCTGAAACAGGTTTATATGGGCCTCTGCCAAATGGGGTAGCCCCCGGAGAATAATCCCTATAAGTTTCTCTTTTCACTAAATCTAAGTTTCCAATAGACCAGTTCTTAACCACAGAGCCGCCGCCAACTGTTTGTCTATAAAACTTAGCTATGTCCTCGTTATCGGTAAAATACAGCCCATAGCCATAAGCCTGCGCACCTTCGCCAGTGCCAATCTTTTCTAGGCTAAACTGGTCAAAGTCTGCGCCAGAACCGTGAAACGCAATAATGCCCGGCTCGGTCTCAGTTGGCGGCACAGCAGTAACTGGGTTTTCTTTTGTTGGTTTTTGCAAAGCCTTCTGCGCACCAACAATAGCCTCATCAATAGGTGCCATAGGATCAACGCCCATACCGAGCGTTACGCCCTCACCGCGTTCCGCTATACGCGCTGGTGCGCCCTCAACGACAGCCTTACCAGCGGCGACAACGCCCTTGCCAGTGGCCTTTGCACCCTGCCCAAAGCCAAAGAAGCTGCCAACCTCTGCGCCTTGCAAGAAACCTTGCTTTGCCTCTTCGGATATGCCTGACTGCGTAGCCCAATCATCGAGGAAACCAAGCGTTGCGCCAGAGCCAAACTTGTTTGATATTTCTTCCACTTGCGTAATGAACGCCTCAAGCCTGCCTTGCTCTGGGTCTGGAAACGCTGCCTTATAAATGCCAGTGGCAAGCGCGGCTATATCGCCCGGCGCACCAACAAGGCCAGCGGCCTTGCCCGGCCCAAAACCAGCCATAGTGCCAGCGACCTCTGCCTCAGTAACTGGCGCACCGGCTGCTTGTGACAGCGCGTAAATGTCGGGCTTTGCGCCAGCGCCAAACATTTCAGCGGGGCCAAGTGCCTGCGCCTCAACATTAGCCTCTGTCGTTAAACGATTATAGCCGTTTTCATCCTCGACAAATACGCGCCTCATGCCAGTACCGACAGAGGCAAAAAACTTTTCTAGTTCTTCATATATCATTGCCCAGCCCCAAGTCTTTTGACTTTTTGCATTTGCTTCAAAGCGTCTTGAAGCACAAGCTTTCTTCGATGAGACAGCCCTGTTGTTTCTGAGAAAATTCCACCCTCAACGTAAGGCTCATTTAACAGTCTCTGTGCCTCGCCAATCATAATGTCAATGTCTGTTAAATCTTTGAGCGTGGGGTATGTGTCTAGTTTTGTTCTAATACCAGTCATAAGGTCATCGCGTTGCGCTGTTTGGCCTGCGCTTGATCTTCTCTCTTTAGCAATTTGCACGGCATAATCAAAAGGATCAAAATTTGGGTCTTTAACTTTTTGAATATTTATATATTCAATATGTTCAGACAGTTGGGCGGCAAGTTTTTTCTCTTCAACTTCTAACGCTCTTCCACGCTGTGTAGCATCAACGCTTTCAAAAGCACCGCTTAAAATAGTCATTGCGCGTTTTTCTCTTTCATCCTGACCTGTTGCTATTCTTCCGAAATATGTGTCGGCAGTTCCTACAGTTATTTTTTTATCAAGAATAGCATCAAGGACATCTTGCTGCGTCAGTTGACCATTTGACGTTAAAAGATTGAGTTCTTGCATTGTGTCAGCGTCATCAACGCCACCCTTTGTATCGCGCACAGCAATCATCTGCTCTGCCCTCTCTGGATTGAGGCGCTGCATCTCATCAATCTGGGCAGACACATCAACGCCGCTTCTTAAACCCGCATTGATTTCCGGCGTAAGTTCCCTGACCCTATTGTCTCTAGCCAACTGATTGATGCTTTCGCGGCTTGTAATTAGGGAGTTGTTGGCAACCTCAGTCTTTCTGATTGCGTCACGCACGGCCATTTGCTCCGGCTCAGAGAGAGACCTCCAAATTTGATCTGCCTTAAAATCAGCAATTACCCCAGACCTGATTTCACGCATATTCCTTGTATTCTCTAAAGCCCAATCGCTAAGATATGTTGTCTTGTACTCAAAATATTTTTTATCAAATAGTTTTATTTGACTGTCGGCAAGCGCCTTGTCGCCAATGTAATAAGCATCCTTATATATTTGGTTTCTTAAAAACTGCGCCCTGTCGTCAACAGTTGTTATCTCGCCAGTTTGCTCATTTATAGTCGGCCCAGCTTTAAACTCTTGTGGCAATAACTCGTTTATAATCGTGTCCATTGAGGCAAGCGCCGCGACCTCTTGACGCTTCTCAGCTTCTTTTGCCATTGATTGCGCGTGCGCCACCAGTGTGCTGTTACCCACAGTTGACATAGCCGCTTGAAACTTTGACCCGGCGGCAGGGTTTAGCTGATACAGATTGCTGGAATAGCCAGAGATCAGGCCATTGAGTTTTGCGCTTAATTCAGCGGCAGGCATATTTGTTTGCTCTGCTTGTAGGCGCAATTCCATTATAGACTTACGCGCCTCCATCTCAGACTGGTCAATAATAACATCAAGCGATGTTTTGCGCGCACTGCGCCCAAACACCGTATAGTCATCGCCGGGCAGCATTGCCGAAATGTCTGCGCCCTCTTTCTTAGCCTCATCAAGCTGCGCCTGCGTTGGCGCGTTCTCAGCGCCGTAACGCTGGCCTTCTGCCAAGGCGGCAAACTCTGCCGTCTTTGTAACATATTGCGACATCACGTCTAAGCCGCGTGATACTTCCCTAAATACGCCAGCCTGCGCACGGCCAGCGACAGTCAGGTCAACGCTTGGCATTGATGGTATTGCTGCGCCTAGTGGGCGATATCTAGGAAGCTCTGCCATTAAACTGTACCTAATTTTTGCTGACCACCGATCATGCTTTGCGTTGCATAAGCGCCGCCAAACGCTGTTACTGCACCAACCAGCCCTTGTGTCATTGAGCTTTTAGCCGCAGACATAAGCTGGCCTGCTTTCATCTCCCCGCCGCGCTTGGCAATGACTTGTCCCTCGCGTGTCGTGTAAAGCTCCTCTGCTCCCTTTGCCATAGCATACTGGTTAAGCGCACCAGCACTGCCGCTGAATGGGTCAATGCCGCCCGCCGCTGCCCTAGCAGTGACTGCGGATTGTGTGCGCAGAATATTATCCAGAACTTGCACACCTTGCTGCTTATACTTGAGCGCCTCTTGTGCGCCTTGCATCCGCGCCATAGTTGCCTGCGCCGCGTAGCCTTTAGCCTGCGCTCTTGCTGCCATCATGCCAGTGACGGCTTGAAGCCCAGCAACTGCATATAATGCTGGGGCTGCTGATACTGACGCCATTACTGCTGGAATAACTGCTGCCATCTTATTGTCCTACACTAACTTTATAATCGAGGCCAAGCAGTGTCATTTTTAATGGCACGTCTTGACCGATTGTGATTTGACCATCGTAAGTATAACCTAAAATA
>Ga0208899_1002871_pt1 | contig 11296 bp, 8 predicted proteins | sample VirMetDEL_Nov_24_FD_184518 | JGI IMG/M metagenome (GOLD analysis project Ga0208899, IMG submission 184518) | Aqueous microbial communities from the Delaware River and Bay under freshwater to marine salinity gradient to study organic matter... | ecosystem: Environmental > Aquatic > Marine >...
CCTGTACAGAAATGGTAGCACAGTTACCTGCAATACCTTTAGACAAAAAGAATCCAGAAGATATTGACACACATTCAGAAGACCACTTGTATGATGCGTTAAGATATGGTATAATGTCAAGACCAAGATTTAGTATATTTGATTATGACCCTAATTCAGTTGGATCAATGGGTATGAGAGTAGCAGACGCAACATTTGGTTATTAAGGAAAAATAAATGGCAGAAGATAACGAAGTATTTATTGAGGACGATGCTGTAATCCTTGAAGATACAGAAAACTCAGTAGAAGAAGATGCGGATACATCTAAGATAATTCCATTTATTATGGAACGTTACCATCGTGCAGAAGATTATCGTAGGCAAGATGAAGAACGTTGGCTAAAAGCATACAGAAATTATCGTGGTATATATGGACCTGATGTACAATTTACAGAGGCAGAAAAGTCTCGTGTATTTATTAAGGTAACTAAAACTAAAACTCTAGCGGCATATGGTCAAATTGTAGATGTACTATTTGCAAAAAATAGTTTTCCTTTAACTGTTGATCCAACAGAACTTCCAGAAGGTGTAGTTGAAAATGTCTCTTTTGATCCTGCTGTTCCTAAAGAATTACAAGAAGATGAAAGGGGCAATCCTATATCGCCTTACGGTTATAAAGGTGACGATAGGGAAATACCTAAAGGTGCTACTTCTAAAACATTAGAACAATTACTAAACCCAGAACTAAGAGAAAAACTAGAAGCTGTTGATGGGGTAAAAGAAGGTACAGGTGGTACACCTACATCTGTTACATTTAGTCCTGCTATGGTTGCAGCAAAGAAGATGCAAAAGAAAATACAAGATCAACTTGATGAGTCTTCTGCATCTAAACATTTACGAAGTACTGCATTTGAAATGTCATTATTTGGTACTGGTGTAATGAAAGGACCATTTGCTGTAGACAAAGAGTATCCTAGTTGGGATGACGAAACAGGAGAATACTCACCTACATTTAAAACAATACCACAGGTATCTCATGTATCTGTGTGGAACTTTTATCCAGACCCAGACGCTAACAATATAGAAGAAGCACAGTACGTAGTAGAACGACACAAGCTATCTCGTTCACAAATGCGTAGTCTAAAGAAGCGTCCATACTTTCGTTCAGCAGTTATAGATGAAGCTATATCTCTTGGTGAAAACTATGATAAAGAATATTGGGAAGATGATTTAGCTGACTATGCACCAGAACACGGTATCGAAAGATTTGAGGTACTAGAGTATTGGGGCATGTGTGATGTTGAAATGCTTGAAGAGCAAGGTGTAGATATACCTAGCGAACTATCTGAAATGGATGAACTACAAGCAAACATTTGGGTTTGTAATGGTAAACTATTACGTATGGTTCTTAATCCATTTAAACCTGCACGTATTCCATACATGGCTGCACCATACGAACTAAACCCATATTCATTTTTTGGTGTAGGTATTGCTGAGAATATGGATGATACGCAAACACTTATGAATGGCTTTATGCGTATGGCTGTAGACAATGCTGTATTGTCAGGCAACCTGTTGATAGAGGTAGATGAAACTAACTTAGTTCCAGGCCAAGACTTATCAGTATATCCAGGGAAAGTATTTAGAAGACAAGGTGGTGCTCCAGGGCAAGCTATCTTTGGCACTAAGTTTCCAAATGTTGCAGGTGAGAACTTACAGCTATTTGACAAAGCAAGAGTACTAGCTGATGAGTCTACAGGTTTTCCTTCTTTTGCTCATGGACAAACAGGTGTCATGGGTGTAGGAAGAACTGCCAGTGGTATTAGTATGCTGATGGGTGCAGCTAGTGGCACAATCAAAAATGTTATTAAGAATGTAGACGATTATTTATTACGTCCACTAGGAGAGGGGCTGTTTAGATTTAATATGCAGTTTGACTTTGACCCTGAGATAAAAGGTGATCTAGAAGTCAAAGCACGTGGAACAGAATCTCTCATGGCTAACGAAGTACGTAGCCAAAGGCTTATGCAATTCTTGCAAGTATCATCTAACCCTGCACTTGCACCATTTGCTAAGTTTCAATATATTATTCGTGAGATTGCAAAATCTCTTGATCTTGACCCCGACAAAGTTACCAACAATATGAATGATGCTGCTATACAAGCTGAACTTATGAAACAATTTCAACAAGAACAGCAAGTAGAACAAGGTGCTCCTGCAGGTGCAAACCCAATGGACACATCAGGAGCAGGTGGTGGAAACATAGGCGTAGGTCAAGCTCCACTACCTGAAGAACAAGGATTTAGTGGAAATGCAGGACAGGGAGCACCTCAACAAGCTCAAGGGGTTGGTCAGCAACCACTCCCAGTGGGATAAGTTTGAAAAGTATATAGATACTTTAATAGATCAACAGCATAGAGTAATGGAGCAAACGGACAATACAGTTGCTGTGCATAGAGCACAAGGAGCAGTATATCAGTTACGTAGACTTAAATTACTCAGGGATGAAGTACTAAAGGCACAATAACATGAGTATATTTACTAAAGCCGTAAAAAATATCGTAGAGAATCAAACCTCTAAAATTAAACCAAGTAAAGATATTAATCCTTTAGTAAAACAAACTGAGGATATATTTAAATCGCCAGATCAAGTTGGTGATCCAATGCTTGATGATACAATATCTCTTTTGTCGGACACAAATCAAAAAGCTGTAGACGAAGAAAAAATAGGATTAGAAAAAGAAGAAATAGTAGGAAGATTATATTCCCCTGTTTACTCTGCTATAGAAAATATGGCTATTGGTAAAGGGGGGACTAAAGGAGAAAATATTAGTGCTTATTTAAGAAAACGAGCACCCAATGTAGATAAAACAGAATTAGAATCTTTTGATATTAATCTTGATCCTAAACGTTTATATACTAAAGAAGAAGTTTTAGATTTAGCAAAAGAAAAAGGATCGACAGATTATACTATAGAAAAACTACGATTTCCAGAATATAAAGATACACAAAGACAAAGTGTAATGGATGCGGAAGAAGATTATGTTGAATTAACAGTAGAAGGAAAACAAAAATATACAGAAAGTTCATCTGCTGTTCATTTAGGAAGAAAAAGTAATATAGGACATAGTAGGTCTTCTATTAGACGTGAAGCTCCTACTCAATTACAACAAAAAATAATAGATAGACCTCGTTACCTTTTAATAGAAGAAATACAAAGTGATGTAGCTAAACGAAGAGGAGAAGATGGGTATCTAACAGGGATTGAATTTAATCCAGATGCAGAAGACTACGATCAATTAATAGGGTCATTTGACAATGAATCTATGTACGCAGGTATTAATTATAATGTATATACAAATCCAAATGTAGAAGAAATTATTAGGCTTCATATTACTAATAATTTTTCTCCTTATAATGTAAATACTGTAGATGATATTAAATTAATTAATGAGGATGAAACTTATACAGGTTTATTTAAAGATGAAATTGAAAAACAAACAGGTAAAAGACCTGAAGGAAATACACTTATTAAAGCTGCTCGTAATGCTTTAATAGATAATTCAGATTTTTCAGATGCTAAAGTAGATGATGCTTTAGTAAATGCTCAAGGTTCTGCAGATCCAGAAGGACAATTTGTTAATGATATTGATAGACTTTTTAATGAATTATCTGAAAAATTAGTTAAGGTATATAGTGGACAAAAGGAAAACACAGCATCAATTCAAAAAATTCCTGTTGATAGTAGAAGTGGTTATGTAAGAAAATTAATACTAGCAAATATTGCGTATGCAAAACGTAATGGGATTGATAAAATTGTTATTCCTAATCCTAGAGAAATTGCAAAAATGAGACTAGAGACTTTTGATTCTGCTTTAGCGTCTGATCAACAATTATTTAAAGCATATGAAAAAGCTAGAAAGAAAAAAGGTTTTAACTATGACGAATATGCAACGGATTATTTTGAAAAAATTTTTAAACCTTTATATAAAGATGCAGTAACAAAAGTTTTAAATAGTCTTAAATCTGAGACTAAAGGTAAAATTAAATATGGTACAAAAGAATTAAAATATAGAGGTCCATATAAAGAAGATGCACAAGGAAGATTAACAAATACACGGCTACCATATAAAGCTGATGCAATTGAAATAGACATAACAGATTTTGAGTTTAATCCTGAAGCACAAGGTCTACGATTTAACGAAGGTGGAGCAGTACCTATGCAAGAACAAATGAAACTATTTAACGAAGGTGGCTTAAAAGATGAGGGCGGCTCTGTTGATCCTGTATCTGGAAACGATGTACCTGTAGGATCTACTCAAGAAGAAGTTAGAGATGATATACCTGCAATGTTAAGTGAGGGTGAGTTTGTTTTTCCTGCTGACGTAGTACGTTATCTTGGATTAGAAAGACTAATGCAGCTAAGACAAGAAGCTAAGATGGGTTTAAAACAAATGGAAGCTATGGGTCAAATGGGTAACAGCGAAGAAGCTACAATGCCAGATGACTTACCATTTAATATGGCTGATCTTATTATAGTTGCAGGAGAGGGTGAAGAACCTAAAGAGATGGCACAAGGTGGTGTAGTTCATATGAGTAATGGTGGCTATCTTCCTAAGTTTGTCGATCAAGGCGTAGAAACTGCACCTATAAATATAGAAAGTTTTGATACAACTTTACCTGATCCAGATTTTTCAAATGTTAAGAAATATGTAAACAAAGAAGGTAAAGTAAGATTTATACCATTTGGTCCTGATGGTAAACCTTTGTATCCAATTCCTGTAGGTTTCTTTCCAGAGGGTGAGTTACCTGAAGACACACCAACAGAGACAGAAGAGGCTATACCAACTACACCAACAGATAGTGGCAGTGAAAGCAGACAAGTAAGACGCTCTCCATTTCAAGAGGCAGGTGGTTTTAGTAATATCGACACAACTACTGAAGCAGGTATGCAGATGTGGATTGATGAAGCAAATAAAATATCTACCTTTGGTAATATTGGTACAGGTGTAGTGGCAGCACTTAATCCAATGTTAGGTGCAGCTTTTGCAGGTTTTAATAAAATGCAAAAGAATAAAGTTATATCTATGTTAGATGATAAGATAGGCAGCGCACAAAGCCAAGCTCAGATAGATGAGTTAAATAAAATAAAAACTAGGTTGACAACTAAAGAAGGTAAAGGTATAATAGCTCAAGCCATAAGCGGTTTCATTAAACCAATTGCAGAGGCATTAGGTATAGGTGAAAAAGAAGAAAAAGTAATGGAAGATGTAGCTAAAATAACTACGGATGATGAAGGTGAATCGCCTGATGATATTAAAACAAAAGTTGAACAAGTATCTAAATCTGCTTTTCCATCTGGTAGATTAGATGTAGATACACCACCTCAAGCTGAAGATAGGATAGCACCTGCTGCAGATGCTCCATATGATGATAGAACTATAACACCTGTTCGTGATATAACACCTCCAGTTTTTGAACCAGAAGCACCACCTGTAGATAGGTCGGGTGCTCAAACTGGTCTTCCTAGATTTGATACTAGACAAAATTTAATCTCAGACAGATCTGGTATACAAACAGGATTAGAACAAAAAATAGCACCTAAAGCAGATGAAATATTTGACCCTACAGTACAATCTCAAAGTGTTAGAGATGAAGGCTTACAAACTGAAGCATACTCTGGCACTGGTTATAGAGGGTACGATCAAATAAAAGAAGGTATATTAAATCCTTTAGCACGTTCATTAACTATAAATGAACGAGGCACTACAAATGCTTATGAAAGTTTAATGAATTTTATAAAACAATATACTGATGATTCCCCAGAATTATCTAGCCTCATAGCTCAAAAACAAAGAGCAGAAGATAGTGATGCAAACTTAGATTTTACAGGAACAATTAATGCATTAGGCACAGGAAGTTTACCTACAGAAGGTGAGATAGAAAGTTATCTATCTAGTGTGTCTGACGATAAACCCAAAGACACAAGTGCTAAAGATAGAAGAGATAGAAGAAAACGTCAAGAAAGACTTAGAGATGCAGGTAAAAAAGCTCAAAAAGATGTAGATAGATATAAATCAAGTGATGCAGGTAAAAAAGCAACATCTACTGCATCAGGAAAAGCAGCTATGGATAGAACAGAAAGTGTTGTAAGAGATATGCAACGTGGTGTAACAAGAGGTTTTGCTAAAGGTGGATTAGCAAGTCGCACAAAATAATTACCCACCAATATGACTAGCTACCCATCCCCCATCCAACATGGCTACGGTGGCCCTAGTGAAAGGACAGATAATGTCAGAACAACAAATTATGGCTGAAGAAATGCAGTCACCAAAAAAAGTAGCATTTGCAAATCGCAAGTATACTAATGAAGAAAGAGTAAAGAAAGAAGAAGAAGAGTTAGAACAGTTACTCGCAGAACAAAAAGGTGAAGAGGTAGAGGCTAAAGAGTCTAAAGAACCAGAACCTAAAAATGCAGAGGAACGTAGCTTTAAAAAACGATATGGTGATTTACGTAGACATCAACAATCAAAAGAAAAAGAATATGAAGATCGTATTAAAGCATTAGAGCAACAACTAACTGAGTCTACTAAGAGTGAGATTAAACTACCAAAGTCAGACGAAGATATTGAAGCATGGGCAAAACAATATCCTGACGTAGCAGGTATCGTAGAAACTATTGCAATTAAAAAAGCACGTGAACAATCAGAAGGTCTTGAGGCACGTGTAAAAGAAATAGACGAAATGAAAGCTACAGCTACACGAGAGAAAGCTGAAGTTGAATTACTCAAACTACACCCTGATTTTGGTGAGATTCGTGACAGTGACGATTTCCATGAATGGGCAGAAGAACAACCCAAGTGGGTACAAGACGCTCTTTATGAAAATGATGCAGATGCAAGGTCTGCTGCACGAGCAATTGATTTGTATAAAGCAGATAAGAATATTAAACCTAAAAAGTCTGCTTCATCAAAAGACGCTGCACGTTCTGTGGGTACACGGAATGAACGCAGTAAACCTCAGTCTGATCCACAGGGAAATGCGATCAAAGAGTCTGATGTACAAAAAATGTCTGCAGTCGAATACGAAAGAAACTCTGATGAGATTATGGAAGCTATTCGTACAGGCAACTTTATATACGATTTATCTGGGTCAGCTAGATAAAAAGTATTGACATTATAGTTATTTATGATATAACTATATGTATCGTAGTTTAACGCAGCCCCTATATGGATACCTGCGTTAGCTATATCCCCAAGCAAACAACAGTGGCTTACGGACTTACCTAGTAAATCATGGCCCATAAATACAACGCAAAGGCCAAGTGTTGTAAATATGCACCCTACGATGTCTAGCCTCCAGTAGAATATCTGTGTGTTTCGCATCTGTTACTGCTAATATAAGGAGAAACCATAATGGCGTTTTCAACAGCAGCAGGTTACGGCAATTTACCAAATGGTAACTTTAGTCCAGTAATCTATTCCAAACAGGTGCAACTTGCTTTCCGCAAGGCATCTGTTGTTGAAGCTATCACAAACTCTGATTATTTCGGAGAGATAGCCCAAATGGGTGATTCAGTAAAAATTATTAAAGAACCTGAAATCACCGTTAAATCATATGCACGTGGTACAACTATTACACCACAAGATTTAGATGATGAAGATTTTTCATTGACTATTGACAAAGCTAACTACTTTGCTTTCAAAGTCGATGATATTGAAGAAGCTCACTCACACGTGAATTTCGGTAGTCTTGCATCTGATCGTGCTGCATATAGACTATCAGACCAGTTTGACCAAGATGTACTTGGTTATTTATCTGGCTTTAAACAATCTGCAATACATGGTAATGCTAACACTGCTAACACAACTGTTAACGGTTCTAAAGCTGTAACCACTGCAGGTTCTGACGAATTGCTTTCCTCAATGAAGTTAGATGGTTCTGACTTTAACGCAGGTACAGGCGGTCAGTCAATTGCACTTCTACCTCGAACAGGTGGTGCAACAGCTACACCTTCAACTGCAGGTGAAGCAAACCCACTACAACTTATTGCTCGTATGGCACGTAAGTTGGATCAACAAAACGTTGACTCACAAGGTAGATGGCTTGTTGTAGACCCAGTATTCATGGAAATTCTAAGAGATGAAGATTCACGTCTTCAAAACGCAGATTTCGGTGAGTCAGGTGGAATACGAAATGGTCTTGTAGTTAATAACCTACACGGTTTTCAGGTACATGTATCTAACAACCTACCTACTATTGGTACTGGTCCTTCAACAGAAGCAGCTTCAAATGCGACTAACTACGGTGTTATCGTAGGCGGTCACAGTTCAGCGGTTGCAACTGCGGAGCAGATCAATAAGACAGAAACATATCGTGACCCTGACAGCTTTGCTGACATTGTTCGTGGTATGCATCTATATGGTCGCAAAATCTTACGCCCTGAAGCGTTGGTTAATGCGATATACAACTTGCGATAAGGGAGGACTAGATAATGGCACTTGGTGACAATACTCTTGCTTCTGCACGTGGCGTTTCGCAGCGTGGTCGCAATCCATACATGGTTGAAACCACTTTAAACTTAGCAACTGCTTTGTCTGACAAAGGTAGCGCATTAGCTGCTTCTGATGTTATTCCAGTAATTGCGGTTAAAAAGGGAACTATGGTTCTTAATGCAGGTATTGAAGTTGATACTGCTTCTGATGGTTCTACATTTACTGTAGACCTTGGAATGGTAGATGCTGATGTATTTGTTGACGGATTCGATGCAACCTCTGCTGCTGCAGTAGTTGCTCAGAACCCTGCAGCGTATCAACCAGTAATGGCTGTCGCAGATGACAACATTGACTTGACAATTGCATCACTATCTGGTGGAGCAGTTACTTCAGGTAAATTGCGTATCTGGGCAGTTTTGATGGACTGCACAGAAATGGGTGACATGGCTGCTAATGAAGTAGACCGTGACACACTTGCATAAATAAACATTTGAGGGGCAGGGCAACTTGCCCCTCTCATCTTATTTGAAGGTTATATAAATGGCAACTACATATATCACACTTGTAAATGATACATTACGAAGACTAAATGAAGTTACTCTGGATACTGCAGGTGATGGCTTTACTACTGTACGTAACGTACAAGGGTTAGTTAAAGATGCCGTTAATAACAGCATAAGATTAATAATACAAGATGGTCAAGAATATCCTTTTTTAAAAACAACTAATACTCAAACATTAACAGCAGCCCAAAGGACATATGATTTTCCTACAGACATGGGTTCTGTTGATTGGGATTCGTTCTTTTTGAAAAAGACTAGTGGACTAGATAACGCACCTAGACATCTTAAAACAATAACATACAATGACTATTTACAAAACTATCGTACACAAGACGATGAAGGTGATCAAACAAATGGTATAGGTAAACCTTTATATGTGTATCAAACACTAGAAGAAAAATTTGGTGTTACTCCTCTTACTGATGATGCGTATGAAGTAGAGTATGTTTACTTTACCTTTCCTTCTGACTTGACTGCACATACAGATACAACCATTATACCTGACAGGTTTAAACATGTTATCATTGATGGTGCTATTATGTTTGTAATGCGTTTTCGTAGTAATGAACAAAGTGCAGCAATGCATCAAAGTAATTTTGAAGAAGGTATAAAGTCTATGCGTAGAATATTGCTAGACGATAATCTGTATGTACGTTCAACTGTAATCAATCGCCCACAGTCTAGTACCTTTAATAGTGTGATCTAATGGCAGACAATTTAGCTTCCTTTAAGGTCTTCTGTCAAGGAGGACTAAATACTAGCAGGGATGTGCTATCTCAAGGTGAGACACAACCTGGATCAGCTATATCTTTAATTAACTACGAACCTGCTGTTACTGGTGGCTATAGAAAAATAAATGGCTTTGCTAATAACTACGGCACAGTTACAGGTACAGGAAGTGTACTAGGTGTCTGTGTAGCAGATGGAATTAATGACGGTATATTTGCCTGTAGAAAACCATCGTCAGGTAATAATTATTTACACAAATGGAACAACTCTAGTTCAGCTTGGCAAGCAATAACTACTTCAGGCTCACCTACAATGACAGGTGTAACTAAAGTTAGGTTCTCAAGACTTAATTTTGGCACTCCAAAAATAGTATTAACAGACGGTATAAATCCTGCAGCTACATATGATGGTACAACATACACGCAGATTACTCATTCAGATGCACCAACTGATCCAAAGTTTTCTGCAATATTTCAAAACCATTTGTTTCTAGCAGGTGATCCTGCACACCCAACTAAATTATTTTTTAGTGCGCCACTAGCAGAAACAGACTTTGCATCAGCTAATGGAGCAGGTGTAATAAACGTAGGTTTTCCTATAGTTGCTATCAAATCATTTAGAAACGAACTATTTGTATTTGGATCAACTAATATTAAAAAACTAGGTGGTACTGCATTAGCTAACTTTGCATTACAAACTGTTACGGAAGACCTTGGGTGTTTAGCTACAGATAGTGTTATAGAAATTGGTGGTGACTTACTATTTTTATCTCAAGATGGTTTACGTCCTATTGCAGGTACAGCTAAAATTGGTGACGTTAATTTAGAAACAGTATCTAAAAACATTCAGTCTATTTTTACTGACATTGTATTTGACATTGATCTTGATACTCTTAATGCTGTAGTAATTAGACAAAAGTCACAGTTTAGATATTTCTTTGGTGCAGCAGACTCACAAGGTATTATAGGTGGGTTTAGACAAACACCAAACGGTTTGCAGTTTGAATATAGTCAGATGCTAGGTATTACAGCTACGTGTGCAGATAGTGGTTATATAGGACAAAATGAATTTGTACTGCATGGTACTTCAGATGGTAAAGTACAACAACAAGAAAGTGGTAATAGCTTTGCAGGTGATCCAATCTTTAGTATTTTTCAAACTCCTTTTTATTATTTACAAGACCCTGAACAAAGAAAAATATTTTATAGTGTAGCTACATATTTACGATCTGAAGGTGATAATTCAATAGTATTATCTACTGTATACGATTACGAAGATGTAGATACATTAAATCCAACAAACTTTAATTTAACAACAACAGGTACAGCAGCATATTATAATGAAGCATTATATAATAGTACCGCAATATTTGATGGTAATCCATCACCAGTACAACGAACTAACATTGAAGGATCAGGCAAATCCGCATCTTTAAAATTCGTTACTAATGACACAAGTGCATCACACAGTATACAAGGTCTAGTGATTACATTTGGAGTAGGAGACAGGTTATAACATGGCAGGTTATTC
>Ga0208899_1002874_pt1 | contig 11292 bp, 13 predicted proteins | sample VirMetDEL_Nov_24_FD_184518 | JGI IMG/M metagenome (GOLD analysis project Ga0208899, IMG submission 184518) | Aqueous microbial communities from the Delaware River and Bay under freshwater to marine salinity gradient to study organic matter... | ecosystem: Environmental > Aquatic > Marine >...
AATCTTATAAACATTGGATCTTGAGTAGTAGAGTCTCCAATAGTTGTTTCTGTTCCAAAATGAAATACATGTCTATCTCTATCTGATACTTGAGTCAGTCTTGTTTTAGTAGGAGCACCAGACATAACAACTGCTCTGTTTGCTCTAGGAGTTGCTGCACCTGCGTTCCATGTAAATGTTTTACCATTATGAATAGTTGCAACAAGTATTTGACCAAAATTATCTAAAGACCATAAACCTGGATCCAGAACCACGTTACTAGTTGCACTTGCAGTACCCCATGTACTCGAGCTCCAGGTATCTGTACCCCAACCTAAACCTGCGGTTTGAAAAGTAGGACCTACTACTTCATATGGATCTATTTGTGCTGAACCGGTACCAGATGTGGTTCCAGCTGAGTTAGATGGCATAATAATTTCAAATGTATTTGCAGTTTTATTTCTTACTTCAAAAGTATTTTCTGTAAAATCTGTTGTTGCATAACCAGATCCTGTTGGAACCGTAACAGATGAAAATGTTACATATCTTCCATCTAATAAACCATGTGATGTTTTATTTACGGTAACCGTTGGAGATCCGGATGTTGCATCAAAGGTAGCTCCAGTAATAACATCATTATCTAAAGGACTAATGTCAAAAAACTCACCTTCATAATATAAAAATAAACCTTGTGAAGTTCCTATTGCTACGTATTTTTCACCAGCAATAGATGTGAAAGCATGTTGAGCACGTGCTGCTCCAGGTAAAGTGTTATTGGAGTTAGTAAGTTGTGACCATCCACCTATTTTTTCAGGTAGTCCATATCTAAATCTAACAAAATCGCCATCTACCCATTGAGATTCAGCTCCTGAATCTGTGACCATTTTGTTAAAACCAGGTTTAAAATTAAGTTTTTGTAGCATAATATATTATAAAGGAGACAGGGGGTATGTGGTGGTGCCCTGCCTCCATTATAATATACTACCTTTTAAACCAAGATGGAAGACCTAAATGTGGTCTTTTGTCAAACATATTTTCTTTGGATCCAGGAGTCTTTTTATTGTTATAGTGCAAAAAAACTTGAACACATTCTTTACCTTTAAATTTATTTCTCCAATGTTCTAATTCACAACCGGAGTATACTAACATATCTCCTGGCTTTAAATCTACTTTAATACCTTTCATACCTTCTTTACCAGATGGCTCTAAATATATTGGCCAATCATCACCACCTAGATTCATAGTAGTTGATATCTCACAACTAAATCTATCTTTATGTCTTTTTAATTCATCACCTTTTTTATATATTCTAGCATAAGTATAAGCAGGATATAATTTTAATTTAGTTACTTCTTCCATTTTAGGAAGACATTTAAGTAATAAAGTTTCCATTGCAATATTAGCATATTGAGAATATGTGTTTGGTATTTGACCATCTGGTTCTTCATAGTATCCAATAATATTTTCAAATGGTGAAAAATATCTACTCTCTCTACAAGTATCATAAACTTGTTTCTGCATACAAAAATAGTTTGCAACAAATGTAGCTAAATCTTTTGATATTGCTTGTCTTATAACTGTATATTTATTTTTCTTAAATGACATCTCTAGCCATCTCTTTCGGTACAGCTTGTATGTTCCAATGTATAAATCTAAATGGTTCTACACCATGATCTACTGCAAACTCATGTTCTAAGTAACCTGGAAATATAATTAAAGTTCCAGGTGTTACTTTAAAATGAATTAATTCAGTTCCATGAAATATACCATTACCATTTTTTAATTTTAATTTTGTAGCACGTGCACCAGTACGTGGTTCATGAAATATTGGAAAAGAAGTTTTATCACTTGATTTTAAAAAATAAAAACCAGATACATGTTGATTCCAATGTATATGTGCATTATGATGTCCTCCACCTTTTTTAGCAAACTCTTGTACCCATAACTCACTAAACATTGTAGTATATTGCTGCATATCAAAACCTTGCCAGTCTAAAAACTCCCAAGACTTTTGACCTATATAATTTCTAAAATCTAAAAATTTATTATCTTGAGCTAAAGGTGTTGAATGATAACTTCTTCCAAAGTCACCATATTCTTTGATGTAATTTTTTTCTCTTTTTTTAGCATCTTTTATATATTGATTAGAAGCTTTATTTAGAGATTTTACAAACTCCGGTTTTTGTTCAATCCATATAGGTGTCTTAAAATATTCATTAATTATCATATTAAAAATAATCCCATTCTTTATATTCTTTAATTATACTTTCTGGTAGATAATCTTCCACTGCATACTCCTGTTTATTTATATTTTTTTTAACTAAATGTAAAGAGTTAGAGTTAAAAACAGAATCATCATATATAACGTTATTAATAGAAAGTTGTTTTAAATTAGAAAATGAATGTTTAAATGGTTTTAATTCAAAAAAATCATATATTTCTTTTATTTTATTTTTTGGTTCTTTAATTAAATCATCATATTTAATTAATAAATAATCTTTTTTATATTGTGTAATAATTGTTTTAGTAGATAACCAATCCCAATATACTTTACCTTTTTCAGGATGCATGGCTTCTAAATATACAAAATCATAAACATTTTTTGGTCTATGTATTTTTACAAGAGAAGCTAAAACTTCTATTAAAGGTCTTACCAGTAATAAAAATTTTGGTTTTTCTATAATTTTATTTGTTAGTAAGGTTAAATTTAAAGGAGTTCCCCAACCTGCTCTATCAAAAATAACTTCAGCATTTAAATGTTCATAATAATTTGTAAACAATTTTTTTAATAAATTATCAACACCTTTCTTTTCTGGAAAATTTTTTATCCATATTGAATTATACATTTCATTAATACTATAAGCTATTTGAACTAGTGGACTATTTGCTGTTGCTACTATATTTTTATTTTGATTTAAAATAGAGGATAACAATGTATTTCCTGATCTAGAATAACCAGCTAAAAAATAAAATTTTTTATTCACTTAAATGGATATCCAAGGTTCCACATTACCAATGAATACCTCACTCCTTTGGTTACAGGTTTTACTCTATGCCATACAAATGAAGGAAATACAATAATAGATCCCTTCGGTAATATTTCTTTTGCTTGTTTTAAATGTTTGACTTCTTCTCTCATGTGAGGGTCATAGTTTCTAAAATCAAATTCTAATTCACCACCTTCATATTCTGATCCATCTGTTAATTGACAAGTCATAGATAGTTTTCTAACTTTACCATGTTCAGGACCTTGCTTTTCATATGGTTTATCCCACCCGTCGCAATGCCAATCATAGTACTGGTTTAATTTATATTTTGTAAATTGACAAGACTCACTTCTATCCCAATCAAAATTCCAACCAGCAGCTTTATTTGCTTGATGTATATATGGATGTAATTCTTTATATATCCAAGTATCATCTAACCAAACTAAATCAGAATTTCTTTTCTTTTTCATATCTTTAATTTCATCATAAGTTAATTTTCTATCTCCATAACCACCAGTTCTAGCCATAGATTCAGATTTAGATAATCCGTATTTAATTATATCATCACAAATTTTAGGAGGTATTGCAGATGTAAAATACCAATAGTAATTAGATATATTCATAAGTTATTGTCTGTATAAAATTCAATGAATCTTTCTGTTTGTTTTTTATGTAATACATATTTGTTGATGGAAACATAATGAACATGTTGTCTTTTAATTCAATATCCCAACTTCTTCCTTTACGTCTGTTGTCTTCATAATGTATTCGAACAAAACAATCTTTAACTTTAACACCATAAAGCATTGTAAAGTCTGGAGAATTTCGTAGATCCACTGGATCAACTTGTAATAAAGGAATTGTTGTTTCCGCAGGTTTATAGATATTTCCCCACGTTGATTTATTAATTAATTTAATACCATATTCAAGACCGATGTGATCTCTCATATATGTATTTAACATATCCCAAGTTCTTGAAAATGGAAATTCTGAATTTGTAAATGTTGATTGTAAAATGTCTCCTGATAATTTATCTCTATCAATGTCCCAATCTTTAGGCATTGTTATATCACCAAAATATAATGCTTGTTCTGTTAATACTTTCTTGTCCATACCACCACCAGATATATATTAAGCTAATCTATTTGTCAAACTCCAACCAGTTGTATTATCAGCTTGATATGCATCTTCATTCCAATCATAGCTCCATAAATGAGTTCCAGCTGTATTTTGATTTTGTTGTTCTTCAGTTAATGCTGGAGCATCTCCAATTGGAGATTGCCATCTTGCTTCTGAAATTAATTTAACCCATGAAGCAAATGGTTTTTTAGGCCAAAAAATTTCATTGTCTTCATCCCAAGTATAACCAATACCTGCATAGTTTCCTCTAAATGGAGTTCCATTGTTTTTGTGTTGATTATTAAATGTATTGTAGGATGTTTGAATCCACATTTGTGCAGGCCAATTGTTGTGTTGTTCTAAATATTGTTGTCCTACTGTTTCATCTTCAACACCATCAGCGTTTAACATATCATCATTATTCAAAGTTAATACTTGAATAACTTTACTGTTAGCTCCTAGTTTTGCGAAATGTGCCATAATTGTCTCCTATTATATATTAATTTTAATTTTTATTCAACTACTGAAATTTGTATTTAATAATAACAATTCCTGAACCACCATTACCGCCTCCACCACCAGATCCAGAGGTTCCTCCACCTCCGCCTCCACCAGTGTTTGTTGTTCCTGCAAATCCTGTAGCTGGTGGACCTCCACCATCTCCTCCACCACCAACACCGCCAGCACCACCACAATTACCAGGTGAACCAGGGGGATAAGAATAGGCTCCACCTCCACCTCCTCCAGCATAAACTCCTGAATTTGGTTGACCAGGATAATTTGTACTTACATCTTTTCCAGCACCACCAGTTGTTCCAAATCTTATAGGGCCACCTGGTGCACAACTTCCTGCTGTAGTTGCACCGCCTCCTCCTGTAGCACCCTTTCCTCCAGGTGCTAGAGTATAATTTCCTCCAGGATTTCCTTGAGGTGGACTAACGGGAGGGGTATTACCTGCTCCTCCAGTCGCAGGACCACATGCTGCTCCTACTCCTCCTCCTGAACCTCCACTTACTCCAGTTCCAGGTCCTACAGCTGATCCTCCACCACCTCCAGCTGAAGTGTATGAAGTTGATAATGCTGCTACTGAATTAGAACCAGATGACCCATTTCTAGGAGGAGATATACAACCGCCAGCACCACCACCCCCTACTGTAATTGGATAACCCGTAGCAGTAACTGGAATGGATGTAAGGTCTCTTAAACCACCAGCTCCTCCACCACCTGAGTTATAACCACCACCAGCTCCACCTGCTACTATAACAGTGTCAATAGTATCTGATCCAGAAGCATTTCCAGCACATGTCACTGTAAAAGTTCCTGGACCAGTAAATCTATGAAATTTAAAATCTCCTACAGTTGTAATTGTACCACCTGTAGCAGTGACATATTGCGGGCTAACAATATCATCAGCTTGTGCAGCATCAATTAATAACCAACCTTGTGTTGCATCAACATAAACTAATACTATGCTTCCACCTTCTGTGTTTATTTTAGCATCAGCTGCATTTCCTTGAATATTAGAACCGTTACGACCAATTGTAATATTATTTGTATCTGCAGTATTTGCGTAGTCATCAATACCTACCACATCTCCTGCACTTGGTGACGATGGCAGTGTAACTGTAATAGCTCCTGAAGTTGTATTTACAAAATATCCATTTCCACTTACTGCAGTGAACCCTGAAGTTTTAGCAGTCGTGTCCCATGTAATGGCACCTATATTACTAAAAAGGCCATTATTTATTAAAGTTGTTCCGCATGAATTTACACCCATTGTTTACCTATTGAAATTTGTATCTAATGATAACAATTCCTGAACCACCAGATCCAGCTGTACCTGGACTTGCTGGAGCTCCACCACCGCCACCGCCAGTGTTTGTTGATCCATTATATGGAGGTGCTCCACCTCCACCACCACCTGTTCCACCTGCTCCACTTGTAGTTCCTGGAAAACCATCTCCTCCGCCACCACCTCCAGCATAAGCTGTTGGACTTCCTGAAATTGATGTAGTTGCACCATTTCCACCTGTGCCAGCTGCTCCGCCAGGTCCATTTGTTCCACCTGCAGCAGTAGCTCCACCACCTCCAGCTGCTCCATAAGGAGAAGAAGTAACAGTAAGAATTCCACCTGGATTACCTTGAGGTGGACTCACTGGAGGAGTATTACCTGCTCCAACATTTCCTGCTGAACACGCTCCTCTTACACCTCCACCAGATCCACCAGTACCACCTGTAATTCCTGGTGTTCCACCACCTCCTGCAGAAGTTATACTTGAAAAAATAGATGCTGATCCATTAGCTCCTTCTCTAGGAGAACTTGTTCCTGCAGATCCACCCCCTCCAACAGTAATTGGATAACCTTGAACAGAAACAGGTAAACCATCTGGGGCATTTAATGGACTAGCTGTATAACAATCTGTAGATGCTTTACCTTCTCTATAACCACCAGCACCACCTCCACCACCAGTTACGGCAGTAGGGTCGGCTACACCTTCACCGCCACCGCCACCGCCACCGCCAGCTACGACCATATAAGAAACTGAATTTGATCCTTCTGCATTTCCTGCATTTGATACGCAGAAAGTTCCTGGACTTGTAAAAGTATGAATTTTAAAATCACCACAACAAGTTACTGTTCCACCTGTTGCAGTTATAAATTGTGGAGAAACAATGTCAGTTGCTTGAGAAGAAGATGTAACCTTCCATCCTTGTGTACCGTCGACATAAACTAATACTACAGATCTACCTTCTGTATTTATTACAAAATCTGCAGCTTGACCTTGAATATTAGATCCATTTCTTCCTATGGTGATGTTGTTTGTGTCAGCTGTATTTGCGTAATCTTTAATACCTACGATATCACCTGCAGAAGGTGAGCTCGGAAGCGTTACTGTAAATGCTGATGATGTAGTATTACAAAAATATCCATTACCACTTACAGCAGTGAATCCTGAAGTTTTAGCTGTTGTATCCCAAGTGACTGCTCCTATATTTTCAAAAACTCCTTGGTCTAACATTGTAGTTCCGCACGATACTACTCCCATTATGAATCTCCTTCTATTTTAGATAAATTAATTTTGAATTTTTCTCCAGATATATTATTTATCATGAATATATTATCTTTTCCTTCTTGTAAAGTCCAGTTGCCTTTTGTGCCATCAACCATGTTTCCTTGATTTTTAGCTTCATTAGATAAATGTAAATCCCCTGTATATAAATTTCTCCATACATTTCCTGAAGCTCCTAAATCATAAGTATCATTTGCACCAGGTACAATATTTCCTGTAGCAGTTATGCCTCCTGAAGTAACATCGCCAGCAGTGATGTCTCCCAAATCAGCTGTGATATCTACAATATTAGTTCCGTCAGAGTATAAAATTTTATATCCTTTATCGGTAGCTGACCATGTGGCACCTGTCCCAGAAGTAGTTTTAAAAGTTACTGTAAAAGCACCAGATGTTGCATTTTCAACTAAATAAGTTTTTTCTATTGAATCTGGAATAACTACATTTACATTAGTAGTAATGGTTCCAGTTAATCTTAAAACTTGATTTTTACCATTTGATAAAACACCATTTGAAAAAGTTAGAGTTGCACCAGTAGTTGCATTTAATCCTACCGCATCATAACCACCAATCGCTTGCTCAAGAATTAGTAAATTAGTGTTGGTAAACTGTCCCCAAGTTCCTGAGTTTTCTCCGGTTTGTTGTACAGTTAACTTTAAACTAGCTGATGTTGAGTTTGCCATATTTTAAATTCCTTAATATTTCCATTATAATTACATTATTATCTAAATCAAGCCACTTCTTTCCAACCTGGAGGATCGGTAGGAGCGCTTCCTGTGTTAACTTCTGTCCATACTACATTTTCAACAGTGTTTAATGTCATTGTCATCTCAATTCCTGTTGGTCTTGCTACTGAATCTGTAGCTGTAGCAGTTCCTTCTTGCATTGTTAGGTCAAAACCCGTTAAATCTATTAAGCTATTAGCATCTGCAACTGCTGTTCCAAGAGTAGCTGTTATAGCTTCTCCAGTTAAAGTAACATTTGCATCTGCACCTACGGTAACATTATCTTCCTGCATAGTCAGGTCAAAACCAGATAAGGTTAAATTAGCGTTAGCTGTAGTAGTAACACTACCTTGAGCCATAGTCATTCCTATGCCTGTAACATCTTCCGTCACAACATCTGTAAACCCTTGAGCTGTGCCTTGAGTAATAGTTAAAGCTTGTCCTGTTACATCAACATTTGCAATACCGGTAATTGAAACAGAACCTAAATTAGAAGTTAAAGCTTCACCTGTTGGAAATGCTACAACTCCAGAAAAAATACCAACATTACCTTCTGTAATAGTTATATCTTGACCTGTTAAAGAAACATTTACATCAATTACTATATTTGGAGATGTTTCTGCAATAGTAAGTTCTTGACCGGTTACTGCAACATTAACACTTGTTGAACCAGTAGCTGCAAAAGGACTTTCTGCAAAAGCTGTTATACCAAAAGCCATGAGCTACTAAACCTCTTCTAATTTGAACTTATATTTTTTACCTGATTTGTTATTGAATAAATAAAGATCTTCAGCACCCTCTTGAATAGTCCAATTACCTTTTGTACCATCAACTGCATTACCTTCTTTTTTTGCTTCATTAGATAAATGTAAGTCTCCAGTGTATAAGTTTCTCCAAACGTTTCCTGATTCACCTAAATCATAAGTGTCATTTGCTCCTGGAACAACGTGACCTGTAACAGCTAATTCTGAACCATCAAATGTTAAATTAGCTTCTGCGTTCATGGCATCTGTGCCCGTTGCAGTTAAAACTCTGTTGTTAGAGCCATTAGTCATAAAGTCTGATACATCAACAGCGACTGTATCTGCTGCTACATCAATACCTGTACCCGCACCAACATTAAGTGTAACAGAACCTGAAGCACCACCACCTGTTAAACCATTACCTGCTGTAACGCCTGTAATGTCTCCAGTGTTAGTAGTATACCCAGCGTCATTATTAAAACCTGAATTATTAATATTTGCTTTAGTTAGTTTCTTTTGATTATTAGAAGCATCAACTACAACAAAAAAATCTCCATCAGCGTCTGATGTAGATGTAGTTAATTCTGAAAGATCAACATCTATTTGATCTGCTTGAACATCTATTAAGTTTCCAGCTCCAACATTTAATGTAACATCTCCAGAAGATCCACCACCTGTTAAACCATCCCCTGCTGTAACACCTGTAATATCTCCAGTAGTTGGAGTTTGATATTCTAAAGCAGTTCCAGCTCCATTAACTGCAAGAACTTGGTTTGCAGTTCCAATAGCTGTTAAACCTGTACCACCTTTTGTTGTTGGTACTGTTGGTAATCTATCTGATGATAAAGTTCCTGAAGCAACGTTTGAAGCATCAAGATTTGTTAAAGCTGAACCATTTGCTGCAGGAAGTGTTGCTGGAAATCTTGCGTCAGGTACTGTACCTGAAGCTAAATCATCTGCGTCTAAGTTTGTTAAATTAGCGCCACTAACTGCTGGAAGTGTTGCTGGAAATCTTGCATCTGGAACTGTACCACTTGCTAAATTAGTTGCATTTAAATCTGTAAGCGCTGAACCATTAGCTGCTGGAAGTGTTGCAGGAAACCTTGCATCAGGCACTGTGCCTGAAGCTAAATTATCTGCATTTAAATTTGTTAAGTTAGATCCATTGTTTGCAACAATGTTTCCACTTGAATCTAGTATGACTGCTTTGGATGCAGGAAGGGTACAGAAAACATCTTTAGTACCTGCAGAAAAATCTACCGCAGAGTCACTATTAGATGATGATATAATTGTAGTTCGAGCTAACGTTCCAGCACCAACTGTACCTAATCCTACTTCAAACTCACCATCTTCATTTACGATTGAATAGTAAGTTGTATTTGTATTTCCAATTGCTGTTGAAAACGTTTCAAAACCTAATACTGCTCCTGCAAGAGTAAAAGTACCCGTGCCAGTAGTAGTAGAGGTTTCTTTAACTCTATCATTGACAACCAATGCCATTTAAACTCCTATTAACCAGAGATTCTTAATATAGCTGCCGCTGTAGTAAATGCCGGAAACTGTATTGTAAAAGTTCCTGATGTAGCTGTTTTATCTGCTCCAAAATCTAAAATTGCAACTGCTGCATTAGTAACTGCAGAAGATGTATTGTAGATCATTGCACCTCTAGCTGTCAACGTTACACCTGTGAATGATAAATCTGCAAAGTCCACAATTGCAACACCTGATGCAATTGAAGTATTTTGACCTGCTAATGGATCACCACCTGATGCGTAAGTACCTGTGTTCGCAACTTCGTTTGTAGTTGTGAATGAAGTAGTAGCTGAGTTTAGAGTTGCTGAAGAAGTATAAAGAGCTAGTTTAAAAACATCACCACCTGATGCAAAGTTTGCATCACCTTCTAGTAATTGTTTTTTAAACGCATTTGCAATCGCTTGTGTTATAGCCATAGTATATCTCCTTATTGTTTTCCTATTCGAGGAACACCTGCTTGATATTCATCTCGTCTTCGTCTTCCCATTTGTTCTATTGAGAATCCTTTGACGGCTTCAGCGTATTTTTTATCATATAACTGGAGCATGTCAACGGGCCCTTTTAAAAAGCCGTAAGCTTCTACTAGGCATGCATACAATAAACCGTTGGGAAAATTTTGGCTTAGGTATGTAGTGGTATTTGTAGCAGATAAACCGGGGTCTTTCAAGATATAGTTTAACTGAATTGTGTAAGTAGCATCTGGCGTAGGGGCTACTACAATGTTTTGTTCATCCCATAAGCTGTAATATTTAGGTACTCCAGTAGCTTCCGTAGGATTAAATTCTGACATAAAACTTGTATCTCTATATTGTAAAAAATCTCTATTGTTTGGTTGAGAACTTCCATCTGAATCAATAATTTGAGCAGATCTAACAATTAATAAACCTGCAGGTCTTGAAATAAATCTATCTGAAGTAATTAAGTTAGCTGTTGCATATCTTCTGTTGTTATCTGAATCAACTTCTCTAAGAATTTTAAATTCTGCATTTTCAATAAATCCATCTATAATAGTTGAAGTTAAAACATTTGCATCTACTTCTGTGTAGTCTCTAATTTTTTGTACTAATTCTGTGTATGTCATGCTCTATCATTAACAGGTCCAGCTAAACATTGGAACCCGCCTCCCGTTTCTGTGCTA
>Ga0208899_1002887_pt1 | contig 11264 bp, 6 predicted proteins | sample VirMetDEL_Nov_24_FD_184518 | JGI IMG/M metagenome (GOLD analysis project Ga0208899, IMG submission 184518) | Aqueous microbial communities from the Delaware River and Bay under freshwater to marine salinity gradient to study organic matter... | ecosystem: Environmental > Aquatic > Marine >...
TTTAGTCAATGCGAATCGTCAACCTGAATTAAATGGGGTTAGTCGTACCCCCCTTCCTACTCCACCGCCACCTATGAGCGACCAGGGCGAGGAAGATGAGGAGAAAGAAGGAGAGGACGAGGACGATATACCTGAAATGATTAAATTATATAATGATATGGATGAGGAGCAGTTGAATATTGTATTAGAGGCTTTTAAAACGGATATTGATAATTTAGGACCTGAGGCGAGGGCACGTTTGAGAGCGAAAGGGGAACAGCAAATAGAGCTATATGGGGACGTTATGAATGCGGGAGTATATGACCTAATTGCGGAGTTATTGGAATATATCGATGCCGTAGACGAGGAAGAGGACGAGGAGGAGGAGGAGGATGAAGAGGAGGTGGAAGAGGAAGGGGTGGGTGGGGAGAGAAAGGAGGAGGAAAAGGCTGCGGAGGAAATACGAGGGCGACCAAGAACAGGCAAACAAATCAAAGAATATTTTAGAAATTTAGAATTTTATACACACATAGACGGATTAAGCACGGCTGAATTACAGAAACTTTATAATATGTCGAAAGAAGGACAATCTGACGACAGAATAAGAGAACAGATTGACGACTACCACTATGCAAGACATCCTACCGAAAATAGACGACGACGACGAAGGGGCAAAGGTCTAACTCAATTAGGAACAGGTATAGCGGAAAACCTACAGAAACTAATGGTCATGGTGGGTAGCAAACAGGCAGGAAACGATTCGGCAGCCCTTCTTAAAAAAATAGTAGCCTTACAGAAAAAGATTAAAAAGGATATTGAAAAGAAGCGTAAAAGCGAAAGTGAGGCAGTCCGTAAGGAGGTAACCCGTCAAAAGATTAAGAAACTAGCCAAAGACCAAATGAAATAATATTATTATAAAAATAGTATAATATAAATATCTATCTATATTATAATATGAGTAATATCTTCAATGACCGCACGGATACTGAATTAAATGAGAGAACCATCAATTTCCAAAATCTATCTGTAGCTGATACGACAATCCCTATTTTAGGATTGAATAACAACGTATCGGGGCAGGTGGCTGGAATAGCAGGTTTAGACCTAATATCAAAAGACACCCTCGACGATGTTAAGGACGATATATTAGGTACACGATTAAAGAATTTAAGCAATGCTTCTATTACGACTGAATCAGTAGCGACTATAAATGGAGATGTAGTATCATCTGCTCCTATAGGCACAGCAGGTAAAGATATTATATCAAAGGGAACAATAGCAGAAATTCAAACAAGCGTTTTAGAGACACGATTGAATAATTTAAAAGATGCCTCTATTACGATTGAATCAGTGCCGACTATAAATGGAGATGTAGTATCATCTGCTCCGATAGGCACAGCAGGTAAAGATATTATATCAAAGGGAACAATAGCAGAAATTCAAACAAGCGTTTTAGAGACACGATTGAATAATTTAAAAGATGTATCTATTACGATTGAATCAGTACCGACTATAACTAATAATATAGTATCATCTGCTCCGATAGGCACAGCAGGTAAAGATATTATATCAAAGGGAACAATAGCAGAAATTCAAACAAGCGTTTTAGAGACAAGATTAATTAATTTAAAAGATATTAGTATCACATCTGAGTCATTGGTGACTATAAATGAAAATGATGTAGTGTCAGTAGCACCAATAGGCACAGCAGGTAAAAATATAATAGCAAAAGATACAATAACAGAAATTCAAACTGATCTATTACAAACAAGATTAATTAATTTAAAAGATATTAGTATCACATCTGAGTCAGTGCCGACGATAAACGGAGATACAATCAATTCTATACCTGTATCCACAGCAGGGAAAAACCTATTGAATATTACATCAATAGGAGATTTACGAAGTCAAATTTTAGAAACGTCCGAGGAAGCAGTTGTATTTACCGCAGATACTAAAAATGAAATCAATTTCTATACTGGGACAACACAGACAGCAAGTGATTTAAGATTACAATTGACCAATTCCACTACCTTTGTAAATAATACTTTGGATACGAAAGATATTAAGGTGGATAATGCTAATAAAATAATATCTAATAATTATGCTTATAGAGATGATGTAACAAATCCAATATATTTAACCTTTGATAATCAACACGCACATTTTACAAGTCCTGATGGTATTCGTATCAATCAGCAGTTCCAAATCGACAGCCAAAATGGTTCAACAGCAACACATCTATTTACAACAGCGGGAAATAAGCCATTACACTACACAACCAAAGGAACAGGTAATCACGTATTTTATACTGGTGGGGATGTAGATGGGGAAAATGCGACTGAAATATTAAATATAAAACCCGATAGTATAGATTGTAGTAAGGTACTAAAAACGATTGCTTCGCTTGGTGATAAAATTCACTTTGATACCACGTCTAAGGTATATACATCACCTGGGCAAATACATTATTACACTAGTGACAGACAGGTCTTCATCTGGGCAAAGGGTCAGTATGTAATGCTATTAACTGACATCCTTATATCTTTGACTAAACCAGTTAGTATAACTGGGAGTTGTACCGCTACCAGCTTTATTGGTCCATTAACAGGCAACGCCGTCACAGCTACTAAAATAGAAAGTATAAATAATAATGATATAGTCCAATTAACAGAAACTCAAACATTAACAAATAAGACATTAACAAGTCCTATCATTACAGGAAATGGTGCTATTGCTGGTGTATTTACTGGTCCACTGACAGGTAATGCCGAGACATCAACTAAAATAGCAAGTATAAATAATAATGATATAGTCCAATTAACAGAAACTCAAACATTAACAAATAAGACATTAACAAGTCCTATCATTACAGGAACTGGTGCTATTGCTGGTGTATTTACTGGAGATTTGACTGGTAATGCCGATACATCAACTAAAATAGCAAGTATAAATAATAGTGATATAGTCCAATTAACAGAAACTCAAACATTAACAAATAAGACATTAACAAGTCCTATCATTACAGGAAATGGTGCTATTGCTGGTGTATTTACAGGAGATTTAACAGGCAATTCAGACACATCAACTAAAATAGCAAGTATAAATAATTCTGATATAGTCCAATTAACAGAAACTCAAACATTAACAAATAAGACATTAACAAGTCCTATCATTACAGGAACTGGTGCTATTGCTGGTGTATTTACTGGTAATTTAACAGGTAATGCGGACACATCTACAAAAATAGCAAGTATAAATAATAGTGATATAGTCCAATTAGATAGTATTCAAAACCTAAACAACAAAACATTAACTAACCCGTCTTTTACTGGAACTTTACATATTTCAAGTATATATTTTAGAGTTGTAGATTTACCATCTACACCAACACAGAATGACTACGATAATGTTTATACTCTAGACTATTTTTATTCTCTGCCATTATTTATAGATGGTCTAACATCTACATACACATTAAACTCACTTGCGAATATGACTAATGGATATGACTGGACGAACTTGGATTTAAAAGGTATGATATTAGATTTTACTATTACATCAACTATAAATGGAACTATGTTTTTAAAACATACAAGTGATGATGGAGCACGTGTATATTTAAATTCAAGTTCAACACCATTAACAACCACAACTATTTTTGGAACTACTATGCCATATCCAGCCGCCTGGACAAATCAAGCACCTACAGATGGATATGCTACTTTTAGTATTACAGCAGGGACTGAATATAGGATTAGAGTTCAATATGTCGAAAGCACAGGTGGGGCTGCTTGCTCGTTTGAGTGGAACACAAGCAGCTCATATGGGCCATATTCGTCGGACTGGTCTTCTTTAATAACAAATAATAATAATATAGGTTCAACATCGTTTCCATTGAATTCTCTGCATACTAATACTGGATATATAGACACATTAAATTCAACCACAATTGATTTCCCCGAAACATTAACAGATAAGGTATTATTATATGGAACAACTTATAAATTATCAGTTAGTGATAGCTCAATTGATTACATAACAGGAGACAAACACACATTTAAACAAAACACAAATGATTTATTAAAATTAAATAATACAAATATAACAACATATAAATCAATAATTCCAGATACAACAGGAACAATAGACATTGGTAGTATCGAAAAAATATTTAATAATGGATATATTAACACAATAAAAACGTCATCCATTTCTCCACAGATAACAAATGGAGATTTAACAGTCTCGGGAAATGGTAGTGGAAAAGTTGTTGTAAATTCAAATCTACAATCTAATTTACTTTTAACGTGTCAAATTGGAGTAGTAGGAACAACAACCGCCTATGGTAAGTTTGGAGTGAAAAGTGATGGTGGTGCTCTCTATGCGGGAAATGCGGCTTGGGACAATAACTATTCTATATTTGGAAATGGTGTAGATTTTAAAAATGCTTCAAATCAATATGGCTTAGCTGTTGGTATTGGGACAAATTCCACCGACCTAAAGTATGGGGTGATAAAATGTATTGAACCCAGTTTTGCGTGGAGAGACCTTCACTTTTCAGCAAACGGACTCTATTTTGACCAATCTGGAACAGAACGAATGAGGGTTACAGACAATATTGTATGTAGTAGCAATATAATTCCCAATTCAACCTTTGACGGCAGAACGATTGGTAATTCAAGTAATTTATGGGGTGAGATTTTTTGCGAAAATTCTACTATAAATACGAGTGACAGAACTAAAAAAAGAGATATTGATTATGATAATATGGACAAATTCGCAGATGAACTGCTAAACTTAAAACCTTGTAGTTATAAAATGATAAACGGAAGTTCAAACCGAACTCATATGGGACTTATATCGCAAGATTTAGAGGGTTCTATATTTGAACAAACAGGAGCATTTATCAAGAGTAAAAAAACGAAAACGATAACTGAAACGATATTAGTAGATGGTATGAAAAGTAGTCATGAGAAACAAGTTGAAATTCCTAATGAGTATAATTATGGGTTGAGATATTCGGAGTTAATCAGTCCGCTATTAAAATTAGTTCAAAAACAGCAAAAACAAATAGATCAATTAGTAGCACGAATTGATATATTGGAAAGTGGGACTGAAAATGAATTAAGTTTCATTTAAGAAGATTGTTTAGCTACTAGTTTATTAATAAGAGTGGTTTGGCGTTTAACCTTGCCCTCCATTTTTTGTAATCGTTGATTTAACTCGTAAATCTCCGTTTGTAATTTTGCCACCATATCAAAGCCTTCCGATTCTTCACCATCACTATCTATATGGTGCTTATTTTCTAATTTCTCTAATCGTGCTAAAATATCATTATCTTTTTCATCATCACCACCAGTAATAACGTCTTCTACCGTTTCAATAATATTAGACCCAGCAGAAATTAATTTTTCCAATTTCATTATTCTATTAATAATAGAACCAAACATATTATTATCTTTTGGGTGTTCTCTTTCCACTTCTACAATATTGACATCATCAGGTATATTTTTGCTTCTGTTTCGTGCTAACTCTTGAATGCTCTTTATAATAAGTGGGAGGAATTCTTTATAATTTACAGATAATGATCCATTTCTCTCATTAACAATAGCATACTCATCACTAAATAGAGTTTGTATCTGTTGGGCTATGACACCGAACCTTAATTTTGAAGGATCATTTCTGTATCTATATCTTTTTGTTTCGATTCTTAATAGAGAACCTAAGGCAGAAGGTATCGGTTGAATATCTGTTTTCAAACGTTCGTCTGATGCCTCATATAGATTTTGATAGTACATATTTTGAATGAATGAGTTGCGAAACCAGCGGTCATTTGTTTCGGTGTTATTACTCGTATCACCACCATCAGTTCCTAAATCAATTGTTTTATTAGCATTAGGTCTAATCGTTAAAGATGTTGTTATAATGTTATCCGCTATTTGAAATCGCAGACTTGAATCATTATATCCAGGAAAGTTTTGAATATTTCCAGAATCGTATGTCCCGCCGCCGCAATAGAACCTTATCTCCTGTCCCCCCCAAGCATCATCAGGTGAGAAAAACCCGGATTGTATTTTAGCACAGGCACGTGGTTGTGCGTCATCATCATTCGCAAAAAAAGTTCCCCAAAATGTTAAAGAAGATTTATAAGAATCCGTAGTTGACAGAGGATTTTCAGCAATTGGTTTAAAATTTACATTCATATCCCCCGTTGATAACTTGCTTATGTTCTCCGTGTAGATTGTGGAATATCCAATGGGACTACTGTTGTTCGCTATGGTTTGTATATCTGCATCGCTATTTAAACTTAATAGGGTATTTTGAGCATAGTAGGATATAGGTCGGCTTATTGATTGGTTATTTATTTTTAATACGGCGACGCTGTCGGCTGTAATATTTAAGTCTTGTATATTCGTTAATCGTTCACCTACGCTTGATTCTAATACATCGTTGAAAATATTACTCATTTATATATATATACAATATATTTTTAATCTAATAATATATTATATAATGACGACTTGGATTGAAGCTTTAAAAATCTGGAACGGAAAACGAGAAGGCAAAAAATACATGATACCCAAAAAGGGCACACAGGAACACGCACAAATAATGAGTATTATGAAAGGGCAACAGAACGGCAAAGGATTAGTTCAATTAGGACGGAAAGCACCGAAAAAAAAGGGGGGCGAGATCATCAACCCTAACGTGGATTTAATAAGCGAAATAAACGATTTATGGACTGGATTGATTGGTCTCGGCATGACACAACCCCAAAAAAAACGATTGAAAAAAAGAATCGAGGGAGGAATGATAGACCCACGTGATTTATCTGTTGTTTCGAGAATGTCTCGTGATATAAACAAGAGAGCAAAACAGAAAGGGGGGTTAGGGTGGACTGAATTGACAGCTGTCAACGAGGTGCTTTATCCATTACAGCCAAAAGCCCCGAGTTTAGACACAAAAACAGGCAAACCTGTTCCACCATCGACCCCCTTTGACTTTTTGAATATAACCTTTTAAACAAAAACCCTTATTAATATATAGGGGGTTTATGGAATAAATACGCCCCCCCCTCAATATATACAGATAAATAAAAATATCTGTTTATATTATAAATGAAATACACGCGAGTTATAGAAGGCTCACTGACCGATATTGACCCCCCTGAATATTATAAACGATGCTTTTTATGCTGTCGCTTAACTTGTAATTTTTACTATAGCACACAGAGGGAGGATACTGCTCATATATATAAAATATTTTTATGTCAACCATGTCAAGCATTTAAAAACCGAATATCAACGGCTCAATATTCGAATAGTATACAGAATTATATAGATGCGACCTGGGGGGAGGATGAGGATTAATCGTAGTTTTTTTTAAAATATCGTTCCGCCTCGTCATCTGTATCGTGGTCCTCGTCATCATCGAAATAAATACGTTTCATTACGTAATTTATTCCTCTGCTTGTTGGAGCAAAGGAGTTAATACATAATATAGGGGGTTCGTCTTTTTCCTCATATCCTAATAAATACCATATATAATAAAAATATCCCATATACTCTAATATTATATTTTAATTTTAGGGGGTGAATAATTGAAGGAGCGACAAAAGCGAGTTTCGTGCCCCACCAGAAATTTTATTCTTATATTTACTCTCTACGCAAATACTTTTTGAGATGGGACTTGGAATTCGCTTTTGTCGCTGATTTATTTAATTTATATAGAACCGATCTAAAATCCAAATATTTCAAATTTCTATAGAACCGAACCAGAAAAACATTTTCTTTATATCCCCCCATTTTATTTATTTATTTAATTAATTAATTCGTTTCAATTATTTAAAAATAAAATCTTTCTATATATTATATAAAATGAATAAACTTTTAGATACTATCAAAAATTCTAGAGATGTCCGCGAATCAACCCTTAAGATGTATGAAACAAACCTGAATGCCTTAAGTCGAGATATAAACGGGAAACCTTTTAGATCTCGTCAATTTCTTTTAAAACAAAAAGACCAAGTATTATCCAAATTAGCAGAATACCCAGCACCAAAACGCCGAATAATGTTAGCATCTATATTAGTAGCCATATCGCCAACAGGTAAGAACGCCCCACAGAATAAGAATTTCGGAAAGGCATATAAAATATATAATTCGATGTTAAAGGGTGAAAATCAACAATATCAAGATGACATCGCTAATAATCAAAAGAGCGATAAAGATATTGCTAATTGGATTAATTGGCCCGAATTTTTAGAAAAACGCGATGAACTAGGGGACGAGTTGAAATGTCTTGGGTATACCAACTATGCTAAAACTATTAAGAATAAGTGCGATCGCCAAAAGATCATCGACCATTTGTTATTATCATTATATACATACTTACCACCTCGACGATTAGAGTATGCTAATATGACACTATATCCTATGGGAGCGTATCAGCAGTTAGGACCGGAAAAAGAAAATAATATTTATTACGTGACCAACAAAGGAAAGGCATTTATCCACTATGGTAAGAACGCGACCAAGTCCAAAACCGAAAATAATATAATCATTAACGTACCTAAACCATTATATAATATAGTGAAAAGATATATTAAATTATTTGAAATTAAATCGGGGCAGTTGCTATTAGAGAATGCTCTCGGTCGCAAATATACAACTAATGGATGGGGTAAGGAAATAAAGAAGACTATGAAGACCCATTTTAATAAGGAAGGTGGAGTCGGTATTTTAAGGAAATCCTATTTATCGAATCAATTCGGTGGAGCAGTAGAAGCACAAAACGAGGCGGCAACGATGATGAACCATAGCAAAGCAGTACAACAGTCGGTTTATGTAAAGGTTTAATAAATATAATATATTTTTTTATATTATAATTATTATAGAACATGCTTCAATATCTAATCGTCCCAGTTCTTTTATTCAATATTATTTTAGATTACTGGATACTAAACGATTATATTAATAGTATATTATATAATGATAACGGTGTGGATTATCCTTCTAGTAAGCTGTTCTTTAATCGCCTTCTACTATAGATATAAATCTTTTCAAATCCGCTCCAAAAAGAATATTCTATAGAGTCGGACCAATTCAAATCATTTTTTTTAAATATATGATTTTATATTTAAAAGTAATAAACACTTAAAGATAATTATTATCTATACATATATATATACAGAATGAAATTTATTTTTAAAGCAGTTAAAAAATCTACCCCTATTGTAATGGAACAAAAACAAGAATCATTTACACCTATTAAAATGGAAATTACGGACATACCTCGTAATAATAATTTATATTATACTGTTGAACAAGCCAAGGCAGTAATTCAACCTAACGAGGTTTTAATTTCTACTCCTAAATTAGTAGATGGCGTTTATGGTAAAACGAAGATATATCTAATCAAAAATAAAAATAAACTTCCTCGCTTCCTCCAAAAAAACCCCGAGCGATGCCTATTCGAGGTATATCATGAATATCCGTTTAAAATGTGCTATGATTTCGACCATAAGAAGACGGAAACCTCGTTGGATTATGAACAATACACGAAACTAGTAGTTGATTTCATCGCTAATACTTTCAACGATACAGATTTGGCGATTTCTGGAAATACGACCGATAAAAAACACTCGCTCCATCTCGTAAGTCCTAATTATATTATTAATAGTGATAACGATTTAAACCATGTAAGAAATATTATTAGGTTTTTAAACGAAAAAGTAAAACACGAGGACGGCATACAGTTATTAAACGATTTTGACGAGTCTATATATAAAAAAAACGGCTCTATGAAAATGATTTATCAAACCAAACACGGCGAAAAACGCTTTCAAGAACCACTTAATAATACACACATTGATTTTATTAGTAGTCATTTTATCACCTGCGACATACCCACGGACGCTAAAAGCATATCAACCCATACCCTAGATGGATTAGAGGAACTTAAAACGAACCAAATCGCCACGGACCAAAAAACGGAGTTATACGAGAAACCCTCCGACACCGAAGTTATGGAGTATTTAGACCTAATCGATAGTAAATATTTAGATAACTACGGGGACTGGTCGAAAATAGTCTTGAGTGCTAAATCAGCCGATGTTGATTTTGTGTATATGTGTTATATTTCTGCTAAATCGCTATCATACGACGGCGTTAAATACGTAGACTTTGACGACTTCATCGACCGCTATAATCCACATTCTATTAATCAAAAACTAGAAGAATTATGGAATCAATCGAATAACCCTATGACACTAGGCAGTATTAAGCATTACGCAAAATTAAGCAACGAGGCGGAATATAAAAATATATGTTTTAAATACAGGCAAAACAATATGAGCGATACATTTGATTTTACACAAAGCAGTATCGCGACAGAATACGCAAACACGATCGGCGAGGACTTCGTATATTGTCATAAAATTATTTATAAATATAACATTCAATCGGGCTTATGGATTCAAAACCAGTCGGGCAACCTATTAAGAAACAGCATCGGTACGGAAATGACCTCCCTATATAGCGATAAAATCAAACAAATAAGCAATGACCCTAATATCACACAGGAGAAAAAACAGGACCTTATTAAAAATTATAGCAAAATTATTTTATCCTTAAATACTCGTAAATTTCGGTTAGATGTTTATAATTTGGTTTTAGACCTAATAGAAGATAACACTATCGAGTTCGAACAAAATAAATTTATGTTTTGTTTTAATAATATTTCCTACGATATACGAACAAAGAAATCGTGCCGTGCCTTACGCGAGGATTATATGTATATTACCACAGGATACGAATGGCGAGAACCCACCGCGGACGAACTTAACACCGTACACGATTTAATAAATAGTATTTTCCCTATTGAGGAGGAGAAGACACTTTACTTATCCATTTTATCCACTGGATTATTAGGCGAAACGCTACAAAAATTTATTTTAGCGAATGGATGCGGAGGCAACGGAAAAGGCACACTAAACGATTTATTTATGACCGCGATTGGAAATTATGGATACCACGCACACAATCAAATTTTACTTAAACCCATTAAGGAAGGTGCGAATCCAGAAGTCGCCAATATGCAGAATAAGCGGTTCGTAATCTACCGCGAACCAGACACGGAGGGCGATTCAAAAATCAATTTTTCAAGTGTCAAGGAATTAACAGGGGGTAGCAATATTACGGCGAGATTAATGCACTCCAATAAGACTAAATGCTCCTTGACTGCTACGCATATATTAGAATGTAATGATAAACCAACCATCG
>Ga0208899_1002895_pt1 | contig 11248 bp, 25 predicted proteins | sample VirMetDEL_Nov_24_FD_184518 | JGI IMG/M metagenome (GOLD analysis project Ga0208899, IMG submission 184518) | Aqueous microbial communities from the Delaware River and Bay under freshwater to marine salinity gradient to study organic matter... | ecosystem: Environmental > Aquatic > Marine >...
AAGCATCTCCTGACGGCGACATCTCCTTCTACGAAGATACAGGCACTACGCCTAAGTTCTTCTGGGATGCTAGTGCTGAGTCTTTGGGTATTGGTACGAGTAGTCCTTCTGTACCTTTTCATATAAGCACCAATCAACAAGCAGTAGCACAAATTGAAAGCTCAAACGTTAACGGCTCTTATGCAATTTGGGCAGTAGGTGGTACTAAGTTTGGTGATGTAGGTTCTAAGAAAGGTATTCAAGGAACAGGCAACACGACTGATTTCATGATTGCCTCAAGGTCTACTTACCCATTAATTCTTGGAACTGGCTCAACAGAACGTATGCGCATCGACTCCAGTGGTAATCTGTTGGTGGGTAAAGCTACGACAAGTATTTCAACCGCAGGATTTGTAGCTAATTCAACCGGTCAAACATATACTACTTGTAGTAACGATACACCATCAAGACTAAATCGTTTAACTAGCGATGGGACACTGATTGTTTTTTATCAAGACAATACTTCAGAAGGAAGCATCTCAGTCTCCGGCACAACCGTTTCTTACAACGGTGGTCACTTAGCTCGTTGGTCACAACTTGCAGATAACACAAAAGACGAATCAATCGTTAAAGGTACAGTCTTAACCAACTTAGACCAGATGGCTGTATGGCATCACGAAGCAACAGAAGATAAAGACGCCTACACCGAAGATAACGAGCAGCTTAACTGTATGGCTGTATCGTCTGTTGAAGGTGACCCAAATGTCGCAGGTGTATTTGTCAACTGGGACAACGATGACGATGAGTTCAACGACATGAACATCGCAATGACAGGCGATATGGTTATCCGTATTGCTCAGGGTACTACTGTACAACGTGGCGACTTGCTCATGTCAGCAGGTGACGGTACTGCTAAACCACAGGGCGATGACATTGTGCGTAGTAAGACTATCGCTAAAGTTACATCAACCAACGTTTCACACACATACGATGATGGCTCATATCTTGTGCCATGCGTCTTAATGGCTTGCTAAGGAGAACTAACATGGCAACATGGTCAATTGCTCAATTAGAGTACAACAATGACGCTGACAAAGGCGTTGTAATCGCACACTGGCGTGTTACTGAAGAAGAAACTGTAGGTGAAGATACTTACACTGCATCTTCTTACGGCACTACCTCATTTACGCCTGACGCATCAGCAGACGGCTATGTCGCATACGACTCTTTAACCGAAGAAACCGTTATCGGTTGGGTTAAGGATTCAATGGACTACGCAGAAGTGGAAGCAGGTTTGACTGCTAACATCGAAGCGCAGAAAGCACCTGCAACTCTAGCGGGTATGCCGTGGGTTACTGAGGCTTAATTTTAACATAAACAGGAGATAACGATGGGCGAGAAACAAACACAAACCATCACTATTGACGGAAAAGAGTACACCGAAGATCAACTAACCAACGAGCAGAAGGTTATGATCAATCACATTGGTGACTTAGATCGTAAGATCAACTCAACGCAGTTTAATTTAGATCAGCTAAACGTAGGGCGTAAAGCCTTTATGGATATGCTGACCGAATCCCTAGAGGAATAATCTAATGTCCCAATTTATGGATATGATTCGCCTACCTAATTACGGGTTAGGTCTAGCTAAAGGTCAGTTCGCAGATATAAGCCATGTCCATAAGTTTGGGGCTGTTCCTGCTATGTCGCAGAATCAGACAGGAACGATCTGGGACGTTAATGACACAGCCTATCCCTGGGCATCCTTTAGTTCGGCTGGCACTCTCTCTATCCCTGCTGTGGATGCTTCTGACGATGGCATCTCTTTAACCATTGTAGGCTTAGATGAGGATTACGCCCCTCAGTCCGAAACAGTATCAGTGTCATCTACCACCTCAACTACTACGAGTAATTCCTTTATTCGTGTCTTTAGGGCTTATACAGGCTCTAATAATGTCGGAAATATCAATATCCAGAAAGGCGGAACTACGGTTGCTAGAGTTTCGGCTGGTAAGGCTCAAACCCTAATGGCTATTTATACCGTTCCTGCCGGATATACAGCGTATCTACTTAAAGGCACTGCAACCTGTCAGGCTGGCGCAGACGCAACCGGTAATATGTATATCCGTTATTTCGGTGAAAGTTCTTTCCGAGTAGGACATTCCTTTGAGGTATCGGGTGCTGGCGGTCAATACACTTATGACTTTGGTGTCGCGATCAAAATCCCTGAAAAGAGTGACATCGATGTCCGTGCTACTGTAAGATCAAACAATGCGCGGGTCACGGCTGCGTTCGATTTAATCCTAGACTACGATTGATGAGCCATGACCGACTACGAACTCGAAGAACTATTGGATCGCGCAGCGAAAAGAGGTGCTGCTGAAGCCCTACATGAAATTGGTCTGCATGATGAAAATGCAATCCATGATATTCACGAACTTCGCAACCTCTTAGACTCTTGGCGTTCGACTAAAAGAACTGTCGGCAATACCGTCCTTAAATTCATCACAATGGCTATCTTAGGAGCATTAGCAACTTCTGCTTGGTTCAAGTGGGGTGAATAGTGTTAGACCCAGTTTCCATAATTGGGATTGCGACTACAGCTTACAAAGGCTTAAAGAGTGCCGTAGAAGCTGGTCGGGAGATTCAGGACGTGATGGGTCAGTTGAGTCAGTGGGCTGGAGCGATAGCAGACCTCGACAAACTGGACGAACTAAACAAAAAGAAAAAGTCCTCGATATTTACCTCATTAATACCCAAGAATGGCTCAAGCGTAGAGCAGGAAGCCATGCAAATTTATACCGCCCGTATCCAAGCGCGAGAGCAGCGTTCAGAAGTGTTGAGGCTGATTGGCTATACACAGGGCGAACATGGACTGCGTGAGTTTGTAGAACTTGAGAAGCAGATCAGAGCAGAACGAAGAAAGACGGCTCATGCAGAAATAGAGAGGATACAAAAGCTAAAAGATATCGGGATGGCTTTTGTTATTACAGTCTTAGCGATTGCCACATTAGGGCTATTCATTGTCCTTATATTAATGATTCAGGGGGCTAAATGATGGGCATGAGTGAGTTAGTTCTAATCTACGCTTTGAATAATGCGATGTGGTCAATGGATGAGAATAACGTCCCGCAAATCTGTCTAAGCGTCCCTACTGAGGAAAATGATACTTTTAAGGGCTGTACCTCAGTTCCAGATGAAATCTTAAAGGAGTGGCTTAAACACGCCACTATAAAGGCATGAAACCTGTCATTGTTAAATGGGTCGATATTACATCTGAACTCATTTGGAACGATGAGGGTAAAGTTAAGCCGTTAAAATTCACCTCTATTGGATTCTTAGTTGAAGAGAATGACGATTACATTGTCCTAAATGATACCGATGGAGAATGGGGACAGCATACCGCCTATCCTAGAGGCTGTATTACAGAAATCATAAAATTGAAAGTTAAGTAGTTGTAATCTCTATCTTTTTATGGTTTAAAGCCGTAACAGGGGGATGCCATGAAACATTTACTACCATTTGCCACTGAACGACAAGCTGAAGTTATTGAAGCCGTTATACGTTACGGAAGCCATCGTAAAGCCGCCAAAGCGTTAGGCATACACCACTCTAATGTGCATAGGAATATCCAAGCTGCAAAGGCTAGAGCCGCTAGACAAGGCGTTGCACCAGAGGCGGATATGGTTCACCAAGCCCCCGAAGGATTCACAGTAAAGGGTACTTCAACCCTCTATAAAGATGGCGAGCCTGTTATCCAATGGGTAAAGACCAATCAAGAAAAGCAATCAATGATGGAGATGCTTGAGGAGTTTAAGGAAGGACTCCAAGACATAAATAAAGCTAAACCCATAAAAGCCCCTAAGACCTCAAATAAGGATTATCTCGCCGCCTACATTATTGGAGATCACCACTTTGGTATGTTTGCATGGGGTTCTGAAACAAACATGGCAAACCCAGAAGAAGGAAACTGGGATATTGATAAATCTAGGAAGGTTCTGATTAATGCGATAGACCGTTTAGTAGAACGTGCTGGCGATGCTGAAACAGGCTTATTGGTTAATGTTGGTGATTTTTTCCATGCTAACGATACAACATCCTTGACACCAAATTCTAAAGCCTTGCTTGATTCTGATGGTCGTTTTGGTCGTACAGTGAGGATGGCAGGTGAGTTATTCCGCTACCTCATAGATCGTATGCTCAACCGCCACAAGAAGGTCGTCATTATCAATGCGCGTGGCAACCATGACCCTGATGCTGCGCTCTGGTTGAACGAAATGCTCCGTATGTATTACTTGAACGAAAAACGTATCACCGTTCTCGACAATTTCAACAAGTTCGTGTGGTATAAATTCGGAAAGAACTTGATCGTCACTCATCACGGGGATCGCCTTAAAATACAACAGGCGTATGAGGCTATCACAAGGAATCTACCAAAAGAATGGGGAGAATGTGACCATCGCTTCTTATGGATGGGTCATATCCATCACAAACAACAGCATGAGGTCGGTGGTATGCTTGCGGAGTCATTTAACGTATTAGCACCTCCAGATTATTGGCATTCCTCTATGGGATATGGGGCGCATCGATCAATGACCTGTATTCTCTTACATAAGGATTACGGCTTAGACTGTCGATTTCAGGCAAACATTCAGGAGTTAATATGAAATATCCGAAACGTGGCGAACGCACTAAAAAGAACATGAAAAAGAGAAAGAAGAAATGATCGCTTCATTAATACCAGCCGTTTCAGGCATACTCGATAAGTTCATCGAGGATAAAGATCAGAAAAATGCTTTGGCGCACGAAATTGCAACGATGGCAGAGAAGCAAGCCCATGAAGCTGCTATGGCTCAAATCGAGGTTAATAAGGCTGAGGCAGGTCATCGCTCAATCTTTGTATCGGGCTGGCGACCTTTTATTGCTTGGGTATGCGGTATCGCTCTTGCTTATCACTTTGTTGTTCAGCCTTTGTTGGTTTTTGGTCTTGCTGCCGCGAATGTTGCGCCATTAAACCTACCTCAATTTGATATGGATTCATTAATGACTGTCCTGTTGGGTATGCTTGGTTTAGGTGGTATGCGTAGTTTTGAGAAGGCTAAAGGGCTGACAAAATGACACCCACTGATTTTGAACAAATGCTTATCAGGCATGAGGGGCTGAAATTAAAGCCCTATAAATGCACTGCGGGTAAGTTGACTATCGGTGTTGGTCGAAATATCGAGGACATGGGTATTACCGAAGATGAGGCGATCTATATGCTTAGGAATGATGTCGCCAGGTTTGCCGCTGAATTAGCCTCTGTTAAGCCAATAGTTAAAAGTCTTGATGACGTACGTTATTACGTCCTACTTAATATGGCTTTCAATCTTGGCATTAATCGATTGATGAAATTCGAGAAGATGTGGCAAGCAATAGAAAGCGGTCAATATTTAGAGGCTGCTTTAGAGATGCAAGATTCACGGTGGTGTGAGCAGGTCGGTGGAAGATGCACGGAACTTGCTAGTCTTATGGAAAACGGATAGATTAAGGCTTTCCCCGCTCCAGCTCCTAGTAGCGAAAGCTACGCTTTCTTTGGTGGACTTAGACCCTACTTAGTTAGGGTCTTTTTTTTGCCTAAATTTAAGGTGACGATTCTATAAGAACTTTCACCTTAGATTTTTGTCCTTATTTGTGCTTGCGTATATTAGCAAACTCTTATAGACTATTAGCATAGTTTATAGGAGAACAAATATGAAAAACATTATCGCAATCGCAGCAATCTTGGCATCAGCTCAGTCATTCGCATTCATCGATGACGTTACTGCCAATCACAACGGCTCAGTTGAGTCTAAGTCTACTGCTAATGCTACAGGTCGTGGTGTAGCTACCTTTGGCATGAACTTCTCAGCATCATCTAATGTTGAAGGTGACTTCATGCACAATGGCATGGTGCAAGACATCTTCGGTGGTCAGTCTGAGGATCGTCCTTACTACTACCAGAAGTAATACCGTATTACCCAGTTTGGGGGCAATCGTCCCCTTATTGGGTCTTTAAAAATCAAACTCCATTGTTCTTACGCAATGAGTTTTGATATCAATGCAATCATATCTGGCAGTGTCGCCTTTAGGATACGGCTGCACTTTATATTTCAAGTGTTTACGCAATTTCTTGTCGCCAAAATAAATATAGCGGTGTTTTGGTTGCGGTGATTTTGTAGGAATATTATTTTCCTTCGCGTAAATAGATGGCGCTGTGATGCCTCTATTTGTCAAAACTTTTGCATGAACCCACTTCCCATCAATCAAATATTCTTTGTCATGAGATTTTGCTGCGCCGCAATACAGAAAGTTTGTCGCTTGATATATATAACCAACGTGTCCCATCGCACCATCAGCATAGCTAACAACTGCCCAATCCTTCATCTGGCGCAAGCTGCGACCTACCAGTATCGATGCTGCGTTTCGTGGGGCGCATTCATTGACGCAAAGTCTGTTCAGTTCTATCACTTTGGCTCTATGCTCCTCGCCAAGAAAACCTCTGCCAACTTGCGGAGATGGCGGCATACCATAGGTCACAATGCCTTCCAATACGTCATCTACAAAAAGACCGAAACAAAACATTCGTTGGCATATTCTTCTTGAGTAATGCTTTTTGAGCAGCCACTCGTCTGTTTCTTTTGAATCTATTTGCCGGACTATCATGACATTAATAATTCATTCCGAGGGGCTTTTTACTACCAATATCGCCGAATCCATAATTAACTTCTTTTTGACTAAGTAAGCGAGTTTGGACTTGGTATCACCCTTGCCGGTGAACTTGGCAGGACGCATATCCTTCACCACTTCCCTGATCCTCTCAGGCGATGTAATGATGTATTCCTCACCCGTATAAAATACCCATCGATAGGATTTGGTTGTGGATAGGGCAGAGGGTTTGCCATCAAACTCAATCTCGATGACTAGATTCCCAGTGTATTTGGATTTCTGGTCGCTTTTGACCTCTACCCATGAATCTACTGGTGGTGGGATGTAAATATCACCTTCTTTACAGTATCCCTTGACGATGTACGCTTCTGGATATTGCAGCCTGACCATCTCAAGGACTTTTCGCTCTACTTTCTGCCCTCGCTTCAAATCCCTTTTAAAGGTGTCATAGGAGTTCATCGAAGGCTATTTGATTGAGCTTTATGGTCATTCTAAGGGCGGTTCTAAGCCCTTCTGAGGCGTTACCCTTACCCAACACCCTCGCGATCTCTAAATCGCTCTCAGACAGGCTTATATGGACTCTGGTGGTGGATTCTCGCCCCTCTAGGTAGGTTCTTTTATTCATATTCAATGTACAGTGGAAAATTCGCCATTTCTAACCCCATTGATAGCGGCAAAAACCTCTTGGTAAGTTCCGGCTGGTACAGCCATCACCTCACCGCCTAATCGAATGGAATATTGTTCGTGTTCGTTATCCGTAATGAGGTCGAACGATTGATAACCGTCAGAAATGAGGCAGTAGATTATTTCCTCATCATCAACCTTGATCATGTACTCGCAGACCTCACTAACGGACATATCATGCAGCTCCTCTAGCTCCATCTCGAACATTTGAGCCACTAGCTCCAGGTTGTATTCTTGCATGAGACATTCCCCGTTTTTGAAGTGCGGCAATCTCTGCCTTAGGAACTTCAAATTTCGCAGCTAGTGCTTCATTGGTCAAGTTACGGAGCTGTGACTTGAGTCTTGATCTTTCATCAAAACAGTCAAGGATCAATTCTTCATCTTCTAGGGTTAAACTCATAACACTCCCTCAAGGGTATGCGACACCAGTATTCCTAATGCCGCTACCCATAAAAACCAAACAGACTTATCCATTAAAACGGAACGTCATCCTGTTTAACGTCAGCAGCGTAATCGCGAGGCTGAGGTACTGGTTGTTCATTCTTAGGGCGAGCCGATACCGACATAAACTTAGTGCCTGACTTTGAATCCTTGATCCATGCGCTAAACCAATGCTCTACACCGTTAGCGTCAGTCCATGTCCCTGTATAGTCAGGGTGGCGTTCTGTTTCTTTGCGGTCGTTCTTAAATAAAACACCCGAATTAGTATTATCGTATTCCATCTTATTTACCTTTCGTTTCATGGATTAATGATTTAATGGCTGCTTTCTGCTTAGAGTTAAACTCACCCCAGACAGCCGACATCATGTCGTCATCTTCTTTGAGTTCGTCCCCTAATTGACGGAGAGCCAATCCGTCTAGTGCGTCCAATGCTTCGCGCATTTGTAGGACGTAATTCTGCTTAACCTCGCGGTCAATTCGTTTGGTTGGTCTGGATACCTGGGCGGCTTGCTCATTTGTGTCGGCATCTTTGGTGTCATCGATTGCCAATAGACCGTTGAGAGCGTACTTACGGGCATAAGAGGAACATGACCCCGTTAGTTGGGAATCGTCCATACCTTTCTTGGTGTCGGCTTCTCTAGCCCAGCCGTAGGTTTCTGCCACTGTTTCGCCATTTTCCCGACACAATCTAGCCGTTGCTTTGACATAAATCCTGTCCCCTACTGCCACCATCTCATCTGAGAGGAGCAGTGCATAACCATGTTGTGCAAGGTGAGGCTTAACGGCTTCTACGATGTCCTCGCATGAGCGGTATTTGTAGCCACCGAATTTATTGGTCTGCCCTTTAGGGGCATGAAGTTTGGTTTGGATGTCACTTAGACTCATAAGTATTCCCCAGTAGTGCTTTTAATCTGCGCTTGCTGTCCTTTAGGGATTCAACTAAACACATCTTTTTGTTATCAAGAATAATCTTGTCATCGGCAAACTCTGCCTTTAGTAAGATCGTTTCAATGTGGGCTAATGCCGCACACAAGTCCTTGCGGTCTGGATATTCATCCGCAGGGATTAGCTTTTCATTGTTCAAGGTGCATCTCCAATAAGGCGGCGACTTCCTTCAAACGCCACTCGTGATCTGGCAGGTAGTTCTGGCTAACAATAAAACGCAGTGCGTTGATGGCTAACCAGAGGTCATGCTCTCGTGGGTTGTAGTCAAATGGATCAGGCTTACCAAAGTCATCCCAATCAACATCAGGTACAGCGGTTAATTTCTTAGTAGTCATAACAAGGTTCTTCCATAAATCGTTCTTGAACATCTTCTTCACAGTGCGCCTCACCAATTTCAAGCAAGGTTTCGCGGCGGGCATCTTCGATAATCGTGTTATCGGTGCGTAGAAGTAATGGGCTAAGGTCATACTCGGCTAACTTCTCAAGCAAAATTTGTTCTGCTCCTATGCGGTTAGCTTTATCTTTCTCGATCCAGTTTTCAGCGGCTTCGATCAGATCGTTTTCGTAATCCTTTGATTCAAGATAACCCTCAAAGGCGTTTTCAAGTCTGATTTCGTTAAATACGTTACTCATTAGAAAGCCGCCATTACTACCCAAGTTAAGGTAGCGAAGCCAAATACAAGAAGGGAAGCGAATAAGACATCGCCGATAATACGAAGGCGAGCCTTGTTAGATGGGGTAAAGTTTTTATAGTCAGTCATCGGGTTTCTCCTTTTCTGCAATTAATTTCACCGATATGCAAATATTATATCAAATTTGGTAAAAGTCAAACTTTTTTTTGCATTATTTGTCAGATTGCTATATCTTGTAGGTGTCACAAATACGGAGAACAAAATGACCATTGATGAAATTCAAAAAGCACTGGCAGATCGCAACCTTCAAAAGGTTTCGGATAGCACAGAAATTTCCTACTACACCATTAGACGAATCGCTAACGGAGAAGCCAAACGTCCTTCATATGAGGATATTCAGAAAATTAAGGCTTATCTGGAGCGGAACTAATGCGAGCAGATGAATTTGTTACAAAACTTAAAGGCGTAAAGCCTAAAGGTCGTGGTAAGTGGATGGCTTGCTGCCCTGCTCACGATGACTCAGACCCATCACTAGCCATTAGCGAGGCAAGAAATGGAAACATCCTTCTTAAATGCTTTAGTGGTTGTTCTGCTCTTGATATTACTAACGCCCTGGGACTTCGATTAGAGGACTTGTTCGCTGATGCCTACGAAGAGCCACCGATGGCATTTGCACAGCGTGAGATGGCTGCCAAGAAACAGCTAGAGCAAAAAATCAGCCATGCCATGACCTATCTCCAAATACTGACGGCATCTGTTCGTGATGGAAAAGCCGTTAAAGATTACGAGATCGAAAAGGGTCGGCATTATAAAAAGTTCCTAAAGGAACAGGGGGCGATTTAATGAATTACTTTCCGTTTCACATCGGTGATTGGATGAGCCATACTTCACATCTTTCGCCAGAAGAAAAAGCAGCTTATTTAGCGATGATTATCGAGGAATATCTGCACGAAAAACCACTTCCAGATGATGTAGAACAGATAGCAAGAAAGATAAATATGCGAACGCATTGCGAATGCATTGCAGTCGTATTGCAAGAGTTTTACGAACGCATTGCTGGTGACGCAGGTGGGTGGTCTAACAAGCGAGTTAGAGAGGAAATTTTAGCCTATAAAGCCAAATCTGAGAAGGCTAGACAGTCCGCAAATGCTAGATGGAATAAGGGCAAAACGACTAATCATGCGAACGCATTGCAAACGCAATCCGAACGCAATGCTAACCATAAACCAATAACCAATAACCATAATACTACGCACAAGCCAAAATTAGAGCGTCCAGAGGACGTTGAAGTGCAAGTTTGGGATGATTTCTTAAATCACCGTAAACGCCTAAGAGCAGATGTAACTAAGACCGCCCTTAACGGGATTATTCGAGAGGCTAAGAAAGCCAAGCTGCCTCTTAACGATGTCTTAACGGAAATTGTCAGTCGCGGCTGGCGTGGTTTTAAGGCAGAGTGGTTATCAGAACAAAAACAAACTAAGAATCCATTTGCAGGGGGCATTTAATGCAGGAGTTAAATGATATTGACTTTGAGAAGTACCTAGAAGATCACGAAAACAGGAAGGTGGCACAGCACATTGAGCTAATGACGGACAACCTAGAGGAAGTCCACGATTACATGATTAACGGCTCAGTGGTAAACGGTGATCCCTTGGTCTGGCAGAAAACATGGGACTTATGGCGAGCAAGACCTTCTGAGCTAACTATCTGGGCAGGTGTGAACGGTAACGGTAAATCAACTGCTCAATCAATGGTCGCAGCCTACTTTAACGGCAAGTCAGTAATTGCATCGCTTGAGATGCCAACAAAGACAACAAAGGCAAAGATGTTTCGCCAGGTAACGGGAGTGGCTAATGCTTCGCTTGATTACCTACGGGGAA
>Ga0208899_1002898_pt1 | contig 11242 bp, 13 predicted proteins | sample VirMetDEL_Nov_24_FD_184518 | JGI IMG/M metagenome (GOLD analysis project Ga0208899, IMG submission 184518) | Aqueous microbial communities from the Delaware River and Bay under freshwater to marine salinity gradient to study organic matter... | ecosystem: Environmental > Aquatic > Marine >...
TGTCCATGCCATGGTTCACATTATGATACATCAGGAAGAATAAGAAAAGGTCCAGCTCCTACAAACTTAGAAATACCAAAGTATGAATTTGTTGGTAATAATATAATTAAAATTGGATAGCGACATAGCGGCGGCGGAGGCTGTTAAGGCTAAGCTTACCCTTTCTCATATCTGATTAGATTAATTATTATTTTAAATTATTTTCATTGTTACCCTGATCAGTTTTAGGGAATTCACTTTATAGGTATTTGTCCATGGGCCCTGAGGCACGGATTTTGGGCCAGGAAAAAGGGATCAGACGTCAACTTATTTAATCCTGTTTAATTAACAAATCTTCATATCAAAAGGTTTAGAAATTTTGCAAAATTTTTTAGGTCTATGAATAAAACAAACGCAGTATTAAAGGCTAGAGTAGAAGTAACATTTTTTGAATTTGAGGTGGAATGTGATTACTTAAACTTTCAAATTTTGAAATTGTTCTGGTACCTCTATTGCGTCTCTCATGCGTCAATGACATTGGTTCTTGACTAAGATTCTTTAATTTGATTCAATGTCACTAGAAAGGAAAGAGAGCATTTACAGGAGCAATTGTTCTAGAGGCAAGCTCAAGGGTTCATGGCGATAGACTCATAAGCCTGAGGTCAGTGGTTCGATCCCACTTCCCGCTACCATTCTAGAAGCATTAGTCTGTTTTGCGTCTCTGAGGCGTCAATAGATATGGCTGGATATAGAAAGAGAAATGGTAAATGGGAAGTTAGAATAAGAAGAGAAAATTCTAAAAACTTATCAAAAACATTTATAAATAAAGAAGATGCTCAACGCTGGGGGAGAGAGCAAGAAAATAAATTAGATAAAGGTATTTTTGAAGATTTAACGATTGCTAGCAGGATTACTCTTAGAGAATTGTTATTACGGTACTTAAACGAAGTAAGTATAAATAAGAAAGGTTATGAAATTGAAAAATATAAAATTAAAAAGTTATGCAGGCATCAGGTATCAGGGTTTAAACTTATTAAAATAACACCATTAGTTCTAAGAGATTTACAAAAAGAATTGATAGAGAGCTATAACGCTAGCACAGTTAATAAATATTTAACGTTAGTTTCTGTCTCTATTAGATATGCAAGACAAATACTTGGAATATACCTTCCGACCAATCCTTGTGAGTTTATTAAACGTTTAAGAGAACCAGAGTTTAAAGGTGAAGTCATTGAACATGATGAAGAGAAAATTCTTTTAGAACAAGCAGTACATTCAAAAGCTAAATGGTTAAAGTTAGTTATTATACTTGGTTTAGATTGTGGAATAAGACGTGGAGAAATACTTAAGATTAGAAGAGAGGATATAGACTTTAATAAATATACTGTCATTCTAAGAGAAACTAAAAATGGTTCGTCAAGAAAAGTTGGATTAACTAAAAGAGCAATTGATGAAATTAAAAAACTACCAATAAACATTAGTGGGAAGCTAATTAACTGTGAAAGAGGAGATACGATTGATTTTTATTGGCAACAGTTAAAGAAATGGACTAGAATTAATAAAAGATTTCATTCAACAAGGCATACCTTTGCAACAAGAGCTTCAATAAATGGCTGGAGCATTACAGAAATATCAGCGCAAGGGGGATGGAAAGATCTTAAAGTATTAAAGAGATATACACATATCTCAGCAGAGCATTTAGCCAGGAAACTTAATTAGAATATAAGATTTTAATTTCTCTCTCGCATTGTGATGAGTCAAATTATCTTCTTACGAAAAAGACTCTAAAATGTAGGTTTTCGTCTATTGAATTATTGTCTTTAAATGATATTGAACTTGTAAGCAGATTATTTAATCAATTTAGCTAATCTGAGTAAAGTCAGTGAGAATTGGGCGGAACACTATAAAGACTAAAGCACCCATGAGAGGTTTAAAGAAAAAGACCTTGAGCAGTAGGAAGAACAGCTAGATTTAATTGCTATCTGTATTGCACCTTACGAATTTTTTCATAACTAACGGGATGACCAATTTTGTTTAGTGTTTATGAATATAGAAATTAATAAAGGTGTTAAATATTTGGATCAAGAATATTTCATAGACGTTTCATTGATAACGTTCATATCTATTTCAACATATTTCATAACAATAACATTATTCAGCTTATGATGCTGTAGTCCCGTTTATGAAAGTTGTGGGAGCTTTGGTCGGCTCCCATGACATAATAAATGGAGCAACTTATGTTGTTTGAAAAACTAAAATCCCAAAATTTAATTGGGTGGTTGATTATTACAATCAATCTTATCTTAAATAACTCAGCTGATGGGAGGTTATATGATAACCAGAACTAAAGCTGCTGCTAAAAAAATAATAGATCAAGGTTATAAAATAGTACCCTTGTTCCCTCATGCTAAACATACCCATGATCACAATTGGATAAATAAGAAATATTCAATTGAAGATATTTTAGATGATAGCAACATTGGTATTAATTTAGGTCAATCTAATCTAATTGATGTTGATCTAGATTGTGGTTTAGCTGTTCATTTTGGTAGATTATGGTTACCTCAAAATACATTGAAGTTAGCTAGAATAACTAACAATGTTGAAGAGATAACTCACTATTTCTATCTGAATAATAAATCTCTTAAAGATAACGATGTTAAAAAATTTAAGGGGTCAACTATTCTAGAACATAGGTGCTCAGGTCAAACAGTTGTCTATGGTGGAACTCCATCAAAAGATAATCCTAACGTTATGGTTATGAGAAGGTTTTATGTTGATAAACAGAAACCAATCTTCGTTGATAATCTGCAACAGATAGTAAACAAGGTCTATGTAGCTGTTGCTTTATGTTCTTATAAAGTTGGAGCTAACTTAGGTGCATTGAAGCTGGATGCATGCATCAAGCGTTATACGGATTGGACAGATGCTGAAAGAGAGGATTTTATTTGGCAAATTGTTCAAAAAACAGATCCGAATAGCAGAGATTGCAGTATCAAAAAGATACAAAATCATATCAGGTCAAACAATAAAGAGAATAAAAACTCAGGATTTATATCTTTTGCCAATCATATAGGTGCAGATGAAAAAGAAATAAAAAATCTTTTTGCATTAATTGGATCTATTCCAACCAGTGATGGTAATGAAAAGACAAAGTCTATTGTTGATTTCAATTCTGTTGCTTTAGACATGCCAACATTAATGCAAACAGAGCTTCCACCAATGCAATGGGCCGTTTCAGATATTTTACCTGAAGGCTTTATTTGTTTAGCTGGACGCCCTAAAGCTATGAAATCATGGACAGCGTTAAAGTTATGTTACGCTGTTCAAAATGGGATTGAGTTTATGGGTCATCCCACTGTTCAAGGCGATGCTATTTATTTTGGTTTAGAAGATTCTAAACGAAGAATAAAAGATCGTGTTCAAAAGCTAGGTCTTGCAAAAGTTCATCAACCTCAAATTATTTTAGGTGGTGAGGTACCACATCTTGGTTTTGGTTTTGAAGAGTGTTTATATAATTGGATTAAATCAAAAGATAATCCAAGATTAGTTGTAATAGATACTCTAGCAAGGATCAAACCAAGACAAGGAAAATCAGCTGGTACTGCATATGATGCAGACAACTTGATGATGAATGGTATTCAAAAACTTGCTGTTCAAAATAATCTGACAGTTGTTTTCATAACGCATTTATCAAAAGCTAGTCAGGAATATAGCTTTGATAAAATCCAAGGATCTGTTGGGATTCAAGGAATGACAGATGCGATGTGGATGCTTGATAGAGGTGATGGAATAAACTCTAAAGCGTCATTAAAAGGACGTGGACGTGATATTCTGGACTTCGAATATGCATTAACTTGGGATAACGAAAGCATGTCATACAAGTATGAAGGCAATCTTGATCTAATCAATAAAAATGAAAATAGACAAGAAATTGTTAAAGCCATGCTTGAACTTAAAAGTAAAGTTACTGAAGTTCGTCCAAGAGATGTTGCTAGCTATTATGGAGTAACAGTTAACTCCAAAGATGGTCGGCGTATGTCTAGAACAATGCAAAGAATGGCTGATAATTTTGAGCTTATAAAAGGCTTGAAATATGGAACTTATCGTCTGCCTAAAACGAAAGATGAGAACGGAGAGGACATTTGTTAATATAAGAAATAACTGTCGTAGTTGTCGTAGTTTATTTTATTTCTACTACGACAGTACGACAGTAAACTGTTTGTTCATAAAAGAAAGTTCCGTCCCATAAATGCGTTTTCATTCACGTTTGATATTATTGGACATTATGGATTTGAAATTTAAATTTAATGCTAATGAGTTTGCAAAAATAAACTCAATAACTACGTCAGCACTTAGAAAAAGACGTTTAAGTGGAAAACTGGAAGGTCAGTATATTAAAAAAAATGGAAAGTATTTTTATTCCAATGAAGAGACTGCCCGTCCAAATAAAGATGAATTCACGTTACCAGATGTAAAAACTAAAGTTCGTAGACGCAAAGTCCCTGAGGCCTGCACCAGGTATCATAATGCACGTAATGGTCATCAGTTAAAATTAACTAATGATTTAAGACAACTTGCTAGGATTAATAGACGTTTAAATGAAGAACAGATAACAGAAATTACGGATGATATATTTGAAGTAGCGAAACAGCGAAGAGCCAAGAGATTAAATAAACAAATTCAAACTCAAGATATTCAAATTAGGCAATCAAACTATGGTGGTTTTAATCAAAATAGTTTTGTTGATGTTAAAACAAATTGGCGACCTCTGTTCCCTGAAGCAAGAAATGAGTATCAAAAGTACTTGGATAATAACGATATCAAACCAAATAATAAAGAGATCTATTAATGAAAATTGGACAATATAAACAAATGAAGGCTTATTTAACTAGGCCAAAAAGAATATTTCCAACTGATACATCAAAAAAAATATCAACAGTTAAAAAAACAAAAACTTTTATAGCTCCTGCTAATATCAAGATTGATCCAATACCCACTTCTCTTGCAGAGCCAATAGATCCAATTCTAGCTAAGCAAGAGAAAAAATTTTTAAAATTAGTTGATGATATTGAAAAAGAAAAACAACGATTAAAAACTACAGGTCTAGCTTACTTGATGGGGCAATCATGAGAAAATATACGTTAGAAACACTTTTAGAAAACACTTTAAATGCTAATGAAAGATTAGCTTATACCAACCAAAGATTAACAGACTATATTTGGGAATTGACAGATGAAATACATAAAAAACATAAAAGTTTAGTTCGATCTTGGCAAAAAAGAGAAGAGGCAGAACAAGAGTTACAAGAATTTAAAAAAAAACTCCAGGTAGAGAAATTAGGAGAGGAAATTTTTAACAATCAACGAACTGATAACTAATATGAATAATATTGAAAAACGACTAGAGGGCAGAGGAGATTTAAAATTAAAAGACGAGTTAATCAAATTAGCTTCTGAAACGCCTGATGAAGAATTTGATTTAGATCTTATTCAAACGTTATCAAGATATGTGTAACCTAGTAGTAACAAAATTTTTATTTGACTCTCTTGTAGGTAGAAGGTTTATATTAAAAATTAAAATGAACAGAATTAAAAAAATATTATGAATTTAAAATCTAAATTTTCTATATCAGTTATATTAGTAGTTTTATTAATATCATCTGTTTATATTTTTAACTTTGTCACTAATAAACAAGATGCTTTTCCCGTTGCAAAAACTAGCAAATATACTGTCGAAGTTTTTAAAACTCCAACTTGTGGATGCTGTAATGGATACGTTTCATTTCTTGAAGGAGAACAGTTTAAGGTAAAAAAAACAAATATGACAAGTCTCGACTTGATTAAAAAAAAACATAATATTCCAGGAGAAATGCAATCTTGTCATACTAGTGTTGTGGGTAAATATTTTATAGAAGGTCATGTGCCTATTGAAGCGATAAATAAATTACTAAAAGATCAACCTGATATTGACGGCATAGCTTTGCCTGGAATGCCTATGGGGACACCTGGTATGCCAGGAAATAAAGAAGCACCTTATGTTATTTACCAGCTTATTGATGGGGAATATTCTGTATTCATGACCATATAAATCAGTCTTCATGAATTAATAAAAGCTTTTAAACAATAATTACGCGTTAGTCTAAAACTATAATTTAATTTATTAATGTTAAATTATCTAAAATAGAGCAATTGGAATTTTTATCACCTTTGCATTGTTTGGATATTTTTTGTAAATTTTTCTTTAATATATTTAAAGATTTAATTTTGTTTTCAATATCGTTTATTTTTAGTACAGCAATTTCCTTAACATCCTTGCTATATCTACTTTTGTTTTCAAATAATTTTATTAACGTTGAACACTCTTTTATAGAAAAACCAAAAGATCTTGATTTTACTATTAATTGAAGTTTTATTAAGTCGTTTTCTGTAAAATCCCTATAGCCATTATTAACTCTACTGGGTGTAATAAGTCCAATATCAGAGTAATATCTTATTTTTTTAATTGGAACTTTGATTCTATTTGCAGCTTCACTAATTTTCATTTGATTCTCTGCTTTGTGTAAATTTTATAATTTTTACTTTAAACTTTATTTTAAAGAATAAAAACTAATATTTCTAAACGATTATACTAAGCAATATTATAAATTTAAACCCTTAATATTAACTTGACTCTCTAGTAGGTGGAGAGTCTAAAACATCTTTCTTTAACCATAAATTTTGTTTTTAAAGAATAAAATTTATTAACAATTAAGGAGTAAGCAAAAATATATTATGAATTTAAAATCTATATTTTCTATATCAATTTTATTAGCAGCTTTATCAACATCATTGGCTCATGCAGCGGGAGAGCATTCTGGTGGTCACGCAGGAGAACCTGGAAAAGCTAGCGATGTTAGTAGAACCATTGAAGTGACAATGTTTGATAATTATTATGAACCTGAAAATTTTTCCATAATACCTGGTGAAACCGTTCGTTTTATTGTTAAAAATAAAGGAGAATTAGTTCATGAATTTAATATTGGTACAGCTGAAATGCACATAAAACACCAAGAAGAAATGATAATGATGGTTGAGAATGGTGCTTTAGAAGCAGACCGTATTAATCAAGAAGCTATGAAAATGGATATGGGAGATGGCCCAATGACTCATGATGACCCTAACAGTGTTTTATTAGAACCTAGTACGCAAGGTGAAATTATTTGGAAATTTAAAGATAAAGTAGCATTAGAAATTGCCTGTAATGTACCGGGTCATTATGATGTCGGTATGATAGCTAAGGTAGCTATAAATTAAAATTTAAAGTTGGAAAAAACTATATCATTTAATTGGTCTTGTAATCACACTTGGAAACGAAGCGCTAAGAACACCGCTTGGTGTTTGTTAGGTTGTGCAATTGGAGACTTTGGAACTATTTTATATTTTCAAATAACAGGTATTCCATGGCCAGTTTTAGCTATTATGACTTTAGCAATTATTAATGGTTTAATTACAAGTATTATTTTAGAAACTATAATTTTAATCAAACAAAATTTTAAATTTAAAGATGCTTTAAAAACTGCCTTAGGAATGAGTTTTATCTCAATGGTTAGTATGGAAGTTGCAATGAATTTGACAGATTATCTTTTAACAGGTGGCGCTATGTTAACTTGGTGGGTGGTACCAATAATGCTGACAGTGGGTTTTTTAACTCCATGGCCTTATAATTATTGGAGATTAAAAAAATTTGGAATTGCTTGTCATTAAATATAATAATGAAAAATACTTCAAAAGACAAAAAACCTGTAAGAAGAGATTTTCTATTCACTGCCTCTTACGCGGTTGGAGCAGTTGGAGTTGGAGCTGTAGTTTGGCCTTTAATTGACCAAATGAATCCAGACGCTTCAGTTAAAGCATTAGCGAGTACAGAAGTTGATGTAAGCGCTTTAAAACCTGGTAACACAATTACAGTTTTATGGAGAGGAAAACCTGTCTTTATAAGAAAAAGAACTAAACTAGATATTGAGAGTGCCAGAAAAGTTAATTTAGAAGAACTTAAAGATCCAGAAAAAGACGAAGACAGAGTAAAAAAAGATGAATGGCTCGTAATGATTGGAATTTGTACTCACCTTGGTTGCGTCCCTCTAGGTGATAAAGGTGAATATGGAGGATGGTTTTGTCCATGCCATGGTTCACATTATGATACATCAGGAAGAATAAGAAAAGGTCCAGCTCCTACAAACTTAGAAATACCAAAGTATGAATTTGTTGGTAATAATATAATTAAAATTGGATAGCGACATAATTAAAGTTTAAATATTAATAACTAAAATGAACAAAAATAAAAAAAAATATTCTGGTCGTGTTGATATAAATAATTTATTAGATCGTGCCAGGGAAAAAAAGAAAAAAACAAATTAAATTTTTTTAATTATCTTTGGTTGGTTTATTGTTTATGGATTAGGTGGGTGGTTATTGGATTTTAATCAGTATAATGATAATTCACTACTGACAAGCTTCCTATTGCTTACAGGTTTATCTGTGTTTATGGCTTTTGTTACTTGGAAGGGATGATGATAAATAAAATATTTAATACTATTTCATCAACAAGCACCAAGGAACAACGGAACAGTTACCCTGAATTATTATAATGTTTGCTTAAAAAATTTTATAATAAACCGTAAATATCAGTAGTTTTTTCAAACTTTTACACTAACTAAAGACAACTTTATGATTTTTTCGGGGTACTCAAGGGTTACTTTTACCAGCCTCTTAGACCTCTTTAAAACTTTTTCATACACGGCTAACACAGCAATTTATAAACTTATCAAAATTATTTTCATGAAAGCAATATTAAAAACTTTTTCCAGACTTTGATAATTAGCCATGTAGCCATGTAACAAGGTTAATTTCGGATCTTCTTAGCTCGCATAGATCGCTTAGTTTCATGACGCATGAATGCAAAGTCCTCAGGATAAGCTTTCATCATCTTATTTATTGGGGCTTCTATGGTTCCATACATCACGGATCTTCCCTCTTCCATCACGGTTCTGGTATAGATTTTAACTCCCCAAACTTTATACTTTTTTGTAGCCATTTAGTTACCTCCTTTCATCAAAAAATGGGACATACTTACGTGCAAGATCAGCACCATTTAGATCTTTATAATCATCATGGTTTCTAATGATCCAGACTGTAGCTCTATTACCAACAGTTGCGATTGGTATTTGTTTTTTGCAAACTCCACCAATTAAAGATAGTGCATCTGCAACTTCTCTTATTCGAGTTACTTTCAGTCTTTTCTCAATTTTTAAATAATCAAAGAGCTCAACAGTGGACATAATATCTCTATCAAACGGGAAGACTTCTTGCTCAAACTGTTCCTTAATAAAATCATTAAGAGGTCTGTCTGCCATCTTAGACATTTGATCACGGTAAATAGTATGTGGTGCTGGTGCTAATGGATTAAACTTACTTAAATCTCTATCCAGTAAATCTGCCATAACTCCTGGTGCAAGTGTTCCACTTAATCTTTGCAAGTGAAACTCATCTAGCATTTTTTGGTTACGTTGATTAGGACAAAAATAAACCCAATACCGAACTTCATTTGCTGGCAGTGGAAATGCATCACGATAGTTTGTATTGATCCAATAATTAGTAATTGTATCTTGCTCTGAATATTCTTTATACAATTGTCTAATACCTACAGATCCCTCCGTGATTATAGTTTTTAATGTATTGATCAACTGAGCTTTCTCACTCCAAGATCCACTAGATTTTGCTTCATCAATTAAAACTGTTTGATAGTTTAAAAGATAATTTTTGCCTTTATCTAGTGCCTCAGCTAATTCAATCTTCCTGGTGTTACTTTTTCCAAGAATGTCCCTATGTAAATCAAACAAGCTTCCTTTACCAAGTTGAAAACCATCACTTTGCAATATGAGAGCATGACGAATTTTTTTGCCTGGATGTTGAAGCGGGAATGCATACCAATCTAAAAAGTGGTTACGTTCTACTTCATGTGGAATTACATGTTTTAATAATGCATAAAAAATATCTGTATCAGCTTTAGGATCAGGCTGAATGTCATTTTTTTCATATACATTGATCATTAACTTTTTATCTACATAGACAAACCTATTCTCATCATTTGGTTTGTAAGTGAAGTCTACACAAACCTTACTATCTTTATGCAATTTCCAAAATTTTAACGGAGTATATTTTCCATCAAAATATTTTGCATATTTGACGTCAATAGCTTCTGAGTCATACATTTCTTTATCTTCAAGATCATAGAATTTCTTTTGCTTCATCATGTAAGCAATTCTATCAACAAATGTATTTGTATATTCTGGTAAGTTATCTCGACCAGTTATTTTGAATAAGAGTTTTTTGAAATCTTTAACTTCATCATCTGACCAATTAAACTCCTCAGCTAACTTTGGTAATCCTTGTAATTGGTTTGATCTATCTCTTTTATAAACATCCTCAACACGAGCTAATCTTTCATTTACATCATCATCTAAAGCTGTTGAAACTGCTGTAATAATTCTCTCACAGTCTGCTTTTTCAACTTTATGATGCCATAGAGCAGCAACCATTTTTCTTATGTATTCATTTCGTAATCCTTGGTTCGGATATTTACGATAAACTACACAAGCAACTCCAAGCAAGGCACACGCTTTATTTAATGCTTCCCAGCTTATCTCTGATGCTTCACCAGTATTTGACCAAACAACTTTTTCTTCATTGTCATATTGACCATAACACATTGTGTAATGCTTATTAGCCCTGATCTCAACCAACATACTTTTAGTAGGATCTGCAAAACTAAAATATTTCCGTGTATGATTTTTATTAAGATCAATGACTTTGAATAACCTATGAGCTCTTGGTGTACTTGCACGACCAAATTCAAGCTCAGTTTTTGGTAAGAAATAATCACACAGTAGATTTGCTTCAGGACAATCAAGATCAACATCTACAATTAAACTACCTCGTCCTGTTGCAATATTTATATTTGTGTAATCCTTAACTTGATCCAACTGTTTGATCTGTTTGTTAAGTCTGACAGTCCAACTTTCCTGAATTGCTTTTCTGCCATAGTCACTCGAGAAAAGTATAGCATCTGCCTTTAAAAGTGCTGATATTGGATCTAGATTAGTCATTAGATCCTCCAACATTTATACCAGACATACGTAAGAGTTTTTTAATTATCTCTTTGTCTGCTTCTGTTACATCAGCAACATTTTTTTCGAAGTCCCCTTGTGCAAGATTAATCTCTT
>Ga0208899_1002900_pt1 | contig 11236 bp, 16 predicted proteins | sample VirMetDEL_Nov_24_FD_184518 | JGI IMG/M metagenome (GOLD analysis project Ga0208899, IMG submission 184518) | Aqueous microbial communities from the Delaware River and Bay under freshwater to marine salinity gradient to study organic matter... | ecosystem: Environmental > Aquatic > Marine >...
TGTTCGGGTTTATCAATCTCTTTGACCGATTTTACTACCTCGAAAGGCCCGCAAGTTTTGCACTCATATGGATATATCATCTCGAGAATATCCCACCAAAATGTTAGCTTCGCAACACGTTATAGCTTTGGAGTTAAAAAATGGAAAATGTTCGCGTCCTCATAATCGGTCATCTCGGCAACATGGGCAAGCGATATGCTGCAATCTGTGACCACCTCGGCATTCCTTGGGTCGGTCACGATATCAAAGATCAAAATCCCGATGTTATGAAAAGCCACATCATCGTAGCCACTCCCACCGATGACCACTTTACTACTTTGCTACGCTTAGAACACGAGGATTTCGGCAAACCTATCCTCTGTGAAAAGCCTATCCGTAAAGGTCTAAAGTTTATTAGGGACCTCGACACTCCCGGGCTCGCAAACCTCTACATGGTCAACAATTACGCCCACATCACTAAATCGAGGCAGGAGCTTGTAAAACGATGCCGCAAACTAGACACCCACTACTCCTACTACAACACCGGAGGCGACGGTATCTATTGGGATTGCATTCAATTAATACACTTAGCCAAAGGCTCGCTTAAACTAAACAACACTGAGCCAGTTTGGTCGTGTCGTATCAATGGCACAACAATCAACCGAGCCGACGTTGACGCTGGCTATGTGGAAATGATTAAAGATTTCGTAGGCCCTAGGAATAATATGTGGGGATATGCTGACATTGCACTAGCCCACAAGAAAGTAGAGGCATTGGCTAGGACCAATTCTCTGTCTTGCGAGAGCCTGCCGAGCTTGATCGAAACAACCTCTCAATCCTAGCCGCCTGAGTCATCGGCCCCTTGGCCTCACCCGGCACAAACGGGGCTTTTACATCCATAATGTTCTGAGTCGACAATATCGCATAGCGTAATGCGTCACAACAATGATCCTCCGCCTGTACGGGATAAACCTCTTTGACGTTCGCATCCACCCGAGTCTCTTTATGCTCCGGGTAGTGATAGCCCTCCAACTCATCAAGTACATGGCTCGCCCTCCCTCTCACAAATTGCAGCTCCCTAGCCTTTATTCTCTCATAAACAGCCTCGATACCCTGCAAAACTGAGTTATTGGCAGCTCCCGCCCGTACTCCCTCCAATTGATTAAGCCCGACGATATTTTCAGGTCGGTCCGGCCCACAAAACCAAAACGTCACACCATAAAGCCTCTGCATCCTCTGAACTATCTGATCCCGCTCACTCGGAGCTAGTCGCGACTTCTTAACCTCCGCCACCACATATCGCTTGTGGGTCTGTGGACAAATCCCAATAAGAACGATTGCAAACGGCTCGGTATAACCCCAATCCACACCTGCATAATAAATGAGATGCCCGGGTAGCTCCTCCATATCAATGACGTTCTCATCATCATCGAAACAATCGTAAACAATCCCCTCTTTTCGATCCCAATCTCCGCCGAACATCATGCGAAACCGCCGAGGGTCCATCGTAGCTTTTCGCCGCTGGTATTCTGCATCGGGAAAGTAGGGATTCTCGTTACTAGCTGCCTGTACTAGCTCCACATCATCACGGAGCCCTTTGAGGGTAGGATTGATAAGCTCTTTATAAACCCAATTCAGTGAGTAGGGCGACGTAGTAAGGTCAATCGTGGCTTCTTTGGGGGCGGCTCGTCCTTGGATATTTTCCCAGAAATAGAGACTGTATAGCCCTGCCTCATCGCACCATATATGGCGCGTATTACGGATACCCACCACGCTGTCGCCGTAAGTTCCAGTTCGGAAGTAAACCCTACCTCCGCCCCGCACCTCGAACACTTTGTCACCTCTGTGATACTCACCGAGTCCATGGGCAAACTCCAAAAATGTGGGTAGTGTCGCTTGTTGCATTATAGGGAATGTGGGAGCGCAAACAATAAACGAAGCATTCTTATCAGGGAATTTGTGAATCATCCTAACCATGCGTACCGCGCCAGCCTCGGATTTTCCCCATTGTATTCCCGTAGCCGCTACCGTGATACGCTTCTCACTAAATACCACCCGCTCTTGTTTCGGCGTGTGCGGTATAAACTCAGACATCCTTGAATCGCTTGTAATAATTCTTAATAGCAATCACCCTAGCGTTTTTGCTGTTAGCCTCTGCGCTTTTTTTCTGAGACGCTTCGCACTTGTCGCAAGTCTTGGGGATAATCTCCTCGCTCGGAGGCCCCCACCGCTTTTTGCAGTATGTATCGCAAGCATAAGTATATGGAGCCATCACCCATTTAGGCATTTATGTATCACCTCTCATCAAGCTAGTTCCCTAACCGTTAGGCTCCCAATAATATCAGCATTAAGTGTCCCACTCCCTATGGGCCTAGCTGCCAAAACTAAAGTATCCGACACACCAGCGATCGAAGCACCTATAACTAGCTCGCTCTCCAACTCAGACGACGCCGCTCCACCGTCCTTTGATGCCGATATATACCCACCGGCTACAGCTGTGCCCCCGGTTACAGTGTTTGCCGTCGCACCGTTAAAGGATTGCAATGCCGAATTCGTCACGTTCGCATAAGACGGATCACCGGCCACCGCTGGATTGATCAACAGAAGCCACTCGATATTGTCATTAGTCAATGCCATAACCGAAACCGTGATAGGTCTGACCGTAGCGCCCAAATGAGTCGATTTTAATCTGACACCAACAAGCGCATAAACCGTTCCGCCTACGTTCGCATCAACTTGAGTATTTCCGTTGCTTATCGTCCTAACGATACCCGTGTCTTGATGCCCCGCCGCACCTTCTGAAATAACCGTCTGACAAGCACACCGCATCGACGTCGCTGCGCCCGTCCCATCATTCTCGATTTGATATCGGATAGGGAGATTAGGCGTAGTCATGTAAGGGCCAAGGTTAATATTTACATGATCCGCGGTATGAACTATCTTGGGCACTCCATCAAAATAAAAGCCCCAGTAAACTTTGCCAATCCCTAACCACTCGAATTGAACAAACATAAGTTGATCTTTGGTAAGGTCGAGCAATATACCAGAAGGATTTGTATCGGGGTCCCCACTACCGTCAAGAGTATCACCGTTCCAATTTGCTTGAGAATACTTTGTGTTTACCACTGAGCCTGACGTGCTAGAACGAATTACCGCCTTTAAAACTCCCTCTTCTACCTCAAAAAATATGCCGTTATCATCATTGTATAAACCGATGCCCGTTGTAATTCCGGTTAAATTGTCCGTTTGACTAACGAAAGCGCCCGTCATTACGATTAATTGTGATTTTCCCGGCTGATAGTTAAATGATCTAAAAGTCTGCCTAGTGCGCTTGCCTGCAGTATTCAAACTGACAGCCAACGTCGTGTTTGCTAAATCACCTGACCATGTGGAGCTCGTACCGCTGCCCGTTTCCTCTACATCATCATAGAGCAACGGCAAATTATCAAATATCTGTTTAGCGTCAAATTCTGTATGTGGTGAGCTAATTCTGAGCTTGCCAAAGGCGTCGGTAGTTCCCGCGCCCCCGAATTCCGTTAACGTCTTGACTCTTACATCATTATTACCACCAAGGATAAACTTGTCGCGCTCAAGGTCCCCCACATTACCGTTAAACTTATCAATCACGGCCATTTTGACGCCCCATTATTCCATTTAACTTGTTTAGGTCCGATAGCCTCCCCGGCTTTGATACCAGCTTTTGCACAAGCCCGGTCTACATCACGATAAACATAGGGAGGTAATGCAGTAGTATCCTCCACATTTGACCGAAAAGCACCATAATTCTCGCCGTACTTAAACCCCTCGCCCTCAGCTATGTCCTTGGTGGCAATGAGCCTCCTCCGGTATTGCTCCCGATACTCTTTGCGGCCAGATGCAATAAACCTCCTCGGGTCTTTTGCCCTAAGTCCACGTACTAGCGTCGAGAGCCCCTCTTTGTCGATCGAAACGCACGAATCAGGGAAGTTGCCGTCAACAAGTTGGACGTGTTTCTCGATAACCGAGGCCCCGAAATGGTGATAGGCCGATAACGCAGTATAAAGATTGTCTGGGCTATGATCGCTAAGCCCAATAGGGGTTTTAAATTGCTTGAGGCCATCGAGGAGAAATAGATTATGGTTGAGACTAGGATAGTTAGGCTCACCATATAATAAACACAAATCCGAAACATCTCTTTCACCCCAACAAAACTGTGCCACCACTGCCATTATCTCATTAACCGACAAACTACCCGCCGTCACTATCGCAGGCTTCCCCGTCCTCCTCACTGCATCAATCAACTGCGGCCATGCAGCCTCACTCGCCGCTATCTTGTGAACAGGTACATACTTGTCGACGAGCCCGACACCCTCCACACTAAATGCCGAGCAAAGAAAGTCCACCTTGCAAGCATCAGCCTTTTCCTTCAATTGCGGCAACCAGTCGGGCTCAATACCTCCACCCGGCCCATCAAACCCGTATAAGTCTTTGTGGCTAAATAGCTGAAACTTAACCGCATCGACTCCACATCCTGCAGCAATGCCAATCGAGCCGATAGCCTCACCCAATGTCGACCAATTGGATCCAATCTCGGCTATAATGTAAGGGCTTTCCCTCCGATTAAACATGGATACCCCACATACCTAGCCAATTATCAATGTCATCCTGTGACTTAAACACGTCACCCGGACACTTGGTAGCAATCCCTAGAAACCGATGCCCCGTGATCCGCTTGATACTATGCCTCGCCATGATGTCTTTGGTGAGCCAAGCCAGTGACTCATACTGAATAGACGTTCCTTTTTCCTCCGGAGCCGCGCATATCTCAATACCAATACTTTGAGGATTCCACTTCCACGCATGCCAAGCTGTATCAGACTCTTTCACTGCCTGCGTTATCTTCCCGTCCCTGTCGATAATGTAGTGAGCCGACACCCGGTTCGGGCTCTTGAGAGTATTCCAATAATTGACTATCTGTCTCGCATCGGCATTGCCTGCAGTGTAGTGATAAACAATCGTATCAACATCGGCGTACCTGCCCGCCTGATAGTTATGGCATGGTCTAAAGGTTATGCTCCTGACGGGCTTCTTTTCCTCAAGCTTCTTTTCGATAGCTTCGAGCCGCTCCTCAATCCGATATCTCCAATCCTCATCAATCCCGCCCATATTCACTCCATGCTATACTGTTAACGCCTCGGTGCTTGTAGGCTTGTATCGGGTTGTCCGATGCGGTTTTATGTGGGTGGTTCCTGCGCCGGGGCAACTACTCATCCTCATCATCACCTGCAGCCTCTAATTGCTCCACAGCCCTAGTGTTAGTTAGAAACTCACGCTCACCCGTCGACGGCTTAACGATGATAAGAGGTTTGGCCTCCTCTCTAACCTCGTCCGGCGTCTTATCTCTCCATTGATGTTTGTTCTTTAGCGAGAATATCCACGCGGTCGGATTAAATTTCTCAATCTCTCCTGTCGCTCCCATCACACCGAGCCTCTCCCAAAATAGTAACGACTTGGAGACGCCGGTTTTTTTGGCGTCGGAAAACTCGGGATGTCTCTTTTCCCAAGCATATAACGTGTCCCGGTGGGTATCGATCGTAGCCGCAAATGACTCAAAACTATAGCCTTGCTCCATATGCTTGATTAACATCTCGCAAAACTCGGGCTTGTATTTTGTCGGTCGGCCACCGGGCATTATGCCACCGCCTCCCCAAACTTCATAAGCTCCGCATATCTCCGCTTTGCCGCAATCACCAACATCCTCTGCGCTATTTGTTCAGCACGAGAGCGACGGCCAGCCATAACAACAGGCAAACCACCTGCGATCCAACCAGCAATCGAACCCAAAATAGAGTTCGGGTGACACTTTCCTCGATAGCTCTGAGTCTCAATCTCACCGTAACCACCCTCGCAAATAATCGCCCTCACCGGGTATGCCTTGAGCCTTTGCACTTCTCTGTCAAACCGATCCCTCCCGGCCCCCACGCAACCAATCAAATCCTGCAAAGATTTCCTCTCAATCGCTACTTCATTCTCGAGCCCAAGTATCGAGTAGTCGCCAGTAGCTAGGGTCGCTTTTCGAGTTTTAAGTGGGGAGAGGTCGAAAGGCTTTTGCTCTCGTGTGTCCACAAGTACGGTTATCTGTGAAGTATCGAGAGTTTTCCGCAACGTCATAAATTCCATAAAATGATTGCACCACCCTATCACGGCCACAAATAAATTAAAACATTCAAAAAATAATCGAGCAATTTCGGGAAACTATAAATTAATTCTATTTTGTGTCACTTTTTACTTGATTTCAGGACGCGTATAGTCGATAAGTAACTCATCGGGGCAATAAAACCCAATACTTCGGAGGTCAAAATGATTGAAGCGGTTGATTTATTTTGTGGGGTTGGTGGCCTTACTAAAGGATTAGAAAAAGCTGGAATCAGTGTCTCATTGGGTATTGATATTGATCCATATTGTGAATATCCATACGAGGCTAACAATAAAGCAAAATTTTTACTTAAGTCAATTGAAAAAATTGATGCTTCAGTACTTTTTACGAAAAAGCATAAGGGGTATCGACTACTTGCAGGCTGCGCTCCTTGTCAGCCATTTTCAAAGTACAGTCAAGGAAATGAAAAAAAATCAGATAAAAGGTGGAAACTTCTCCATGAGTTTAGAAGACTAATTGAGGAAACTGAACCAGATTTTGTTGCGATGGAAAATGTGCCGGGCCTTCAAAAAGAAAAGGTATTCCGTGATTTTTTACGTTCCTTAACTAATCTTGGTTATAGCACTTCTTACCAAGTCGTGAATTGTGCTGATTATGGAGTTCCTCAACAACGTAATCGTTTAGTTCTATTAGCTTCCAAGCATGGTGAAATAAATTTAATCCCGCCGACTCATTCACCTAGCAAGTATAAAACTGTTTCAGATGTATTAAGCAAATTAGAGCCTATTAAAGCAGGACACTCAGATGATAAAGACCCTCTTCATCACTCAGCATCTTTAACGCCAATAAACCTAAAAAGAATTAAAGCATCAAGGCCAGGTGGAACTTGGAGAGATTGGGATAAATCTCTTGTGGCCAAATGCCATCGTAAAAGTACAGGGAAAACCTATCCTAGTGTTTACGGAAGGATGAGATGGGATCAGCCATCACCAACGATTACAACTCAGTTCTATGGTTTTGGGAATGGTCGTTTTGGTCATCCTGAGCAGCATCGAGCAATCTCTATACGAGAAGGAGCGATCCTTCAAAGCTTTCCAAAGGGTTACAAATTTTTGAAGAAAGGTCAAAAGGTAGAGCTTACTTTTCTTGGAAGATTAATTGGAAATGCTGTGCCTGTTAAACTTGGTGAAGTCATTGGCAAAAGTATCAAACTTCATATTAAAGAGACAAAGAGAAAAAAATAATGGCTGAAAATATTTTTCAAGATCAAAGCATACCAGAAGCAGGACAGCTCGTCGAAGCCCTACTAGCTGAGAAGATAGTGGTTCCTTACGAGCAACGACATAACGCCAATTGGTGCAAACTTGAGCAAGAAAGGAATCTCAATGCCAGCAGGTAGAAAGTCAAAGAGCCCATACGGGCCACGTGTCCACTTAACCATGCGAGTCGACCCCGATCTCCACAAGTGGTTAAAACAACAAGAGAAAATGTCCGATCTTGTTAACAACATTCTCAGACGAGCTATGAAAAATGCGATTAAAAAAACTGAAAAGGTATTACAAACTGGAAATTAATGGCCGCGAGCTAGATAGGCTCCTCGGCATGTTGCTCTACGTCGATTTCGATCGGGCTATGAAACGCTATCGCCACCCATACACCCAATTCGATGCCGTAGAGAAAGACCAAGAATTAATCACCAAGCTAGCCCGCTTAAGTTCGGCAGCAAAAAAGGAACCCGACAAATGGACGGAACAATGAAAGACGATAACCACTGGAATGACTACATCGCCCCTCCTCGGTCCCTGCAGTATGTAGACACCGAATGGGGCAACCGGATTTGGAGGTCGAGTACAGGCCAGCTCTTGCTTGAGCCCAAGCCACCCATTACCGACATAAATCCTCCACTTGATCTCGAGCGTGTTGCGCCGGTCAAAAAGAAAACGCGAGGCAAGAAAGCATGAAACTCCTCCGCCTCAACCAAACGTCATGGGTCAATCCCCACCTCATCTCAATGGTCGTCGTGAGCCCCACCGAGGAAGGTGTGGGCAAATGCTCGGTATATTGCCAAGGAGCCGGAGCTGTACTCGATGTCAACTACGCCGATCCAAAGCTCCTCAAAATGATCCAAAAGATCCTTCCAAAGCCTGAATCCGTTTAAAGGGGCATAACAGCCCCTCTCGTCCATTTTATCTCAAATCAATACCGTGACAAGGCTAGGCCCCCGTGAGTAGATTCTAGGGGCCTTTCTGTCATGCTCCCTCGCTATCCTCCACCGACAACCACCACGCATAGAAAAACGCTAAGTAGCACAACATCTCCAATTTGCTCATACACACCCCGCCGCTTGCATGGCTAACGTGAATGCGATTCCTACACCCATCCACCAAAACCGATCGCTCCACTTCCACTTTGCCGCATCCTCCCACCCAGCTCGGTAGCCAGCCTTTGACCCATCCTCCCACTCGGCCTCGGATGCTGTCTTATTTTCGTCCACTCACTCACTCCTCTCATCTATTTTCGTGCAATTGTGAAGTCTGTTTAATTTCCATGCATCCCCAGACTGTAGATAGACGCTAACGTAGTTTTTACTATTACCCCTATATATATACATACATATACATACATAACTATCATATTATTATAACTGTCTACATATCTACCCCTAGAGCCCCAAGGGTTTCAGCCGTCACCCATCAATATCTACTCGCGTCTTAGCGTCTTCGCTACTAAAATCGACAACCATCGTTAATGATTGCCTTTTATCAGTTTTTAGCCGAAATCCCGGGTAGATTTTCGCGCCTCTCGGCAAATTAAAACGTACCATTTCATCGGCCCTAACACTCCGTTTTTTAAAGCCTTTTGTGTGTACCAAGTACTCACGAAACGCTGTTATATCACGACGTTGCAGCCCTTTTAATTGTACCTTTTCTAGGAAATCTTTGGGCATGATACACCACTCGGCGTCTTCAACTATCAATTCCTCCGCTAAAACCTCCCACTCTTCAAAAGTAACTGACGCAAAATTAGACAGGGTGGCAGTATCACATGGGATGACCCCATTAGGACAAACTGCCTCATAAGCAGTCAGTGCATAGTTACAAAATGCCCCGGCTTGTCGATAGAGTTCCTCCTCATAATCTGGCCGTTGCTCGCCTACAAATGGAGCGAGGGTACAAATAATGGCCCGCCTCGCATTCGCTGCCCCATCGTCAATGGCAGGAGGTTTATTTGTGACAAATAGCACTTTGCAATCCGGCATAAATTCAATGGGCTCTTGAAACAGCAACCTACCGCCGAGGTAGTCGCCGCCCGTGATCTGCTTAAACAAACCGGAGCCCGGAAACTTGGCTGCGTTACAATCGGGAAAGGTAGCCAGTCGGATACCCACTAACTTAGTACACCACCGTTCTTGGTCCTCGCCTCTACCCGGTGGAGTGAGGTTAGCTTTACACGCCCCGCCAAATATCCTCTTTAACACTCGGCTGATTGCGCCCTTAGAATCTCCTCCGTCACCATAGAGCCACAGATATTGCTGCCTGTATGAATCCTTGGCAAACAATGAGCCAATCCATAGTAGCGCTGCCCGCCGGTTCCCCTCCTCCTCTATTCTGTTGAGGATTTCTAGCCACAAGGGAAAGGCTTCCTCGCTTGCATGGGGTTCTCTGTCGAATGGCAAACGATGCCATGTATATTTTTCGGGGCTTTCATTGGCCCAAAGAAATGGCTCTACCTCCGTTATGGGGTCGGCTGAATCAGCCCAATACTTAACGCCGCCCAATATGCCGTCGCGGTCCATTTGCGCTAATGGCCCACCCACCGGAGCCCTGCGTAAATAATTAGCTACTGCAGGTTGAATATCCCCTCTTAGTGAAACGTGTTTGAGTACCCGCCCCTCTGTCACCTTTGCACAAACTCGCCCTTGGTCCATCTTGACCATTTTGAATTGGTGAGGAAACGGCTCTTTCAATGCCCCTAGCTCGGGGTTGTCTATTATGTTTGCAATGTTTTGCTGCAGCTCGCCCTTAGTTGGTGCTTTTTTCTTCCGTCCCACCTCTACCCTCCATAGTTTTGTTCATACCGTTTTTGATTGCCCGGGCTATTTCCCGCACCGGAGGGCTACCGTCTTGATATGTGGGGCTCGCCAGCACACGAGCCATGATGTCATCGAATGAATAGCCAGCAAGAGAGAGGTCGGCTCCTACGCCATAGCACCAATTATTCCTCTCACCCACCGGCACAACCTCATAAGTGAGGGAGCGCAGAATCTTTGAGGGTATCACTAATGTATTGGGTTCCCGTACGGGGAATTTTTGCCTCTCAATTTCCGGCTCAATTATTTCCTGCAGGTCACCACTTGATATCGAGACAATCTCGCGGCATGGGAAAAAAAACCTCGCCGAATCTGCTACCGACACGTCGGCCCCGTACCGCTTGCTAATAGACGAAACGGTGGCCTTGTAATCCTCTGATTTCTTAATCCGTTTCTCGAGAGTGAGTATCACTCGAAACTTATGTTTGGCTGGCGTATGGGAGGAGGTAGTCCCTATAATGTGGCTGCAGCCCTCCCAAATGGAACGTGCCTCGTCAATAGTCACTTCGCCCGAATCAAAGTCGAGAGCCACAAAGTCGGCACTCATAAAATTGGCTTGTTTGCGGTATTGGTGTTTGAATATTCCCGGCGACCAATTGCCATTGCAAATAAGGTGTGCCACTTGCCCTAGAGTCTTTACTAGACAAGGGTTCCAGCCAACCGGTGAGGGTACGGCCTTTGGCTGTTCTTTATTGACTTTTCTTATGTGGTAGCCTATAAATCGCATGTCAGCCTTTCTTTCGGGGGCAGTCGCACGGTTCTAGAGTTACTATCCTTAAACGTTCGAAAATTTATCGACGGTAGCTCACTCCTAGTTCCCGCAGTTTTTCTTCACGGTTAGCTGCGGGTTCTTTTTTTCTTAAAGTTCAAATGTTATAGAGCTTAGGGCTCAACCTGTCGAGAGAAATCGGTGGACACTAAATATGGTGTTAGCTACTGCAGAAAGTGGTTGATAAACACTATCTCACCACCTGAGTGATACTTAAGCGGCAAGCTAGGCAACCTGCCAGAATCATCCATCGAGCGTTGAG
>Ga0208899_1002907_pt1 | contig 11224 bp, 15 predicted proteins | sample VirMetDEL_Nov_24_FD_184518 | JGI IMG/M metagenome (GOLD analysis project Ga0208899, IMG submission 184518) | Aqueous microbial communities from the Delaware River and Bay under freshwater to marine salinity gradient to study organic matter... | ecosystem: Environmental > Aquatic > Marine >...
AATGTTGGACCAACTACTACGTATGGAAGTATTTCTGCTGATCCTGTTCCAGAAGTCGTGCCTGCTGAATTAGACGGCATTGTAATATCAAATGAGTTTGCAGATGTATTAAATATTTCAAAAGTGTTATCTGTAAAATTTTCAGCCGTATAACCTGATCCTGTTGGAACAGTCACTGAATCAAATGTAATATATCTACCGTCCAATAAACCATGAGCAGTTTTATTAACTGTAACTGTAGCAGAACCGGTTGTTGCATCGAAGTCAGCTCCTGTAATCGCTGTATCTAAAGGGGTAATATCATAAAACTGTTCTCCATAATATAAAAATAAACCTTGTGATGTACCAATAGCTGTGTACTTTTCACTTTGTAGAGATGTCCAAGCGTGTTGAGCTCTAGCTGCTCCAGGTAAAGTTTCACCAGAAATACTTAATTGGTTCCAACCACCTATTTTTTCAGGTAGTCCATATCGAAATCTAACAAAATCACCATCGACCCATTGAGACTCGGCTCCGGAATCTGTGGTCATTTTGTTAAAACCAGGCTTGAAATTTAATTTTTGTAGCATATAATCAACTATATATTAGTTTTTAATATATTGAAAGAAGCAAAGTTATGTCTTATGACCACAAAATATCAGATTTAAAGTATAGAATCAATGGATTAGTTCCTAAAAATCATTGTAAACAGTTAATAGATATATTTGAAAAATATCCTGAATTAAACGGATTAGAAAGTAGCTATAAATATAAAACTAAATCAAATGAATTAGATAATTTTAAATGTTTAAATCTGTCAAGAATAGATAATCCTAATGAAGATATACAATATGCTTTAAACACAGCAAAAAATTACATAAATATAATGGTAATTAATTATGTAGCCTACATTAAATCAAAAGGAATAAGTCCTACTTTTAATAATCATTTAATTAATTCCAGTCAAAATATAAGAATTCTTAAATATGAAGAAGGACAATGTATTAAAGATCATTGTGATGTTGATTATAGAACAAGAGCTTCTTGTACGTTAAATTTAAATGAAGATTATGAGGGTGGAGAATTTAGATTTTTTGATGGTCAGATAAAAGATAAATATAAAACGGGAGACGCTATGATATTTCCCGCAGAACCTATCTGGATACATGGTACTGAACCTATCACTAAAGGAACAAGGTACTCTATTAATTGTTTTTTACATAATAGCTAATGAAATTAGTATTTCACATACCTGATAAGTTATATTATATTCAAAACTTTTTAGATTATTCTACTTATAAACAATTACATTATGATGTATTTAGAAGTAAAAATGTTAATTTACATTCAGCTAAAAAACAATGGGATAAGAATTTATTAGAAGGACTTAAAAAATCTCCTGACCGATCAGACCTAGTTCCTGAATATGGTCCATTAAAAAAACTAAATATTCTTTTAAACACTAATCCATTTCATAAAGTTAATCACCAAATTAAAAAATTTGTATTACATTCTATGAAAGATAATGCTGGTATCAATTGGCATACTGACCCTCATACTCAATATGGAATTACTTATTATATAAACAGAAGATGGAATGTTAAATTTGGGGGAGAATTTTTGTTTATGCATGAAAAGGCTAATGGCTTTATACCTTTAGTAGGTAATTCAATAGTTATTCTTAAAACACCTTTAGCACATAAGGTAACCCCTGTAATGAAACCTTTAATTTCTAGAAAAACTATACAAATTTTTATACCGAAAGATGATAATGAAAATATTGGGTATTAATATATCTCATCATATGTCCTATTGTGTTGTAGAAAATGGAGAAGTTAAATCATTTTTAAACGAAGAAAGGTTAAATAAACAAAAACATTTTGGACCTACTTTAAAATCTTTTAAAGATATAGAAGGATTAAATATATTTAAAGACATTGAATTTGATGTTGTGGCTCTGACCAGTTGGATAGAACATAAAGATGAACTACAATTATCTGAGTTAATTTTAGATAAACTAAAATATAAAAAATTTATTTTTGATAGAGAAAATCATCATAAGTATCATGCTATATCAGCCTTATATCATTCTAACTTAGATGAAGCAGTTGCTTTAATCAGAGATGGAGGAGGCGCCCCGTATTCACATGAATATCCTAATCACCGTGAAGTAGATTCAATATGGAAACTTAATAAATCTAAAATAGATTTTATATATGGTCATTATTCTGATGCTAGATTTAATAGTCTTAATAAAGAAATTAAAAAAGATAGTGCACTTTTAACTTCAAAAGTTGTAGGAGGATATAAATATGCTTTATATAGTGAACAAGCAGGATTTCCTGTAGAGTATGGTCAGTTTATGGGTCTAGCACCTTATGCAGAGATAAATAAAAAATATGATAATATAGATTACAACGCTGTTGAACTTGCACATAAAGCTCAAACAGAGACATTTGATGAAACATGTGAATTAGTAGAAAAAACTAATTCTAAAAATATTATTTTATCAGGTGGTTATTTTTTAAATTGTTTAAATAATTTTAAGCTTGTTAAAAAATACTCTGATATAAATTTTTTCGTAGATCCAATACCTCATGATGCAGGAACAGCTTTAGGAGTTGCAGTACATACTGCAAATTATATATGATAATAGGACCTCCTATGCTAACACATTCTTTTTTGAAATGGTTATCTGAACAAGATACTAAAGATAAAATTATATTAGAATTTGGTAGTGGTGGATCTACTATTCATTTCAGTAAAATATTCAAACAAGTTATATCTTTTGAATCTAATAACGAATGGAGATTTCATATGATGAACAATCTTCCAAATAATGCTTCTATTTATGATCTTAATTTTGATATGTTTCCTGATATACTTAATGGAGTAGATTATGTGCTTATAGATAATAGTGAAGTAATGTCTTACAAAAGAAAAGACGTAGCTATAAATTTAATTGAAAAATATGGATATAAAAAAACAATTATATTAGATAATGGAAACTGGGATCCAAATGCTTATTTTTATTTAAAAAAAATGTGTAAGAAATGTACTGACTATGGTTGGTCTAATACTTACGGCCAAGAAACAATCACTTCAGTGTTTACAGGAATCAAATATGATAATAATTAAAAATCAAAAAGAAGCCATAGATTTACTTTTAAAACAAGAACCTGTTGTTATATTTCAAGGAGATTCAGAATGGGGACCTAGAGCTTTAGGTAATAGATCCATGTTATTTGATCCAAGAAATAAAAATGCTAAAGAAATTATTAATGAAATAAAAGGTCGACAATGGTGGAGACCTACCGCAGCTACTATATTATATGAACATAAAGATGAATGGTTTGATTTTGGAAATTTAAATGAATCTCCATATATGACTTTTGCGATTGAAGCTAAAGAAAAAGCTAGAAAAGAAATACCTGCAGTTGTTCATGTTAATAATACTTGTAGAATCCAAACATTAAAAAAAGAACAAAACCCTAGTTATTATAGCTTAATAAAAGCATTTTATGAGATAACTAAAGTGCCGGTTTTATTAAACACCTCATTTAACTTAGCTGGTTGGCCTTTAGTTGAAACCTTTAATGACGCTACATACACTTTACTAAATTCAAAATTAAGTTATATATATAATCTATCATGAAGGTATCAATATTAGGAAGAGGTAACGCAGGTTGCATTACAGCTATGTATTTAGCTTACATGAACCCAGAAATAGAATTAGAATTATTGTATGACTCTAATATAAAACCTGTTCCTACAGGACAAGGAACCACATTATTATTTCCTGGTTTATTACATAAATTGTTTAGCTACAAAATAGATGATCCAGATTTTCAATGTACCATGAAACATGGTATTATGTATGAAGGTTGGGGTAAATTAAATGAAAAAATATTTCATGATTTTGCATTAACTTCACATTCTATTCACTTTCACCCAGAAGCGTTTCAAAACTATGTTTGTAATAAATTAAAAAAGAAAATTAAAATGAAAGAAGTTGACGAACACATTGTAAGTTATGATTCGTTAGATTCAGATTTCATTATTGATTGTAGAGGCAAACCTGGAGCTTTAGATGATACTTATGAATTTTTAAAGAATCCTTTAAATACCGCTTTACTTGCTAATCTACCTGTAAAACCAGATGATGTAAAATGGACAAGAACTATTGCACATCCGAATGGTTGGTGTTTTTATATTCCATTACCTCATACTACTTCATTAGGTTACTTATATAATTCTAATATTACTTCAGAGGAAGAAGCAACAAAAGATTTTCAAGAAAGACTTGGAGTAAGTGAAGTAAGAAAATTTCCATTTCAACAATATGTATCTAAACAACCTGTTAAAAATGACAGAGTAATGTTAAATGGAAACAGACTATTTTTTCTAGAACCTTTAGAAGCAACAGCTATGGATACATATTATAAATGTGCTGTTACATTTGCTGACTACATGAATAAAATCATTACTAAACAGGAAGCAACACATACTGTAAGTAGACATGTAAAACAGGTTGAAAATTTTATATTATGGCATTATTTAAATGGTTCTAAATATGAAACTCCGTTTTGGTCACATGCTACTAATATGGCAGAAAATAATCTTCGTGGAGATTTTAAAGCGGTGGTTAATCACGTAGCAAATATGTCCTATAAAGAGTTAAGTGATAGATTAAAAACAAATATTGATATTTATTATGGTTTATCTAATAGCTATAATTTAAGAGTATGGTATGATGGTGTAAATAAGAAAGGAGATAACACTTATGTTTGTGGAAATTAAAAATGCTTTTAGTAATGATTTATGTGACGAAATTAGCGCTGCATGTAATCCTCTTATAAATAAAGATTCATTAGAATATGAATTTAATAGACAAGGAAATTCTGTAAGAATTTCAGATCACAAATCTTTAATGTATATACAAAATAGATTAAGAACAAGATTTAATGAATTAGTTGAGAAAAAATTAAAATTTGAATATTCATTAGATTTATCTAGATTAAAAGATAGTGAATTTACATTTCATAAATATGGAGAAGAGGATAACTTAAATATTCATTCCGATGGAATAAGTAATGAGGTTCCCGGTCATCCTAGAGTGTTGTCGACTGTAATACATTTAACTGATAACCCTGATGCAGATTTAATTTTTCCAAGACATAACAAACATATTAAAACTGAAAAAGGTAAATTTGTAGCATTTTTACCCCATAGTTGTTATGAACATTATTGTAATAATAACTCAGGAAGTCCAAGAGAAGTAGTTGTAACTTGGCTACTAGATAACCACTTAACCTTAAATAATATATGATAAAAAAAGAAGTTAGTATAAACAATTTTATTGGAGTCTATGACGGCTATATTACAGAAGAAGAATGTAAAAAAGCTATTAAAATATTTGATGACCAAGATAAATTTAATAAAACTTTAAATAGGCAGACTTTTGAAAAAGCATCTATCTTGAATAAACAAGATCAACAATATTTTGCTGGTGGAAATAATATAAAAATTTGGCATTCAGAATTAAAATCTTTAATAGTTAATTTTGATATGGCATTAAAACATTATATTACAAACACAGGAGTAGACCATGCTTTTGACACAAATCAGTTTCTTTACACAACTTTAAAAATACAAAAAACTCTTCCAACAGAAGGATATCATGTTTGGCATTTAGAACATTGTAAAGGTTTTGAAAATGAGGCTAGAGCTTTGGTTTTTTCTATATATTTAAATGATGTAGAAGAAGGAGGAGAAACTGAATTCTTACACTTTTCAAAAAGAGTTAAACCTAAAACAGGTAGAATAGTTATTTGGCCTGCAAGTTTTCCATACGTACATAGAGGTAATCCACCTTTATCAGGTGAAAAATATATTATAACTTCTTGGATGATGTTAAGATGAATATGAAGTAGGTCTTGGACCTAAAGTAGCAATTTTCTCTGCTTCATCAGCAAAAAGAACACCTGTAGAAGCATTTCCTGGAGTATTATCCCATTCTTCTTGTATTCTAGCTAAATGCGTTGCATCCCATTTATCTATAAATTGTTGGAAGTCACCTAAGTTTGCATCAGCATATGATGAATGAGGTGTTTCATCTCTGTATTCTACTTCGTCTGTTGAAACTGAAGTACCATATTGGATTGCCCAAATATTAGAGAATTTAGCTTGATTCCAAAAAGCATCATCATTTACTTGATAGAATCCTTGATCACTACCTGTTTTTTTGATTATTCTTTTATCATCAAAAATTACTGTCCAGTTTGCGTTAGTTGCCATTTTTATTCTCCTAAGTTTTAATTACGTATAAAATTGTTAAATAAGGTTGTAGAACTGAAGTTGCATCACCTGAAAAAGTTGCACTCATATTATGAGAATGCCCACCATCACTACCTGCGTTAACATTTCCAAAAGTTATTGAACTACCACCTGGTTGTTGGGTAGTGGGGTTAGCTTGAGTTCCGTTTCCGCCCCATGGCCCAGGACCAGAGTATTTTGTTTCAGGGTGATTGTGTGAAGCAAGTTGTGCTGTTGATAAAGTTGCATTCGCTGTAGAACCACCAACGTTTCCTGTAGCTGCTACAGTATTTGCTCCACCAGTTGTACCTAAAGCTTTGTTATTAGATTTTGAAACTGCTACGTTATCTTGCAAATCCGGAACAGCAAAAGTTGTTGAACCATCACCTGCACCATAAGTTTCACCTATGATTGCAAATAAATCTGCATAAGTTGTTCTTGAAACTAATGCTCCATTACATTCTAAAAATCCAGATGGTGCACTACCATCAGACCAAGGTATAATAGTTCCAGTTGGAATACCTTCTATACCTGTAAGGTTAGCTCCATCAAAATCGTATTTAGTTGCTTCGTAATTTGCCATATTATTTCTCCGTGTAAGTCCATCCTGTTGTAGCGTCTCCTGAATATACTAATCCAAAAGCTGCACCTTGTGTGTTAACAACAAGATCCGCCGCTGAGTTAGCTATATTAGAACCATTTCTACCAACAGTCAATGCGTTAGTGTTAAAATCGTAGCCTTGATCTACAAAATGTACTTCATCACCTAATGAAGGTGACGCTGGTAAAGTTATTGTAACTGCTCCACCATTTGTATTTGCTAAAATTTTTGCACCTGCCTGAATTGTTTCAGCAGAAGATATTGCTCTCCATTTTTTATTTTCACCTGCTTTTACAACATTAGTTCCATCAGAATATAATGTGTAAGTGTGGCCTTCACATAAAAGAACACCTGTTCCCGATGAAGTTTTAAAAGTTAAAGTATATCCAGCGTGATCAGTTGCATCTTCAACTATATATGTTTTTTCAACTGAATCTGGAATAGTAACATTTAAATTAGCTTCAAGAGTTCCAGTTAATTTAATAACTTCATTCTTACCATTTGATAAAGCACCGTTTGTGAAAGTTAAAGCTCTACTAGTATTAGTTACATTTAATGCATCATAACCACCAATTGCTTGCTCAAGAATTAGTAAGTTAGTATTTGTAATTTGTCCCCAAGTTCCTGGATTTTCTCCAGTTGCTTGAACAGTTAATTTTAAATTAGCTGATGTTGAATTTGCCATATTTTAAATTCCTTATTTGTTTAAATTTACTAAAAATTAGAGTTTATGTCAAACTCTTTATGCAGCTATTTCTACCCATCCTGGAGGATCTACTGGGGCTGTTCCAGTATCTACTTGATTCCAAATTAAAGTTTTATTAGTTCCTAAAGACGTTGTCAAGTTTAATCCTATAGGAAATACTTTAGCATTTCCAGTTACTTTCGCAATAGTACCTAAATTAGCTGATATAGATATTCCATCCACAGCTGCAAAAGTTACAGCATCTAATTCACCTATACCAAGAGAAGCACCAAAACCTTCTCCAATAACTGTCACATTAGCATTTCCAATAACTACTGTTCCAATAGCTAATGAAGCACTAAATCCAATACCAACGATTGATGCATCAGGAGAAGGATCTACAGTTCCTTCATCCATTGACATTGACATTTGAACAGAAGCTTGTCCCCATTCTTGTTGTCCCCAACCAACAGATGCTCCCCATCCTGGGTTAACTTCAGTAGTTATTGATGCAATAGTATTTGCATCTGATTCAGCAGTTCCTAATGAAGAACTTAAATCAAATCCTACAGCATCTACGATTGCTGGATTGAAGTTTATTTCACCAATCATTGATAAACCAGTGATGTCAACTTCAACTAATGAAAAGGCATCTAAAGTTCCTAAATTAGTATTTAATTCTTCTCCGGTAGGGATGATATTTGCATCGGCAGTTGTTAAAATATTTCCTAAATCAGAAGAAAGTTGAATTCCAGTTAAATCAACTTGATTACCTGCAATACCCCAAACTCCAGCATTCCATTCTTGGTGACCCCAACCTGTATTTATTATTCCAGTTGCTGTAACTGAACCTATGTTTGCTGATAAAGAAATTCCTGTTACAGGAGCTTCAGGTGATTGTAAATCACCCCATTCACCACTATTCCAAAACTGTCCTCCCCATCCCTGGGATCCAAAAACAACTGCACCAGATATTTGTGTAGATAAAGAAAATCCAGAAATTTCTATATTTACACCATCTTGTTGTCCCCAACTATTTAAATTCCAACTTAATGCACCATATGAAGTTGCACTTAAGTCTATTTGACCACCCATTCCAGCGTGATTTAAACAGTAATAATATAATGTGTCTGGTGTACTTGAAGATGTTTCTATTTCAATGTAAGCGCCCGCACTACCTGCAGTTCCAACTTTTGTGACACCGGTAGTATACTCGGTCCCACCTCCAAAAGTTCCATCTGAAGTAGTAGAAAAATTTATTGGGTGTGTTGTATTTGTAGGGTCTGATTGCTCAAACCGATAAGTTGCACCTTTAGCAAAATTAAGTGTTGCTTGTTGAACACCGTTTACAACATATTTATTTCCACTAGGGGTATTAACAACAGTTACTGAAAATAAAAAAGGACTTTCAGCTATATTTAACTGACCACCCATTCCAAGATGATTTCCACAATAATAATATAATGTACTTGGTGAGTCGTAAGTTAACTCTATTTCTACATAAGCTCCAGGATTACCCGCTGTTCCAACAACTGTAACTCCTGTAGTATATTCACTTCCACCTCCGAAAATTCCGTCAGCAGTAGTAGAAAATTTAAATGGATGAGTTGCGTTATTAGCGTTAGATTGATCGAACCTATAAGTTACACCTTTAGTGAGGTTAAGTGTAGCTTTCTGTACACCATCAATGTAATATCCTCCACCAGTACCTGAAGGTACTGTAACCACATAAGTTATATCTGCCATAGGAAATTATCTCCTATGATTAACCTGATATTCTTAGTATCGCTGCTGTTGTTGTAAAAGCTGGAAACTGAATTGTGAAAGTTCCTGATGTCGCTGTTTTATCTGCTCCAAAATCTAAAGCACATACAGCTGCATTATTTACAGTTGCTGAAGTGTTGTAGATTAAAGCTCCTCTAGCAGTCAAAGTCACACCAGTGAATGATCTGTCAGCATAATCAACAATAGCAACACCTGATGCAATTGATGTACCATTATTTACTAATGCTCCACCGCCTGATACGTATTGTCCACTGTTAGCAACTTCATTAGTTGTCGTAAATGAAGTAGTTGCTGAGTTTAGAGTAGCTGAAGAAGTATAAAGAGCGATTTTAAACTTGTCACCACCAGTTTGCTTGAAGTTGTGATCAGCTTCTAATAATTCTTTTTTAAAAGAATTAGCAAGTGCTTGTGTTATAGCCATAGTTTTATCTCCTTATTATTATTTTCCGCCAACTCGAGGAACACCTGATTGATATTCATCTCGTCGTCTTCTTCCCATTTGTTCAACTGAGAAGCCTTCTAACACCTGTTTATACTTTCCTTCGTATAATTGCAAGAGATCATTTGGCCCCTTTAAAAATGAAAATGCTTCAACTAAGCACGCATATAATAGTCCGTTGGGAAAATTCTTACTAATATATGTAGTCGTATTTGTACTAGATAAACCGGGATCTTTCAAGATATAATTTAATTGAATTTCATAAGTTGAGCTTGGTGTAGGAGCTAAAACTATTGTATCTTCGTCCCACATACTATAATATTTTGGCTCTCCTTCTACTCCTGTTGAATTATATTCCGACATAAAACTTGTATCTCTATATTCTAGAAAATTTCTAGTATTTCCTGACCCACCATTTACTATTTGTGCAGACCTAATAACTAATAAATTATCTGGAACATCTATGAATCTACTTGAAGCTGCTAAATTAGCAGTAGCATATCTTCTATTATTATCAGAATCTACATCTCTTAAAATTCTAAATTCTGCATTTTCTATAAAACCGTCTACAATAGTAGATGTAAAAACATTTGAATCTACTTCAGTATAATCTCTAATTTTTTGTACTAATTCTGCGTATGTCATTATGTTGTTACCGTTACACTTCCTAAAGTTATTAAACCTTGTCTTCTATTATTAACCGAAGATCCATCATCTGGTATCATACCATTATTTGATTGAAATGCAAAGTCTCCAGGTAGAGTTAAATCTACATTCATAAATCCACCATCTCCACTTTGCGCTGAGAATGTTTGTGGTCTCGCATTTAATAAACCCTGTGGATCAGCAGGTGCTGGTTTTGGTTCTAACTGTGGATGCTTTGGTTCAAATTCGGATGTATGCACTCTTGATCCATTCCATTCAATAACCATTTCTTTGTATGGAAATGCTTGACCACTTCTATCTGAAATAAACTGTGCAAATTTTCCATTTGATCTAGACATTTGGATAATAATTTTTTGGGGTTATAAAAGAACTAGATGAAGAACCATCTTCCTCAAGAGCTCTTTTTAATTCATCTTCGTAAAGCATTTTCATTTGTTGAACTAATTCTGGTTTAAATTTTTGTGATAAATAATATGCAAGTCCTGCTACCATACAAGGTACAAATCTATATGGTACATCTGCTTCATTACTATAGGCTCCTGCATCCTGAATCCTGCTGACATAATAATAGTTTAGAAAGTTTCCGGCTTCAGAGCTTCCGGGAGTTAAATATAAAGTGATAGTTACTTTATCAATAAATCTTTGTACAAAATATTGTGATGGAACACCTGTAGATGTTTTATTTGAAAATGCTTGATACTCAGATCTATTTATTTTTGTAAGTGGTGTATCAACACTAGATGCATTTCTATAA
>Ga0208899_1002909_pt1 | contig 11215 bp, 17 predicted proteins | sample VirMetDEL_Nov_24_FD_184518 | JGI IMG/M metagenome (GOLD analysis project Ga0208899, IMG submission 184518) | Aqueous microbial communities from the Delaware River and Bay under freshwater to marine salinity gradient to study organic matter... | ecosystem: Environmental > Aquatic > Marine >...
AGAAACTCCAGAAACTCAGAAGAATGGCGATACAGATAACTAATAATACAACTACATTAGATATTGACTACACAGGGAATGGAGATCAGTATTCTATCTATAAGACTAACATTACTTTAGAAAAGAGTGGTGATTATGTTGTTATAGTAGATTCAGGTCGTGTTCCTGCAAAGGAATATAAGGTATTGTATTCTAACGTTACTGTTCCTGCTAATACTGATGCAGACGACTTGTATTCTATTCTATTAGGATATATTAATACTACATCAGGTGGAGGTGGAGGTGGAGATGCTAGTTCTGCTAACCAAATTACTCAGATAGCTAGACAAGATACTATTATAGGTCATGTAGATGAGATTGAAGACAAATTGGACAGTATTGATGGAAAGGACTTTGCAACATCGACAAAGCAAGAAGATATAAAAACTAAGTTGGATACTGAAACAGTTATTAGTAATTCCTCAAGAGTTACCTTAAATGAGATATTAGAAGAGATTAAGATTACAAATAAATTATTAAGAAAAATATATAATCCTGAATAGATGAGTTTTAATGAAATTATAGACGGTACAGGTAGTTCCAATAGAGCGAAAGTAAACAGTAACAATAGGTTAGAAACCTATGCTGTTGATAGAAGTAGAATGGCTGATGTTTCTCAAAGAAACGGTGAGGCTTTTTTATTAACTAGTGATTTTATATCGCTAACAACAACAGCTAGTTTTAATGGAGTAATGTATGTAAAAAACACAGACCCTGACAAACTTTTATTTATAGACAAAATTAGAATTTGTGGTACAGGAACTTCAATGGGATATGCTCAGACTAAGTTCGTAAAAGACCCAACGGCAGGAACTTTAATTAGTGATGCTAATGCAGGTGGGACTGTTCCTTCTAATTTATCTTCGAACAAATCATTTGCAGGAACTAATTACGCAGCTAGTGGAGATGGAAAAACTGTTACTGATGGCACTCAATTCTCTCAGTTTACAATTCATTTGCCTGGTCATACTATTCAAGAATATGATGGTTCTTTAATTTTAGAAGGTGGTGCTAGTATGGCTATATTAGTAAAACCTAGCTATGCAACTGAGATTTGTGTAGAAATTCAATGTTGGACAGAAAATAAATAAATCATGGCAGAACAAATTATAGACGGAACAGGTTTAGGTTACAGAGCAAAAGTAGACGAAAATAACAGGCTACATACTCAATCGGTAACGGCATCTCAATTAACATTAGCAGTACTTAACGGGGATGCTTATAATTTATCAACAGGTTCAATGACCTTAACTAGTGCTAATGAAAGTGCTGTTGGTTATTTTAAATATAACGGAGATACACCTTTAGTTATTAGTGAAATCTTAGTTATTCTAGGTGCTTCAACAGGAGGTTCAGGTTCAGGAATAATTAAGATTCTTTCTAATCCAACAGCAGGAACTTTAATTGATAATGCAGACCCTGTTGCAACGGCAGCTAACAGAGATTTTGGTAGTTCAAAAACATTAGATGCTGACGCTTATAAAGGGGCAGAAGGTTATACGCTTACCGATGGAGATACTTTTGCTATTACCTCAAGAGATGCAGGATTTAATGGTGTTGTTTCTTTTGATGCTGCACCTATTGTACTTAGAAAAGGCTCAAGTGTTGGTATTACTTTCACACCTGCGACAGGGAATACTTCTCAAAGCGTAGTAGTAGCAGGGACAGTATTTGTAGACTCAGCTAAATTAGAAGCATAGAATGATTACAGCTAGATTAGTAGGCGAAGATGGTAAACAGTTAAAGATTAACGGTGAAGGTGAGCTTACTGTAACAGTACACCAACACCCTCCTAGAGATGAATCAGAAACTGCTTTACCTTTTAGATCATACTTTACAGATGATGGAACTACAACTGGTACTAATACGATGAATGTAAATGGAGCTACTAATTTTGTAGACTACTATATAAAAGCTAGTACGGAATATGATATTTACATCAAATATATTACTGTTGAAATTGGTGATGGTGGTACTCCTGCATTAAATAAATTCGGTTCTTTAGCTGCTTTATCTAATGGATTAGGATTTTATTACGATACTCAAACAGAGCCTTTATACGAACTACATGAGGGTATTAAGACCAACAAAGAGTTTATAAGAATTGCTTCTGATACTGGGGCTATTGGTACAGGAACAGATGCTTATTTAGCTGACGTTTCAGGTGGTGGTTCAGAAAAATCTTACTTACCTAATATCGACATGAATGAGATATATGGACTGCAATGGGGGCTTAGATTAAGAAAAGGAACTAAAGATAGATTAGTATTTAGAGTACAAGATAATTTAAGTGGTATTACAACTTTTAATGCAATTGCAACAGGAATAAGATTTTAATGAAAGAGTTATTTGATTTAATAGGTAATATAGAAGGAACGATAGCAAGTGCTGTTGTTTTACTTCTAGGGCTTTTTATGTTTTTATTTAAAGAAGCTATCTCTGTTGCTATAAAGAACTACAGAGTTAGTGCTAAGTTTAAATATAAAATCAAAGACTTAGAACTACATGACTTATTCTTTGAATTAGAAAAGCATAAAGGTTTTACTAAGGTGTTTAGATCTTACCACGTTGTTGACGAGACGAAGACTAAGGTGTTTAAGGACTTTATAGATATTAAGTTAGATAATACTTTATTAAGTTTAAGAGAGATAGTAAAAGAAGCCAACAGTTCTATGACTAGGCAAGAATTAAAGCAATTAGTTCTTAGCAAGTTTAACCAATGCAACTGTAGATTAGAAGAAAGGTTGATGAAAAGATTTGTTGAAGGTGGTTTAACAAAAGATGTTGCAGATAATATTATATCTAAGTTTTTTGAGATCAGACAAGATACTCTAAACAGATATGACAATAGAATTGAAGCTGTGTTTGCTTGTGACTTTTATGAGAACAACTTTCAGCTAATTTTAGCCGTATATGAACTAGTGACTTTCGAAATTGAAGGGATCATATATGAGTCTGTAAAGACTTTTGAATCAGTAAATGGATTATTTTTTGAATTAGAATATAAATAATAAAAATGGCAAACTTCACAACTGCAAGTGCTGTAATAACAGCAACATTTACAAATATAAATACAGATACTAATTTAGTTAAGTCTGACACTATTGCAGAAAGTCAGATCAAACATTTAAAGCCTGTATTAACAGAGGACTTATACGATCTAATCGTTACAGAGAACAATGCTAGTAGCTTATCTGCTGCTAATCAAACTATATTTGATAATTATATTGTTCCTGCTTTAAAGTGGTTCGTTAAGTACGATGTAATGTTAGATACTACTCTTAAATCCAATTCTAAGGGTGTTAACAGAGCTTTCGGTGACTTCTCTGCTCAAGGGGACAATACAGATATGTCTCACGTTATGACAACTGCATTTATGAATGGATTAAGAATCATGGAAAGAATGACAGAATACATCGAAGATAACTCAGATGATTATTCTACGTATAACAGTGGTGAAAATGTCTTAAATGACGTATCTTTTAGAGGAGGAATAATTTACTAATATGCCATCAAATCAACATCGCAACCTAACAGGAGATCAATTACATAACCCTAAAGGATTTGACGAAGCGAGTGCTTCTACAATGCCTATCAAGAACGCTGCTGGAGAACTAGAGTGGAGACCTAATTTAAGCCTTACAAACGCTTTAGATTACGTTTCAGGACAGTCTGCTCCTCCTACAGAAGTTGACGGGGATGTTTACTTAATTGACGATACAGGAACAGCTTATGACATAGACACTATTGCTTGGCAATCAGGTAATACTGTAAGATATACATTTAATGGTTCTCCTGACTTATCTGCTGTTGCTGCTGCGGATTACTTCATTACTAGTGGTAATACTAACTCTTCTAATGATGGTACATTCGTTATTAGTGCTGTAGACAATTCAACTAAATACATTGAAGTAACAAACGTATTAAGAGAAGATGCTACAGATGATGAAGCAACTGATGCTATTGGTACAGGTTATTATACTTTAGCAGAATGGGATGGAGTATCTAAAGGTAGTCATGTATCATTTGACGGTGTTACTTGGACTTCTGTTAATGCTGCTGACGGAGCAATTTGTTTTGACTTAAATGCTCAGAATCATAGAATATACGATACAACAGGCACTAATTGGGATACTACTATTACTTCAGGTGGTATTACAGGAAGTGGAACATCAAACCAAGTAGCTTACTTCTCAGGTGCTAGTGCATTAACTTCTAGTTCTAAATTAACTTTTGACGGAACTACATTCTTAGTGGATGACGGAGCTGGTGCTAACATTTCTTATGATGGTAATAGCTTTGACGTAACAGATGGTGCAGACAACTTAATATATTGGAAGAATAACTCTGATATGATCGTAGAGTCTACGGGTAATACAGCTAGTGTTAAACACGCAGGACAATTTAAGGTAGGTAGAGGAAACTTATCTACTCCTGCTGTTTCTCAGGCTTCTGACGCTTTATGGGGTTATCAGGTAGATCCTTACGATGGAACTTCTTACACTCCTGCTGTAAAGACCTTAGTAAATGCAACAGAATTGCATAGTGCTTCTGCTTTAGGTGTAGAATATAAAATACAGACTGTTTCTAACGGTTCAACTACTTTAACAGATAGAATAGTAGTTAACGGTGATGGTAATGTAAATATAGGTAACTATAAGTTTGATATAGATCAGACTGTAGGAGCTGGACAAGATAACTACGTATTAACTTACGACAACGCTACAGGTCTTATTACTTTAGAAGCTGCTGCTGGTGGTGGTTTAACAGACGTAGTAGACGATACTACTCCACAATTAGGAGGTAATTTAGATGTTAATGGAAATAAAATCGTTTCTGTTTCTAACGGAGACATAGATATAGAGCCAAACGGTACAGGTAATGTGTTATTAGGTAATATGACATTTGATGCAGATCAGACTATTGGTGCTGGGCAAGATGATTACGTTCTAACTTATGACAATGCTACTGGATTAATTAGCTTAGAAGCTTCCGCTGGTGGAGGTACATCTTACTTTACTGAAACTGCTAATGCTATTGCTTTAGATACAGGTGCTACAACAAGAGATGTATTAGAAATAAACACAGGTACAGCGACAACTTACGGGGGTACATATACTCAAGGTAATATTGTAGTAGGTGACGGACATACTTTTGGTTCTGGAGCTAATACTGTAAGGAGAGCGGGTGTTGGTGGTAACTCTTGTTTAGTAGGTACTCTAGGAGCTTACCAAAATAGTTTCACTTGGGGTACTTCTAATACTGTTTCAGGCAATAATACTGGTGTATTTGGATCGTCTAATACTCACGATGGAGATACAGGGTTTTCGGCTGGTACTTCAAATGTAACTTACGGTAATAGTAACATAAATTTAGGATCATCTAATAATATGGGTACTGCTGTTGCTAATATTAGTAATTCAGTATGTATTGGTACTAATGTTGACTCTTATGGTAGTAGTCAAATATTAATCGGAGCAGGGTTTTCCACTAACGCTTCTTGGGGTGCAGAAGATGGTATTTACTTTGGTATTGGTGCTGTTGGTAGAGCTACTGCTGGTTTCTTCCAAGATCCAGGAGGAGCTACTTCATTACCTGCTAACTTTGCTGTAGGTGGTAACCAAGTAATGAGAACAGATTTAGGTGTAGTTAAGTCTGGAGCTGGTTCGGGATTAATATATCTACAGAACTATAACAACTCAAATATAACAGAGCCTACAACTGACTTAGCAGACGCAGTAGCTTTATATGCAAAAGACAGGACTGCTGGACAGTCTGGATTAGTTGTAAAATCTGAGGACGGAACAAAACATATGTTTGCTGATTCAGTTGGTATTAATACAGTTACTCCTGACGCAAATGCTGCATTAGATGTTGAAGGTGTTATTAAAGCAAAATCTTACACAGTTGCAACAGTCCCTACTGCTGTTACTGGTGGTATTATTTATGTGTCAGACGAAACAGGTGGTGCTACATTAGCATTTTCAGACGGTACGAATTGGAGAAGAACAACAGATTTAGCAATAGTTTCATAATAAAACAAGTAAAATGGCATTAAGAATTACAGATCAAATCGAAACAAGTGCGGGAAGCACAACAGGTTTATATTTCCATGTATATGAATATTTTAGAGACAAGGACGGGAGTGCTAAATTCCCTGTTTCTTACTTCTTTGACGATACAAAGGCTTCAGGGTCTGTTTCTTTATTGTGGGGAGATATTAAACAGAGATATGACTACGTATTTACGGCTCAAGAAATAGGCTCAGACTCTATTGAGAAATTAGCTTATGATAAAATTGCTGCTGAATTAAAAGCTGCTGGTTACAGTGTTGAATCAGATGCAACAGGTAATTGGGTTTCTGTTTAAATGAAATATATGAAAGTAACTAAAAACTTCCACCTACATGAATTGGTGGATAAAGCGACCTATGAGGCTTATGGAGACTTCTCTGTAAGATTCTTAGATGAAGATACAATAAAGCTGTTACAGTTCTTTAGAGAGCGTTACGGTAGTACTACAGTGAATAACTGGTATCAAGGTGGTAATCTTCAATACAGAGGATTTAGACCACCTAACTGCAAGGTAGGAGGAAAGTATTCTCAGCATAAGTTTGGTAGAGGATTCGATATTAACTGTAGCAAAGCAACTCCTGAAGAGATCAGAGAGGATGTGATGAACAATCAAGTTATGTTTTCAGGTCAAGGATTGACTAGAATAGAAGATGGAGACTTCGCTCCAACGTGGTTTCACTTCGACACAGCATGGACTATGTTTAACGGTATTCAAGTAATTAAACCATAAAATCATGATGAAAATTATGTTATTAATTGAAGCAGGTGCAAAACTTGCTAAGAGATTTGGTGTAGGTGTCAAGGATATTAAACACCTTCATAAAGCTCTGAAAAAGAACAAGTTAGAGAAGAATTATACTCCTGAAGGGAAGTATGATTACGTGAGATTAGCAGGATTTGTTAGTTTCTCTGTGTCTTTATTGTTCGGTATCTTATATGCTTTCGGTAAGATTGATGCTGAAGTGTATAAGAAGTTAATGGAAATTTTGTAACTTACCTACATGAGTAAGTATGACAAGTACAACGGCTTTATCCTGTCTAACAAAGAGATGGGATTTAGACCTTTAACAAGATTGGTAATCCAAGAGTTCAATTTACCTGAGAACTCAGCAAGTGGATTAAGAAAGCACATTAAGAGATTAGTAAAAAGTTTAACAGATAATTCTGCTATAGAAGAATACTGCGAAGCTAATGGTTTAGATCCTAACAAAGTTAGTGGCTATTGGCATAAAGGTTCTTATAATGGAGTAGAAATGTCTGTAAGGGTAACAGAAGATCAAGAATCTGGAATTACTAAGGAGGATATTGAAGATGTCGTTAGAGACGTTCTAAGCGACTATAAACCAATTCCTATACAAACTAACGACATAGCCTTTGAAAGTGCCTTAAAAGTTGTTCTAAGCGATATTCACGTAGGTTTAGAACCTAATCCTGAGGGAAACAGTTTGTTTGCCTATGAATATAACGCTGAGATCTTTAATAAGAACTTAGATTCTGTGTATGATAGTGTATTACAAGAGTATAAGGAGAACGGTACATTTGAATTATTTGTATTAGATGATCTAGGAGATGGCTTAGACGGTTGGGATGGATTCACAACTAGAGGAGGTCATAAGTTAGATCAGAACATGAATAATAAAGAAGCATTTGAGACTTATGTTAAAGGAAAATATTCGCTTATTAGGAGAATTATTGAGTCGGGTGTCGCTAAGAAATATGTGGTACGCTCTGTTAGTAACTGTAATCATTCAGGAGATTTTGGATGGATCGCTAATAAGACAGTTCAGTATATGGTTAGTTGCTCAGGTTTGGGGAATGTAGAGTTTAAGCTGTTAGACAGGTTTATGGAGCATTTCAACTGGGGAGACCATTGCTTTATCCTAACGCATGGAAAAGATAAGAAGCACATGAACAGAGGCTTACCTTTAACTCTTAATGATAGAGCTGTAAACTTTATTAATGACTACATAGATCATTACGAGATTAAGTCTAAGTATATTCACGTAGAGAAAGGAGATTTACATCAAGTAGGTTATCAAAGGACTAAGAAGTTTGATTACAGAAACTATATGACGTTTGCTCCACCATCTGCTTGGGTGCAACATAACTTTGGAGATACTTACTCAGGTTATTCAGTACAGATAGTACCTAAGTACTCTAATAGAATTAAACATTCTGACATCTTCTTTGAGATGGAGAAGGCTAAATAAAAAAAGGGAGGGTTATGCTGCCCTCCCAATTACTCAAACAAAAGATTAAAAAATTAAATACACTACAAGTATAGTAATTTAATTTAATCTCTCAAACTTTTTCTTATTAAATGTAACTTTTCTACAAATATTTTGTATTATTGTGTATTGTTAATTAAAACACAATTATTATGAAAGAATTACAAGAAAGGCTGTTAAAGGTTCAAGAGGAACTGAAAGCGCCAAAGAATCAAAGGAATAACTTCGGTAAGTATAACTACAGAAGTTGTGAGGACATTTTAGAGGCTGTTAAGCCGTTATTAGTAAAGCATGGCTTAGCTATGACTATTGCAGATCAAGTACATGAAGCTGGAGAGCTTATTTACATTGAATCTACTGTCATGGTATCTTATGAGAACGAAAGAATTGCTTCAACTGCACAAGCTGGTGTTGATCCTAACAGAAAAGGAATGGACATTGCTCAATCATTTGGATCTAGTTCTTCTTACGCTAGAAAGTACGCATTAAATGGTATGTTCTTAATTGATGATACTAAAGATGCAGATGCTACTAATACGCATGGTAAGACAGAAGTTACCAAAATGGTAACTAAGAAGAAGTTAACAGCAGCTATCAAGAAAGCAATGAAGGAAGCAGTAGCTAATGGACAGAAAGATGCAGTAGTTAGCAAACTTGCGAACTATGAGGTTTCTGATAAAGATAAAGCTGAAATCTTAGGATGAGAAAAGATTAAATTGCTAGAAAGTTATGGATATGAAAGAATTTAAAATACGTGCTTCTGCTGTTGGAAATATTATGACTAACAGTAGGAGTAAGTCTAATCCACTAAGTAAAACTACTGAAACTTACTTACAGGAATGGATGAAAGAGCAGATCTACGGTGGACAGAAGTTTACTGGGAATAAATACACAGAGAAAGGATTGCAAGTAGAGGACGAGTCTATAGACTACATCTCAGAGCATTTAGGATATGGATTTCTGTTGAAGAATGATATGAAGTATGAGAATGAGTTTATGACAGGTACTCCTGACGTTATTCATGACGGTGTAGTTATTGATATGAAGAATAGTTGGGATCATTGGACGTTTCCTATATTTGAAAAATCCGTTCCTACTAAAGATTATTATTGGCAATTACAAGCGTACATGGCATTATGTAACTTGGATAAAGCTAAATTAATTTATACCTTAATGGATACTCCTGAAGATCTGTTAAATGCTTGGACTGATGTTCCTTATTCTTATGAAGAGTTGGATTCTAAATACAGAATTAAAGTCTTTGAGATAGAAAGGAATGACGAGGACATTCAGAAGATCTACGATAGAGTTAAGGAATGTAGAACATATTTAGAAGAACTTAAAAACAGCTTAAATGAACAATCAATCGCCAGAGTTTAAAGTAACAGACATTATAGAAGAAGTATTGCAGAAAGTAATACAAACTAGAGATACAGATGTAGAAGTTAAAGCACACGCTGCTAAAATGATTCTGTATAGAGATTATAATGTCAACGTATCATTTGGTGTATTAAAAAAGAGATTAGTTGAAAAAGGAGTACACTAATAGATCAATTTTTCTTTGCACTTTTATTTTTTCAATAGATATGGGAACTAAAAAGATACGCTCTAAGGTAAGAAGAAAAGCTAATGGAGTTGTAGCTAAAGGAAAAGATATTAATGCTCTTAGAAACGATCTATTCGCTGTTAAATCAGCTTTAAGACAGATAGGAGTTTCCTATGATAACAAGAAATGGAAGATTGAAGATGTTATTATTGAGAAATATTTGGCTGAAAGTAGGGTAGATTAAAATTATTTATTTATATTTACAAAAAAATTGAATTATGAAAATAGGCTCGGTAGAATATTTAACTCCTCAAGAGTTTGCAGACAGAAAAGGTATTAGCCTTAAAAGTTGTTATAACTGGATTAACGCAGGAGAGGATAGCGATGGCTACAAGGTAGTGACAGAAGTTATCTTAAAGAAGAAAATGATTAATCTTAATAAATACAAAGGCAGATTAGAGGGGACTAAATAGTTCCCTTTATGAAACCTTACACATTGTAAAACCGTATAAACTAGTATAATGAATTTAGAAAACTTAGTAAGCATTACAGAATACGCTAAAATAAAGGAAGTTACAAGGCAAACTGTTCATAAGTGGCTTAGAGATGGTAGCGATTCAAAAGGTAACAGAATTAAAGCTATTACTATAGGTAATAAGAAATTTATAGAATTGAAATAATATTTTTTTGCACAATAAAATTACACACTGTAAAATGAAGGACGAATACTTTAAATTTATAAGAAATGAAAACAAGTCAATAGGGATGGCTTATCTTAATGTCTATGAAGAGATTTTAAAATCAGAAAAAGAGTTTGATAAAGTTTCTTTAATTAAGTTTATTGAAGCTTTAAAAGAAACAAACGTAATAGACGGTAGAGCTAACGATATTTTATTAAAATTTATAAAACCAATGTAAAAATGGAAGGGTGGATAAGCATTCACAGAAAAATGCAAGAGCATTGGCTGTGGGATGAGGAACGTGTTTTTTCTAAAGCCGAAGCATGGATAGATCTTCTTTTATCTGTCAATCACAAGGATAATAAAATTGTTATAAAGAATAAGGTTATAAACATAAAAAGAGGTCAAACAGCTATGAGTTTAGTTACTTTAGCCAAGCGTTGGAAGTGGGATAAATCTAAAGTTAGACGTTTTTTAGAAGTGCTAAAAACCGACACAATGATAGACACGAAGAGCGAAACGGTTACGACACTCATAACTATCTGTAACTATGAGAGTTATCAATCAAATGGAAACGGAAGTGAAACGGAAGTGAAACGTAAACGAAACAGAAGTGAAACGCATTCGACACCAAACAATAATGATAAT
>Ga0208899_1002913_pt1 | contig 11204 bp, 21 predicted proteins | sample VirMetDEL_Nov_24_FD_184518 | JGI IMG/M metagenome (GOLD analysis project Ga0208899, IMG submission 184518) | Aqueous microbial communities from the Delaware River and Bay under freshwater to marine salinity gradient to study organic matter... | ecosystem: Environmental > Aquatic > Marine >...
GTTATCCTTATCCTTTGTCTTAGATAGCATCCTAGAAAATACTACTATATCGTATTCGCTTAACTCTTCATGTATGTTGCTAGGTGCATTGTCTAATGTAGGTGTGAAGTTAACCTCAAACTCTTGCTCATTCAAATACTGATGGGGTGTAAGCCTATACATATCTACACCGCTATACTGTGGGTTTATAACTAATACTTTAATCATCCTTAATATCTCCCTTACCGTTTATAATTTCTATCTGTATCTTCTCTTGTGGCTTGTCGTCATCTTTAGGTTCGTTTCTCATGCCTAATCTATTCTTAGCATAGAATATTCCCTTGCCCTCATTTGCTACTATGTCCTCTGCTAAGTCCTTAAACATTAAGTCTATCTTTTTTATAGTGTCGGATAAAGGGTGTGTTTCATCGTTCCTTACATCGTACCAATGCGCTCTACAATAGAACTCAAAGTCATTTTGCCTTAACCAATGATTAATAAAGTACCCTATGGTTGGTATGTGTCTATCTGGTAGTTCTACTATCTTGTAAGACGCTGTTACCTTCTTAGTGGAGTGTATGCAATTATCGCAATACTCAACAGCCTTTTGCCATAGTTCGTCCTTGTCTATGTCTCGGTAGTTATTGGCCATTGTCAAGATCTCTTATTAATCTAACGTATTTAGGTATTACCGTATTTAGTAAGCAACTACCACAACCTCCTACGTGTTCTCCTGTCTCTCTTACATAAGCCTTTCTTAGTTCCTGGTTTATGTTTCCTTTTGATGCTGTTCTGTTAGCATGACATTGGAGTATGTAGTCTCTATGTTTAATTGCTAGTTCTTTCATTATCCGAATAGTGTTACAAAAATGTAAATTACTAAACCTAAACTAATAAGGCTAGTTACTAATTGAACCTTTGTTATTTTATCTTCTTGATTATCCATTATTGAGTGTATTTAATTGCTAGTTTAACTACTAATATATTGATAAATAATAATATAAGCAAATTGTCGCTATTGAAATTTAACCCTATTGTTACCCAAAAAGGAACGCAATGGTTACAGTCTAACTTACCCGCTACAAACATTAAAGGCTTTATACGCTTATCGCTTATCCTTATCTTGTCTGCATAGAAATAGGCCAAACTACTCAAGGGTGTCAGTAGCCATAGATAACTTATTATAGCTGGACTTAACAGCGTCTCTAAATCGTTTAACATATCTGTAACAAGTTTGGTGATTAATTCCTAGTTCTTCTTCCATCTTTCTAAATGATCCAACGTCTAACCATATTCTGGTCATGCGCTCATATAGCATCTCTTCACTCTTCTTAGCATTAGCATAAGACTTATGAAAGATGTCCATTAATTCGTTGTATAGTTCTATCTGTTGCTTAGACCTATCGTCAGTGTTTATGTCTATGTATCTATCTACGTCTAAGTGTTGACGCTTTCTAAACTTTACATAGAATGCTGATGTAGAACTGCACCACATATTTTTAAGAATACGGTACGAGTATAACTCTAAAAGGTTCTTATTGATAAGGTCGTCTATGTTCTTTGGTGATGTCTCCAATAGAGTTAAAGCCCATTCTTGGTAAAGGTCGTCGGCAAAGTGAAGTTCATCTTTGCAGAACTTGTAACACATTAAACGCCATTTATTGTCGTTTAAAATATCTAGAACCTCTTGTCGTATCTCCATGTTCGTTTACATAGACGTTGCTAATATACAAAAAGTTTCTTATATAATAAAAAACCCCCACAAAATTAATTGCAGGGGCTTCCTAGATAAATAATAAAACTAATTAAGAAATGAATACTTGAGAACTCATTGCTAAGCTGCTAATATACTACTTTATTTTTAATAAACAAAAAAGCCAAGCACATGATGAACACGACTTGACTTTTAAGTAATGGTAAAAACCACTAAAGACAATTCAAATATAATAATTATTTAATTAGTGTGCAAGTTTTATTTAAACATAGGCAAACGCCATTCATAAGGTAAAGGCATTTGCATATAGTCTTCTTCTGTTAGTTCTCTATCCCAGTTAAAGTCTAATCCGTTATTGTGGTAAGTATTTACGCTGTACTTGTTAACCATCTTTTCGGTGTAGGATGATTCAGATATAGCTATACTCATTAACTCCTGAAACATCTCTCTAGTTACATCTGGAAACACCTCTGCTTTTATATCGTGCATCTCTTTCCCGTCTATTAGCATTTGGATTGCTCTCTCTCTTAACTCTTTGTTTTCTTTTATGCTCATGCTCCTAAATCAAATATCGTGGTTTGTGAGGTGTGTTGCTTAATTCTCTTAATTGCTGCTTCGTAGTAGTCTTTGTCAAGTTCACAAGCCGTAAGTTCAAATCCTCTATTATGACACGCTATGGCGATTGAACCCGAGCCACAGTGTGTGTCTAGTATTTTATCTCCCTCTTTTGCATAGTTGATTAAAAGCCACTCGTATAACTTAACGGGTTTTTGGGTGGGGTGGAATTTAGTTTTTTTATCCTTATAGGCTGAGTATCTAAAAATTCTTGGTGCTTTATCAAATGAAGTCCAACATAGTTCGCAATCTGCAAAAGATAATCCTTGTGGTATTTCTTTATCCCATATTATGTAAAACTTACAAGGTGGTAAATTAAAGTAATTACCTCCCCAAATCATTTGATTTTTGGAGACTCTAACTAATTCATTAAAATAAAATTCCGTAGGCGTTTCTTTATCCCAATCTTTTGAAACCCATTTCCTGTTCTTAGCTTTAGACGCTTTCTTAGATTTACCTATCCCCATATTCATATTAGCTAAATCAATCCCATACGGCGGGTCTACTATGGCTAAATCAAAATAGTTATTAGGATACCTCGCCATGAGTTCCATATTATCCTCGTTGGTTATTTCTATCTTATCTGTTACTTTCATTATCTATCTATTTACTCTGGTTTATCGTATAATTTTTTATAGAATGATATGTCTTGCTCCATGCTTTTAAGTACACCGTTAGCAGATTCTTGTACACTCTTACCACCTCTGTAATTTCCCTCGTGCTGGGCTTCACTTGTTCGGTAATCTCTAGCGTCAACTGTTGCCTTTGCTTCACTCATTCCTAATGTGTCTTTATTAGTTAAGTGTTCAATCTTAAATCGGGCTGTTTCTACTCTACGTGTTGCGTAAGCATGGTTATAGTTTATTGCTGCTTCTCTTACCTTTTTACTTAGTTCGTAGATTAGACACGCTAATTCACGTCTTAAATCTATTAGGGTTGCTAGTTTGGTTTCATGCTCCTAAATCAAATATGGTTGTTTGTGAGGTGTGTTGCTTTATTCGTTTAATTGCTGCATCGTAGTAGTCCTTGTCTAGTTCACACGCTGTTAATTCAAAACCTCTGTTATGACACGCTATGGCTATAGAACCGCTGCCCAAGTGAGTGTCTAAGATTTTATCTCCTTCTTTAGCGTAGTTGATTAATAGCCATTCATAAAGTTTAACGGGTTTTTCTGTTGGGTGTATTCTATCTTTTCCACCATTAAGCCCATTAAATGCGCTACATATAAACTTTTTGCTACTTGTTTTTAAAGAAGTCCAAGCAAACTCTCCATCCGCAAAATGAGAACCATTACCGTTTATTTTATCCCAAAAAAACCAACACCCACTTACGGGTAAAAGGTCTGTAAAGTAATTGCCACCCCAAATTATTTGGTTTTTACTTACTCTAAATAGCTCATCAAAATACTCTTGTGTAGGTCTAACATCCCATTGCTTAGATTTATGTTTTGGCGGTGTTTTGTAGCTATTTGGTCTTGTTGGTTTTGTTATCTTCATACCTATATTCATAATCCCGTAAGGTGGGTCAACTATTGCTAAATCAAAATAATTATCTTCATACCTTGCCATTAGCTCCATGTTATCTTCGTTAGTTATTTCTATCTTGTCTGTTACTTTCATCTTATCTATCGTTTTGTTTTCTTAGGCTTATCTGGCTTCTAATGCTCTTTTGAGTTTCTCCGTAATGTCTTAATATCTTTCTTACTAAATCTAGTTCAGGTACTTTGTAATCAGCTTCACGTGCTTTACCTGCTTCCGTTCTGCTTTGGGAGTTGAAATAAACGCTCTGGTACTTCTTATAGTATTCATCCCTTACATGGACTAAGTAGGATAGATTTACGTCTAGTACACGTAGGATCTCGCTTAACTTCATTACGTCATCTAGGGGTAGATTGTCGTAATCGTCTATGGCGCATTGTAGGTTGGATGATATTTCTTCTAGTGTTTTCATTCTTTTAGCTTCTTTAGTTTATCCTTGTAAATTACTTTTAACTCAATCAATTCAGGTATAGTGTATTTCCTTACTTCTAAGCGTCTTTTGTCTAGGGCTTCTAGTCTTTCTTTGCCTATCCTTGTGGCTAGTCCAAATCTGTATTCGTTTAGGTTGCCATGTTTATGTTGGTTACAATGTACGCATTGGCCATGAGTGTTATATTCATCAAAGCGTAAGTTTTTATACGTTCCTGATGGATAGAAGTGACCTGCATCGTACTTCCCCGTCAAAGTTATTCCACAACTAATGCAGCCTTTGCCCTTATCCCTCTCTCTAATATACGAATTAAATATCACTTGAAGTTCCTTTTCGTAGTCTTTTTTAGTCTTTAAGGATTCCTTTATTTCCTTCTTTTTTTTGTTCCATTCTGTCTTTGCTTTCTTATCTCGCTGTTGTTTCTGATAAGCATAGGCACATTGCGGTGAGCAGACAAGTTGATTAGACCGTTTCTTCTCAAACAGTTTCCTACATTCTATGTTCTTACACTTAGGCATTTAGTCACCTATCACTAATTTTTCATTGTGCCTTGCTAGTTTAAATATCTCGCTAAGCATATAATTATAGTCCTCATCTTCAAACTCATCCTCACTTATAAATGTATTAAAATCGTTTTCACCCATCCAAGGCTCTTTTTTTAAAAAAGGATACCCAAGCATTCCTAATGCCATTTCAAATCTCATCAAACTTCCATTGCAAGTAAATTCTTCAAAATCGCTATTATCTAGCCATTGGTTAGTTCTATTAACTAATTCATATAGTATTTCTTCTTTTCTATTTTTATCCATAATCTATTGTTTTTAAAAAGGTAAATCGTCATCTTCTATGATGTCATAATCTCCGTTGTCTATCTTCTTTTGGTGTATTATTTCTTTTGCACTTGATTCAAATTCTAAGTTAGGCTGTATCGTGTCTCCTATATCTTCTAAAGTTAAATCAATATCATGTCTAGGGCAATCGTGGCCGTAGTATCTGCTATTGTCAACGTCGTAATTAAATGAAGACTCTGCGCCTATATTGCCCTGGAATTGAAATTTCGTTTTCAAGTTAATAAATTTTGTGTAACCAGACCCATTTTCATCCTCAAAATATCTGTGAATTGCAAACCCATTATGAGTTTGGTTTCTAAAATCGGCACTACCCGACACATCGTAAAGGCTCGGAGTATTATAAACTCCTGCATCGTCTTTCTTCATCTTAGTAGGGTGAGCAATTAAGAACACTACTACGTTATTGACTTGAGCAAAGGACGTTAACTTAGTTAGCACCTCATTAATAGCATCTATCTTATTAACGCCTCTCGGTAGTAGTACTTTGTTGAAAGCATCAATTAAGAATATATCCACGCCAAAGGCAAACATCTGTTCCTTAAATTTATCTAATAACCAATCCCACGTTGGTACTTCACCTTTTTCTGGTAGCGTTGTGTAGATCCGTTCATTTGCCCACCTTACATATCTGTTAATGTCTGCTTCGTTTATTCGTGGTTTACCGCCTCTATCACTCCAAAAGTTTCTACCTATTGCCTTTTGTATTAAAGTTGTTTGGTGTAATGACATAGGGCTATGCTCTGGTGTGAACATTGACATCTTCATGTTGTAATCTTTCACCAAGTTTAAAGCGTACCACTCTGTAAAATTTGACTTTCCATGTGAGGGTATACCCGTACCTATTGTTAACTGCCCCCGCATTACGCTGTACATTTCGTTAAACTTGGCAAAGGTTGGGTGCTTAGGTTTAATTGTCTCGGGTAGTCCATTGTGATAAAGGTCAAATATATCGCTCTCAATGTCTTTTATTTGCCATGTTCCAGATACTGGAAAGCGTTTCCTATTCTTAATGTCGTTCTCAATCTCACCACTAATCAATGCACCGTTAGCGTCTTTATCTGTCCACTCTATGAACTCACATCTATAACGCCCTAGTCTTTGTGCTATGCGTTCCTTTAGTTCGTTTCCTTTAGTGTCGTTGTCAACTGCTATGATAAACTTCTCTATGTCTTTTATATAGATGTCAGAGTTCTTCCAGTAGTCGTCATTATCATTCGCCCCATTAGGTACGCTTATTACGTTTTTGATCCCGTAAGAATGTAAAGCAAGTACATCAAATTCACCCTCTACTATGTAGCATTCTGTTTCCCCTATGATTGAATTAATATTGTAGAATATAGGTTTACCGCCTGTGGATTGAGTAAAGCACTTGTCTGCTGTGCGGTACTTCTTATTGACTAACTTATCACCCTCAAAGTAATTAAACACAATGTTATTAACTTCCTTTTGTTTTTTAGGTTGGTAGTATTTCTCTTCTGTTATCCCTAAATCTTTTAAGGCAAACTGTTTAATTCTACGTTCATCTTCTACCCACTTAACTAGATTCTCGGATAGGTTGGTGTAGTTTGTCCATGTTTGGGATGGCAAGGTGTATTCTTTTACTTCATCTATCTTGCTCTCGGAATCTCTAAATGATAAGCTCTCACAATGAAAGCACTTTGCTACACCACTTGTAAAGTTAACATAAAGGCATGGGTCTTTTTTGTTCTTACGTGTGTGAGAACATTCAGGACACGTTGTTTTCATCGTACCGCTGTGCCTGTTCTTAGTCTCTATTTTATCCCAATCAAATATTTTAACCATTACAATACGCTTTTATTAATAGTTTGACCTTGTGAATTTACAAACGTGTTAGAACTTGCTTTAGGTTTAACCTTGTTTTCTTCTTTAAACCAAACGCTACGCATCTTCTGTTTCCAATTCTTAACCACGTTTCCTTTACTGTCCGTCCACTTTCGCTTACCGCCAGTCAATGACGCATTATAATAGTCAAATGCTTTCTTAGCACTTTCTTTTGTATAACCGTTATCTAAAAAATACTCTTCAACCAAACTTAAAGGAGGTGGAAAGGATGGGTCTAATTCCCCTTCCCCTTTCTCTTGTTCTTCTTCTTCCCCTTGTTCTTGTTGTGAAGGGTCTTGACTACCCCCTTGCGAAGGGTCTTGGCTAGGGTGCTTCAAAGCTACGCCAGTCTTATCTTCAAAGCCTTTTACACTTTTATCTATTGCGTGTTGTTGAGATGTATATGCAAAGTCTGCCATGTCAGATAATTCTTTTGGCTCAACTCCATAAAACATTCTCTCCATTAATGCTTCAATGAACTGTTTTTTGTCTTTATCGTGTTTAAGCTTATTGTAAACATCGTAATAAGACTTCAAGAAATTAAATGCTTTTCGATTACTCATATCTCTTGAATAGTAAAAGGTTTAAAGTTTTGGCTCTTTAAGTAAGGCTTACAAACAGTCTTATTTCTAACATGTTTAATTGCGGTCGTAGTACTTATAATCTTTAATAAGTCTGGATCTGTATAATTTTTATAATAAGAAACTTTACCTGTTTCTATTTCTACCACTTTCAAACCTTTGCACTTTCTTGTTTTGATTCCCTTTATTTTTCTTTCCTTTTCCCAAACGCATGACTTACATGTATTCCTTTCATGTCTAAACTCGTTCGGTTTTTTAAAAACATTACAACAAATACACTTTTTCTCTATTATGCACCCATCTTTTATTTTAGCAGTATTCAGCGTGTGTTTAGAGAATTTAGGTCTAATTCTATCTAAGTGAGACATTTTTCCGCTATCCGTGGTTAACCTAAGCACCTCACTCATATCGCCTATTTTTAGATTATCTAAACTATTGTTTTTCCAGTTGTTGTCTCTATGTACAACATAGTACTCTGGCAAGCAATCTTTATTATAGTTAAATGAAAAGAAAACAAGCCTAGATACTTGAAATCTTTTACATATACCTCCTACGCATAATGTAGCCACAAGGGAGGAATCACCCATAGATTGTTTTAATATTCTTTCTCTTACCCATCTTTCCCCGCCTCCATTAGCCTGCACGTATCTTCCAACACTCTTAACCCTGCCAAGATTAGACACTTCATATATACCGTCAAAACCTATAACATCAATCCATTCCTCTCCATGCAGCGATTCTAAATCAAGTTTTTTATAATATTCCATTTTATATTAAATTAAAAAACCCTCTTAAATCCTCTGAGGTTCCACTTTCAGATTCATTAAGAAGGTTAGTTAAAATTTCCCCGTTGCTATATTGTGGAACCGCAACTATACACAAAGATAATACTTATTCTTTAATATCAAAGTATTTAACTAAATAATTCACCTTGTTTATTATTATTGTGGTTGTATATACCTCTTGCTATGTCAAATATGTGTTGACCTACTTCATAGTCTACCAAGTTACGAGCTATCTTATCCTTTCGCTGTGTTCCTTTATATCCGCTTAAATCAATCTTATGGAACTTCTCTAACTCTTTACGTTTTGCGTGTATAAAATTTTCTGCTTTACGTCCCTTGAATCCTGGTATTTTAAAGTTAGACCAAAACAAATGCCTGCCTATTTCTTTGGCTTGTATAAGCGGCTCATAGTAAGGTACGACATTTTCAACCACCCACTTACCCTTAAAAAAATGTTCTAAAAATATAATCTCTTGGTATAGTTTCATGTCGGGATAACTTGCGGGAGACTTTCTCTCTCCCTCCCCTGTGTTCGTTTTTCTCATTCTACTATGTGTCGGACATGGAGGACTAGACCATATAAAATCAAATTCTTTATAGTGATCTAACAAGTATTGATGTGCGTCTGCTACCACTACCTTGTCGTTAGGGAATCTTTCCTGGTACATCCTAGCTAACTCAGGGTCTAACTCTACTGCTGTTACCTCGCAGTTATCCCATAGCAATCTATTACCACCTAGACAAGCGTATAAATTAAGTACTTTCATTCTCTTTAGTTTTAAAGTATTTTTGACTTGGTTTTAACATTTTTCTTTTTTTGAATCCTTTTTTACTCCTAGAAATAAGATAACCACTATCTATAAGTTGCTTAATTCTTCTTAGGTTAGACTGGTCTGTGTCTCCTAGTATCGCAGTTATATAAGATGCAGGTTGATGATAGTATCCATTTTCGCTTATCTCACAGTAGTTATCTATGATAGTTAGTATAGAGTACTCCTCAATGGATAAAAGCTCTTTAAACGGCTTGTATTTAGTTAGGTCTATTTTCATTACTTCCTAATTTGTAATTCTTCACCAGTCAAAGCAAAGTATAAATTTTGTAAAGTGTGGACGTGCTTGATGTGTCCAAACTCACTAAACGATATATTGAATGCTTTTAAATATTTATTACCAGCAAACCTACCTTTTAAAACATAAGTAACCATGAAGTTGCCTAGTTTGTATACTTTAGATTTTTCAGTTGTATAAGTCTCAAACCCAAAATTTAACAACCATTCTTCTGTAAGTGGTATTCCATTATAAATATCTGCAAACTTTACTTTTGCATTTAATCCAATTTTAACTACACCTAAAGTGTCTTGGACAAAATTACCAATTCTTAATTCATTTGCTTTCATTAGTAAACCGTTTTTAATTTGTGAATGTAGTTAGGATCTTCTGCATAACCTATACGCTTTAAAAAACTATGGTAGTCTCCACCTTTGTAGAATCTACGCTGCCATACTGCATACTCTTTTACTGAATCTTGCCACTTATCAAACTTCATGTAACCGCCTTTGGAAGATATAAACCCGAATAGGTTGTTATTATCTAAGCTGCAATTATTACACTTATACCATCCAGTCTCTACTACGCTTTGCCTTACTACTATATCTACGTGTTTAACTCCATAAGCTTCTAGTAGTGCTTTTACTTGTGTGGTGTCTTGAGCTTTGGCTTTTTTACCTACCAACATCAATACAATTAGTATCAATGGAAGTAGGTACCATTTATCTGTTAGTGTTTTCATTTTTTTTAAATAAGTCGTGTAAATAATCTGATTTATCCTCTAAGCCAGACATATAGTGAGTAGGAGGCTCTATGGTTTTGTCTTCTTTTAATTCCCAATCTGGGAACACTTCTTTAAAAACTTTAACCGAATGTCTAACCATCCCTGGAGCATAAGTGTGTCTCCCGTGTGCATATCTAATAGCCATCCACACGATGTCTTTATATGCTTCTGCTACTTTATTTAGTTTTTGTTGAGGTGTTATGTCTTTATTCATCTTGTTTAAGTTTTTTTATATATTATTTAATAAGGCAGCCGCTTATTTAATGTTAAATATGTTTAACAAAATATTGTTAATTTGTAAACTATATTTAACAATCTTTCCAATCCCCAAGTATAGTTGTAAGGACTTTCATTTCGTCAAATGTTACGGGCTTACAGTTCAGCTCCGAAATAGTTAAATCGCAAGTTACCAACTTTTTGCCTTCGTATGTAAATTCTACTTCTAAAACGCCTTTAGCATATCGATTTGTATGAAACTCATCGTGTTCATATTGCTTAGTCAATTTAAAACCAAGCCCTTTTAATTGTTCTTCTGTCAACTCGCTATTATCTGACTGTTTAGTTTCTGTTAGTTTGGATTCCAGCCATTCGATGTAATACCATTCAATAATATTACTTGGATTAATACCACCCTTCTCTAAGCAATACTGTTCTCTTAGTTTATTATTCATTTTTTAAAGTGTTTAATTACCATTCACCCTTATAATGTAGATAGGCTATGTCTTTACCCTCTAGTTTACTTAGATACTCAATAGCTTTAGGTAGTCTTATACACTTATCATTGTACTCATATACATAACCACGACCGTATCTATCTGCTTTAAAAAGGTCAACGTGTTTAGCACATCGTTTAACCCAGTCTTTAATTGAGTCAACACCTACTAACTTAGCAAACTCCCCCACCTCTACCGTAGTAGGGTTAGGGTGAGTGCCGTAGTCTCTATGCGCTTGTTCTATTGTTCCACAAGTATTCATTATCCTAGTCCGTTATCTTTTGCTTTCTGTTCTAACACTACTAACTTATCTAAAATTAACTCT
>Ga0208899_1002917_pt1 | contig 11196 bp, 21 predicted proteins | sample VirMetDEL_Nov_24_FD_184518 | JGI IMG/M metagenome (GOLD analysis project Ga0208899, IMG submission 184518) | Aqueous microbial communities from the Delaware River and Bay under freshwater to marine salinity gradient to study organic matter... | ecosystem: Environmental > Aquatic > Marine >...
TTCTCCCACTTACCCGCCTCGTCGAGGTAGAGCATGTGTAGCTTTTCTCCGTCATAGGCGTTGTTGGTGGTGTTTTTCCAGTTGATGATGGTGTTGAGGGCGTCACCCTTCTGTGACGTCTTATTTTTCTTGGTGATTCGTTTCGATGGTTCCCGAAAAGCGAGTTCCATACGTGGGTTCGTCGTTCCATCCTGTATAGGTTTAAAGAAGAATGGGTAGCTCCGAAACATCGGTATTACCTTCTTCATGAATATGTTCTCCTGGGAGTCTTTACCAGTCTTGGACTGGATTCCTAGGAGCTTGTCTTTTACTTGCGTAGCTTCGTCAACAAGTACAGCGGCACAGATATTAGTATAGCCAGAACGGCGACACTTAGTATATAGCTGACCGATACAACGGGGATCAGCTTCGCACGCAGCCATGTGAAGAAAGATCTCACGTTGGAACGCAAGATACGAAGGATATCCGATATCGATTTTGCTCCACTGGAGGAACATATAGTGTCGCCCCGTAATGTACGTAGGCACACCATTGTTGTAAAACCAAACACCGTTACGCCTGCGCTCAAACTCCTGCTCGATGAAAGGAGAAAAGGCACGTCGAAACTCGGCTGGTTTCTCGAACCACTCATCCATACTTCTAATCCTCGACAGTTCCTGTGGCACATCGGTGCGGCGCCACATCTGCATTCTTTTAGGTAAGTCGTGGAATAGAATGTCTGGTCTCTTTGGAACTTTCGGAAGAGCAATGTCAAGACCGTGGAGCGAAATAACTTCTCCTTGCTCACCTGAACTGTCCAGCCGAATAACGTCATCGGACTTGTCCATAGCGATTGCTTTTGAATGAGGGCATGCCAACCTTCTTTTCAGCCAGCTCCATGTACTTCCCGCATTCGCACTTTACATCGTGACGAACCTGGCCGTCAATGACTTTGATCGATACGCTTCCGCTATGGTCTACGGTTTTGCCGCACTCGCACTTATACTTCGACATCTTCTTTTAATTGATACCAGCCCTTGTTGGTGTATACGTTCATTACGTCCTCAAAGTACTTTTCGTACTTAGGCGCGATATTCTCTAGAGAGAACTCTTCTCCTTTCTTTCTGCAGTCATCATAATCAATTTCCTTATTGATCAGCTTTTGAGTAGCTTCCACAAAGTCATTAAAGGTTCTGCACCTATACCCTGTCACTCCGTGAATGTTGTTTTCTGAGAAAGCGCCCCAGTCAGTAGTAATCGTTGGTGTGCCGCACAAAAGGTTCTCTACCTGAACGCCCCCGAAAGGCTCTATGTACATTGATGGAACGTAGCTGCCAATAGCATTCATCATGAGTTCTTTTCTCTCCTCAAGGCCAACATATCCGACATACTCAACGTGATCTGGAAGGCACTCCACGCAGCTATACTCGTCACCCAGCTGTCCCGCGATCTTCAGCTTAATCCCAAGGTGTTCTGTAACCTGAATAGCAATGTTGACACCCTTTCCGTCATACACCCTTCCAACAAAAAGCATATAATCATCCCGATCATCTGGACCTCTTTCAAAGTCCTTTAGGTCAAAGTAGTTGGGGATCACAGTCTCATACCAATCCATAATTGCACGAGACACGCTACCGACACCCCTGTATGCATGGAGCAAAGCATGGGATTCAAAGACCTTCCATCTTGCCCAGTGACCTGAAGAGTACCCGATTCCTGGCTCTACTACAATCAGGTCCTGGTGAGCGTCGCAGATAGCTCTAACACCATGACCCCAAAAAGCGAGGATGAAGTCGTGCTTCTTTTTTCTTTTCTCTACCTCCTCAATAGCTGTCTTATAGAACTCTTGATACGCATCGTCGTCGGTAGCGAACGTAAAGAACTTGCTCTTAAAGTCGTGATCCCCGTAAACCTTATCCCAAGTCTCTTTGGTCAGTACGTCGACGTGCTCAGTGCAGATCGGATCACTGCCTTCTGTTCCGTAGTGTATTACCGTATGCCCTCGTTCTGTCATCATCTTGCAGAACTTCAAGACCTTCTGTGTGTAAGCGCAGGCACTGAACTCCTCGGTAGTCCTTGTGTGCGGCAATCCTAATGCGTGAAAAGTAAACTTCATATTCTATTTAATTATGTACCCTTGCCAGGACTCGAACCTGGGACCGACAGCTTAGAAGGCTGTTGCTCTATCCAACTGAGCTACAAGGGCTGGTTGGGGCGGCGGGGTTCGAACCCGCGACATCCTGTGTATAAGACAGACGCTCTAACCAACTGAACTACGCCCCAGTTTGATCAACCCCTTTTACGTAGGGGGCCGTCGTGTCGATTACTTACCCTTACTGGCCCTTCTCTTAGGCCTGTTGTTCGCTCTGTTTAGTTTCTCTCTGAGCCAGCCACGTATGCGACCACCTGAGTGAGAGGCGTCCAAGCCATCACCGTTACCATACGTCCCCTTTTTTCGGTTGTGCGCGTTGAGTTCGGCACGGTACGCTTTGGCTTCTTCGCTTGATCCATACTTTCTGTACTCTTCTTTGTAATTTCTTCTAGTTTTCGTACTCACCGTTCCATTCGTCGTTAAAGTATATGTGATCTGTCGTAGACGAAGATACCCAATTAAACGACTTCGTCGTCAAGGTGTGATTACTTGCTGAACTTTTCAGCGAACCCTCCTGAATAGTCTTTGTCTTCTTGGACTTCTCCATTTTCTTGTAGCTCTTTTACCATCTGCTCTAGAGACTGCCGTTCGCGTATTAGCTCCTTGCAGTCGACAGCGGTTTGTTTTACAGCTTGAAGTTCGGCCTTTCTTGCGGATCCGTTTACATCCTGGTCTACTGGTTTTTTCACCTCTTCGATCATGTTGTCAATAGCTATCGCCATGGCGTCCATTAGCTTAACAGCAGCCGAGAGGGTATTAAACTTTGTAGAGGAGCTCCGTGACCGCGACCCTGTAGTATTCCTTGCCATCGATTTTAATTCTGTAGTCTCTGTTCTTTTTGAAGCCAACCACGTCTCCATTGGATACGCCGAGTTCATCAAGCTCTTGGGATGAAAAGGATACCACACCTTCTGTGACTGGGTCTTCTTCCAGCTTAACTATTTTCAGTTCAGATTCGTCAGATCCTTCACCACCTTCATCAACAGGCTCAAGCAAACTCCAACCCTTGATCGGATGGATCTTGCCAGTGTCCTTGTCTTTGTAAGCGATCGCCTGATTCGCAGCCGCATGGTCGTGACTATAGTTGACGATATACTGATTGTCTTCTTTGCAAAGTGGACTACCACCATTGATGACCACATGATGATGGAAGTAAATAGTATCTCCAGCCTTCGCACCCGTGTTATACTTGGCGGGCGGTGCGAGTACCGTTCCTTCTGTGGTTCTGTGTTCGAACTCATTGTACTGAGTGTCTATGTAGAGCTCTAGCCCCGATTCGGTTTTGATGGTGTCTTGAAGTTCTTTTTCTATTTCTACAATAAAGTGTTCGAGTGATTTCATTATATTAGAAGTCTAAATCAAATTCTAGCAAACATGGCATATCGTCAATCGCTTTCCAAAGGTCCGTGCCCTTGCTGCTTTCTGTGTACACTAGGTATCTGCACTTGCCAAACTTGTGCAGGTAGCTGTCATCTTGGATGATTGCGGATATATTTCCGTCTCCAGCACGCATACCTACGAAGTACGCCATTCCATTTTTCGGGTCTTGCCCGATTATAATTTTTCTGATAAGTCCGTCCATTAGTTCAGGGATATACCCATGTCGCCCAGCAGGTCGCTGAGGTCTTCGTCTGGGTCTTCGAATTGCTGGTCCATGATCTCTTTGACCATCTCTAATTCCAGCTTGCTATCTAGGTTGTAACTGAACACGCTCTTCAGTTGAATCTCGTCACCCTCCTTGGGCTCTTTGGTCATATCTACGTCCAGAACCCCTAGCATCATGGCTGACATGACCCTATCTTCGTAACCGAAGTTCTTAATGAGATCTTCAATTTGAATGATCAGGGAGTAGACCTCTGCGATAAACTCCTTGTCTTTTGTATTCATGTATCAAAGATAGGTAATCATGCCAAAGTCCAAAGTAGCTAGAAAAAGGATGTTTAGGGATTTCTCCCTGATGAAACCCAGGTATGTATCTAGGAATGACCTGAAGAGGTTGCACCAGGTTAGGATTGAGTTTTGCGACAAAAACAGCATTTCGTTTAGCCACCTTGAGTTCCTTCTTTGGTGTTACGACCTGGAGTTCTTTACAATAAAGTACGCCTCCGAGGACTATGGTATGAACCATGACAACCTGGCCAATAGGGTGATATACCCGCTTCTAAATCAGGAGTACATATACAAGCACTTCGATAAGCTTACCCCATCTCAAGAAATGGACGACCACCTCTTCAGGGAGGAGACGAAATACAACTATAGGGTTCGATACGCCATAACCCAAAAGGCCAGGCTTCTGATACAGAGATTTTACAAGGAGCTCACCATGGAGAGTACATCATGACCCCGCTCGGCGACCGCGTACCCTTCATAACCTTTTTCCTGTTTTCCCTGTCTGATACATATGAGACGTGGACCCAAGCTGGAGACAGCTCACTACCCATCTCCCAGATCAACTGGTCGAAGTCCAGGTTCTCTTTGATGTACCTAAATATATCGGCATTGCTAATCCTTCCGTACACGTCTGCATCCAAGTCCAAGGCCCTACCCTGACAATGCTGAGATGAGGGGCTACCTCCGATGGCGCTGTTCAACCTAGGGGACCTATATCCAGAGGACACGTATATAGGAACGCCGAAGTGATCTCGGACAGGCTGGAACACGTTCTCAGCTATGCCCTTCAGATTCGCTATCTGCTTTTCGCTTGGCTCGTTTTTCAAACCAAGCCTTGAAGCCGTGATACTTTTTGTCACCTCCTTGAGGGACAGGTTTTTGGAAAGTTGCATTTAGTTTTTTATTGAAATCTTTAGTCTTGAGCCTAGGGTTGAAGTATCCCTTACTGCCCATTATCTAAACCCGACAACTCGACCACCGCTGTACATGCTGGGTTTCTGGCGACCCTTATCAGAGAGTCTCTCAAGCAGGTCCTGCATCTTGGAAGCGCCAGGGCCACCAGTAGACTGACGACCCATTTCTTCCGCCTCTTCTCTTCCGCGCATGGTCTCCTCGTATTGAGGGCTCTGCATAGACCCTTCTTTCACGGCTTCGTCGAGAACGAATCTACCTTCTTCGTCTTGTCTGATCGGGAACTCTTCGTCCATCAGAAACATGCTTCCATCGTCAAGCTGGCCCTGGGCGTACTCGTTCCAGTTCCCATAAACTTTAACAGCGCCCATAGACTCCCATTCTTCGTTCGGGGCGTCATACATAGCGCCGTCTCCGTTCATGTCAACCCAGACATACTCCTTGGTCTCTCCGTTCTCCATTTGCTCTCTACGAACAGTGGAGGTGTCTTGACCCATGATGGTTTTTTCGGGCATGTCTTTGTCTCGGCGAACGCGCTGTCCGCGCTGAGCACCTTGCTTCTGTTCCATCATTTGTCTGATCATGTCAGACATGTTGCTGTTATTCATCATTATGCTCCTCCTTTGGGGTCAACACCCTTGGTTTTACGCCTCACGCTGAAGTTTTTGCGATCCACGATCTTGTCTTTCATGCTGATCATTCCAGCCTCCTTTCCTTTCCGATTGGTGGTTTGCTTTCTCTTGGTGACCATTCTTCCGCCGTCACCCCTGTAAACCTCTTTGAACTTACTTCTGACCCCGTCTTCAGACTTGTTCTTCTGCTTAGTCTTCTGCCCCCTTCTGGTGTTTTTTATGACAGTCTTCTCCCCGTCCTTTTCGGTCTTTACTTTTCTAACGCGACCCTTACGGTCGGTTATCACTTTGGTTTTCACGCCATCCTCGGTCACTTCTTTTGTAACCTTTCTACCGAACCTGTTCTTTACTGCCTTAGCCATTCTTTCTGGTTATTTCTTTAGCGGCTTTAGCGGCCTTGGACGCTGCTCCAGATGCGGCTGCGGCTCCAGCAGCCATTCCAGGGACTGGATTAATCCTACCCTTCCTGATGTCCCTCTTCAGCCTGCGGTCTCCGCGCTTTTTAGCACGAGCCTGCTTATTGTCTTTTCTCTTTTCTTGACGAGCGGCTTTCTTGTCGGCCTTCTTGTCGTCCTTGTCAGCGCCCTGAGCAACGACCTTTCCGCCAGCTGTGTACTTCTTGACAGCTTTGATACCTCCGCCGTTGCTGAACCTCAGCTTCTCTTTTTTTCCGCCTTCAGCTGCGGCTCCTTTACGCTTAATCTTCTTGATTCCCCCATCTTTTCCGTAAACAATCTTTTCCTTTCCAGAAGCGGTGCGGGTGACCTGAACTCTTTGTCCAGCCCTCCTCTTGGACTTGGTGGTTGCGTCCTTATCTTGACCGAACGGATTTGAGACTTTTCTCTTTTCCTTGTCTTGACCGAGAATACCCCCAGTCTTTGTCTTACCTCCAGCGTCCTTGGTCTTATTCCTTGCAGAAAGAGGGCTAGATCTTCTGGCCCTGACAGGCACTTTATTTTTGTCGTCTGCCATTCTTAGGCCTTTTTGCGATCAGCGATGATCATGTTAATGAGGTTATCAAGCCAGCCAAAGACCTGGTTGTCTTTTTCGGTCGGAGTGAGGTTCACGAGGATTTTGATGAAAGCAAGCATTCCGATAGCGAGCTCACCAATGTTCGTGACGATGAAGTTCCAGACTGCACTGCCTTCCTCGACAGCGTCCATGACCACTTCTGGGTCTGCCACCACGGCGGTGACGGTATCGATCACAGCGGGGATGGTATCAATAAGGGTAGTATCCATGAAGCAAATATAGCTATTATCGAGTTTGTATTACAGATACGTTTCTTATGTAAATGATGTCTCCGTTTGCTGGTCTACTTCCAGAGTTGTTAAATGCAAGAGAGAACGCACGATTTGCATTTGACGTCCCGCTGTTTTGGGTTATATTATCGAACGTGTGGGTAATGGTTCTCCATGTGTCGTCTGCCGTCCCGTTAATATTTTGCTTTCTGGAAGAGTGAAAACCTCCAAGCCTGATCTGAAACGCGAAGTCGGTTGAATTAACAGGCGCCACGTCTGCAAACCTGACCTCAAACTCTACAGAAACAGAGTCGCCAATCTTCCACCCCTCTGCATCGGCGGTGGCGTCCCTTTCTAAATAAAACGTACCAGTGGGGGCGTCCGTCAGTGTCATGCTTAAGCAGTCATCCCTTCCTCCAATATTGTCTACATTGAAGTTAATTGTAGGGTCTGTACTCCCAGTACTACCATCCGAATCAAACCCGTCAGCATCAGAAGTAAAGTCTGAGTAATAACTCATTACTGCAGCAGGCTGACTTGCAGCAGATCCAGTTTTCCCTGTGCTCGTATTTATTGATGTTCCTAGTCCTAGCATCACTGACGAAGTCCGTTAAGTAGCATGTTCACAACAGCCTCCTGCTGCTTGCTGGTTTTAGGTCCACCCTCTTCCCTTGGTTGAGGAATTATGTACTCAGACTGTTTTCTTTCTTTCTCCTTCTTATCGGGGTCTACCCTGTTTCCTGCAGCGTCTTCATAGTATCCATGAGAATGCTCATCCAACCTAAAGAAGTTCCCCTTGTGCTTGCCCAGCAGAAAGCGAACAGCGTTGACGATCTCTTCGGTAGGGAGTCTGATGCCGCCCAGTCCAGCCCTGAGCCTTTCTGGGGACCTGGGCTCCCCCATGATTTGCCTCGCTTGATATTCAGGCTCCCCATGCTTGTCTTGCTTGTGAGTGAGGTCGTTCTCCAACACCTCCTTCAATACCCTGAAGGTTGTGTTCCTAGGGGTTTCGATCCCCCTCGCCTTGGCGGTAGGTGATTCCAGCACCTTTAGCAGAGTGCTCACCTGTGGTCCGTAATTGCTCATTTCTCTAAGTATGATTTGATCATTTCAAAAATCTCGTATGCTCTAGGGTTGTATCCTCGCATATCTTGTCTTTCTCTTGGGTTGTATCGTGCTCTCGCGAAGTCATCGTCATTCCCTTCGAACAACAGGTTTCTGAGCTTGCCGTCTATGTAATTCTGTCGGTAGTGATCGTACCCGTCGCCAGCGTACCCGTCCTTCTTGTCCTGGGTGTACCAGTATTTAATCTCCCCTTCGTCTAAGCTGTCACCGAAATACTCCAGCATATCCCTGAATTTAGGGTCAGCCTCTGCCATACCGTGCAGCAAGTCCAAAGCAACAGCTTGAGAGTCGTTGGTATCGGGGTTAACTAGCACCGTGTGCCTCCCCTTGGGTGACGGCCTGTCCACCACGTTACCAGATGGGTACGTAATAGCCCCTTGTTCGGGGCCATAGTACTCGATATCCCCTATGCCAGTCACCTCTCTGGTAAACTCCCTATCTGGTACGATACTTACCTCCCCAAGTTTTCTCAGGGCAGGAAACCTCCTCATGGCTTCACTCAAAAGACGGTCCCCCACCTCTTGATTAGACGGCATCTTCTCCAACTTACTGAGCAGATCCCCTACCTTACCATCTTTGACTGGCCTCATGACGCAAATATAACAAGATAGTCCTTGCGCCCGCACAGCAATACAGCTTCCAGACTTTGTCCAACTCAAAAAAACCTTTTGGGAAGCTTATCGCAACTCGGATGTCCATCATCGCGCTGAGCTGCTTGGCGAAGTTACAGGTAATTTCTGACATTTGCAAGTCTTGAAGCAGATTCTAGCGCATCCAAGCTAATTTGTTGTGTTAGAACAGTATGACTGCTTAAAAAGGGGGTGAGTAATACAGATCCTGGGGATTGCCACAACGCACCACGCTACACGCACGCACACCCAAACGCATCCGCAAGGGCCGACCCTACGCATTATGCGCTCAGTCGGCAGACTTTTCAGCTTTTTGCCGTAAAGGGGCCTAAGTTGCTGACGTTCAGGGCGATAGACTGGTCAGACTCAAGCACCGCTTTAGGTCTACCCCATGGCATAGCCATGACCAGAGACACAACAACAACACCCCCTAAGCTACGCTTAACCCCTTGACCTCCAAGCCGATTGGACACTTCGCCTCACGGAACCCTGCAGTTCGGCAGGCATAATGCACTCTGAACCACGGCGTTCCATGCAGGAAGCTACGCTTCGCGAGGGCTTCGTTCCACCTTGCTATTTGACCCTCCAAACACCCCTCGAATCTGGTGTCGAATCTGGTGTCGGCCTCACACACACGGGTGATGTGTACGTCACGCGAATCTTCAGCGCCTGTTTCCCTACGCATAATGCGGGCGCCGAAATCGCGCAGGAAGATTCTCCTCTCCAAATTTGCGATTAAACCAGAACTTCTCCTTAACTTTGTCGGCGTTCAGCAACACCGCTGACGCTTCAAACACTCGACGTCATGAACATGACCTACACCCTTTCTGCAGAGCAGAAATCCTGCATCACCCTCGCTGGCCGTAAGGCCGCCAACCGCCAACTCTGGGCCGCTGAGAAGGCTGACCGCCGTGCCCTGTCTGTGTGGGAGGCTAAGAAGCCTCGTAAGGCGAAGAAGGTCGCCAAGAAAGCCGACAAGCTCAAGGCGGCCTCCATCCAAGCGGTCTACGACTCCGTGTCACAGACACACAGCAAGACCAAGGTCTTGGTCCTGCCCGCCAAGCCCTCGATGGCCAAGGTGGAGTCGGTCTCCGCCAAGTCCCTCAAGCGCAAGTCCCGTAAGGGACCGAAAGACTCCAATGGCAAGTTGGAGGCCAAGGCACAGAAGGAGTCCATGGCCAACACACAGAAGCGGGCCGCGAAGACCGCACCCAAGGTTGACGTGGTCTGGGACGAGGCCACCAACCGCCGCAAGGAGGTCGAGGTCGAGGTGAAGAACCCGACCAAGGCACACGCCATCACACAGACATGGATGGACTACGCCGATGTCCCTGAAGGGCTGACGATGGAGGACGCTGTCCGCCACGCCGCCATGCAAGACGGCTACGGCTGTGCCGCTGACGAGGTGTCCTTGGACGACTGCCTCTGAGCCACACACAGACAAGCGCACATGGTGCTTGGGGAGGTTCGATTCCTCCCTGCGCTCAAATACACAGACACATGACAGACATGACAGACACACGCACACCGCTCCAAAAGGAGCTTCAGGCCAAGCTGTTCACCCTCACCACTTGGGAGGACATCAACTCCTTCGTGGCAAAGGACTTCCCTGAGCCTGTACGCCGCCGCACACTCACGGCGCTGGAGGCTACGCCGATGGACGCTGACCACATCGATTGGCAAGGTGTGGTGGACTTCTGCATCCGCCGCTACCTCTGACACACACACGAAAACACACAGACACAAGATCGACCACACATGATGAAACGACTCTCCAACCGCTCCCTGAACCTGCTCAACTTCACGTCCCTGATGGGTGTGTGTGGGTTCGCTCTCCCCTTCGGCTACTTCGGTGAATGGGCCATGGTCCTTGCATGGCTTGTGTCCATGTGTCTGTGGATTGAATCCGACTTCGAGCAGGGACGGCGCGGCATCCACCCGAACGGCAACGTTTGACAAACTACCCTAAAGGGTAAGAAAATAAATTTGGAAATGTGGAATCGATGTGCTTAACTTAGCGGTCCGATTCGACACCACCTCAATCGAAACACTCACGACACATGACACACATGATGATTTCTTCTTCCCTCCCGACTCCGATGGAGTTCACGTCCCCTGCCGCTGACTTCCTGTACGGCATCTTCCACGACACTGCCTCTGTGTGTAGCCACTGCATGGTGCTTGCCGCAGACAAGGTGGAGCAACTCGAACGGAAGCAACGTCTCACGGACCGCACGATTGGCGCTCGATGGAACACACAGGCAGAACTGCATGAAATGCGGAGGCTGTTGGATGCCATGGCAACCTACGCCGCTGAGTTCTACCCCAGTGTCCTCGCTTGTCCCATGGACCCCGCTGTGAATCGCCACGTCAAGGCGTGACACACACACACCCAGTAAGTCCCATCGGAGGCTGTATCCGATAGCAGAGGGAGGACGCTCCTAACTGCGGGACAGGCAGAACCTGTTCAGACACACAAGGTGACCAACTGGACGTCAAGGCGTCCGAAGGGTGGAGGTTCGATTCCTCCTGTGTCTCTCACATTCAAACACTCACAGACATGAAGACTTTCGAATACCCTCACTTCAGCCTCATCGCTGAGTCCTATGGCCGCACCCTCGCTGACGGCGGTGACA
>Ga0208899_1002920_pt1 | contig 11192 bp, 16 predicted proteins | sample VirMetDEL_Nov_24_FD_184518 | JGI IMG/M metagenome (GOLD analysis project Ga0208899, IMG submission 184518) | Aqueous microbial communities from the Delaware River and Bay under freshwater to marine salinity gradient to study organic matter... | ecosystem: Environmental > Aquatic > Marine >...
GCTTCCGCATATGATGCTGGCTCTTGCGAGCAAATATCAACGCGGTTGGCCTCTAAATCCAAAATCGTCAGGCCGTTGTCTAAAACCCGATCATTAATCGTCGCCATCAGTAACTCCTGATCTTAATGCGCTGCCCCGCGCTGTTAAATTTTGCTTCTTCGCTGTCCTGATTTATACCATCAATTGCACTTTGCAGCAATGCCGCCCATATTTGGATACGGCCATCGTCTGCCAAGTAAGGCGCACTATGCATAAGAGATCCGTAAAGGTACGCATCAGGATAGTAAGTCAGCAGCCAATTTGTAGCGTTACTATCGCTCAGTGCTGTTGGCTTACCATAATAAACCATCTCAATGGTATGATCTGAAGCTGGGGTAGGGAACAACTCTAACGATCCATCAGTAATAGCAAAGAACTGAGGTATGCCCGATGTATCTTTATTGTTTTCGCGCATCTCCATCATGGTTCCTTGACCGACCATCTCAAGCCGCCGCGTGTTGTCGCTTGTAAGGCTGAACCTGATTGGCTCCATAAAGTCAGAAGGAAAAGAAGTGTATTGTGCGCTTACAATAGCTGTTGATCTTTTCTCTTGCCGCCAATGTCTGATTTTGCGGTTGAAGTTAGCTTCAGCCAAAGCAATGAAACTAGGGATTGTTGACGTTAGGTCATCCCTGTTGAGAAAATCAGCTATGCTGGATTTTAGTTCTGTGTAGTTTTCTATTGGCATTACATAAAGCCCCCGTATCCAAGCAAGTTGTTCATTTGTCTTTGCTCTTTTTGCTTTTGGCCCTGCAAGTAATCCATAAAACCTGTCATCGGAACAGCCCCAGCAGCAAGAAATGTTGGTATGCCCTTTTTGGCAACATTTGCTATAAACTCATCACTTAATCGCAAACCAGCAACGGGCTGTAGAAAGCCATTAGCATCTATCTGCATGGGCTCAAGCTTTGCATTCTTATCTAGCCTACGAACAACATCTTGAAACCTCTTAGGAACAATGCGGTCATAAAACTCGCCTTGCCCTTTTTCTGTTCCATACGTCATGGCTCTGACCATATCGGAATTAGGAACGGCCATGACATCGGAACCTTCTCTGATCGCATCAAATAGATTACGGCGCAGCGCCATGTCTACCCATTTGTTTGTGCTATCTACGAAAGGTGCGCCCTCAGTGAGATTTGCACTTTCTACAGTCTCAACACCGTCTGGCTCACGGCGAGACAAATTAGACAATGGCTCAAGTTTTTTTATTGCTGCTACTCTGACTTCTTCTAACCCATCATATTCTGCTAATATTTTATTTAAGCTTGGAAGGTTTACATCTAAATTTCCAGCCTTTCTTAACCTTAAAAGGCGATTTAAATTATTTCCGTTACCTAAACCAATTTGAGTTAAGGTAAATGGCTGAGCAAATGGCAAATCACCTTGCACATATTTAAAATATTCGTCTTGCTCAACTTCAGGCCACTCATCAAAATTATCTGGCAAACTAACAATGCCACCTTTAGATTGAGCAGAGCTTTGGCCCGCTAAATCAATAAGACCTTCTTGGCGAAGCGTTGTGTATCCTTTCATTGCAATATTTTGATTTATTGCATCAATGTCTGCTGGGGGAAGATCCTGCAATTGTTGCAAGGCTCCCATACCCTTTCTATTGTATTCATCATTTATTTTAGCGACTTCTCTTTCAAATTCACTGCCAGCAATCATTTCTTCTCTGGTCTGAAGATTAGACCCAGCTTTTCTTGCCTCTTGAGCAACGTCAGATTGTATTTCACCAACCAACCGCACATCATCGCCAGTTGTTGAGGGAAACCTTCCCGTTCTTGCGTGAGCTATTAACCCTTGCCGGTAATTGTCATCAAAATGACTGCCCCTCGCCAACGCGCTTGGATCTATTTTTCCTGTTGGGTCTACAAACTGATATAGCTTTTCATTATAATCCTCTGCGCCTTCAGTGAAGTATTGAGAATATTCTGTATCACCCTCACTAAATTGCTGGTTATAATAATCATCTGCATCGCCGCCTAAATATTGCTCAAAGAACCCCGCTGGATCCCTGTCTGCTTCGTACTGTGCGTTATCTCTAAGACTTTCTTCAGCCATATTGCGAAGCTCATCTTCACTAAAATAATCTAAACCAATTTCTTCATCATTTCCAAATTGTTTCCACTGTCCGTTGTCATTCCTTACATATACCCAATCACGATAAGCTTTTTCTGTAAACTCATCTGCACTTTCATAACCCAGAGCGTCAGCAGCTTCTTCAATTTCCTCTGCATCAAGATCATCTATTGTGGAATAATCCCCACTATCTCTAGCCATTTCTGGCGCGTAATCAGTCCGATAATATTCAACCTCGTTATCTAATGCGTTTTCCACATATTCATTGACCATTTCATCTGCTGACTTTGCCTCACCGCCAAGCTTGCCAAAGCTTTCAAACAAGCCTTCTTCAATCATGTCAGTATTTTCAGATAGGTAATCAACTAAAGCTTGCTTAGTGACCTTCTTGCCGCCAAACTCTGCGTCTGCGCCAGACCAATTAAGCTCATCAGCCTTTGCGCCCTCATTCAGCATCATCTTGCGTAATTGCTCGTAAGTGCCTTTTTCTTGCTTTAAACCTTCAGCAGCCCGCAATGATGGACTATACATTTTAACATCTTGCCGACCTAAAACGCTTGGGATTATCTCTACATTTGCAGAGCTAAGAGATTGTGGCGTTCCACCCCGCTGAAATACCTCACCAACCATAGATGGATCTGCTTGCATAATACCACGACCCAAACCGGCAATATCCGCTCTGGCAGTAGGCGCTACAGTATCAAGTAAACTCCCCAAAGCCTTGCCCGCAGGAATAGCGCCAAGCAACGCCGTTCCAAGCTCAAGAGCAACCTGACCACCCTTGTTAGCTGCGCCTATGTAATTACCTTCACGCAAATCTTCTGGTATATCTGCGCCACTATAGTAAGCATCTTCCAAACCAATAGCAGTACCAAGAACGGGAGCGAAATCAGCACCAACAGCGCCAGTAGTTGCATATGAGGGGTTGCCGGTTGTTTTTAGCAAGTAATCAAAAATATTCTCTCTGATAGATGATTGGCCCGTTTTTGCCCGCATAGCTCGTTCTAACTGAACTGGGCTAAATCTATATTCACCCTCACCATGAACATCGCGGCGCTGATAATTCCCTAGATCATCTTGCACAAAATCTGTGACGATAGGCGCTTGCTGGGTTTGATATACATTTACAACATCGCCAAATATTGCATCAGCTTCAGCCCTTGCCGCTGCCCCAAGCTCTTCATCCTGCATGATTTCCATTAATGTTGGCATTTAACACTTCCACCTTTTACGCGCAGCCTTGCCCCGCTCACCCGTCCAGCCCTGTGATCTGGCGCAGAAAGATTTTTTGCGAGCCTTCTCTTTCTTCGTTTTCGGGCTAGGCGCAGGAGCCTTCAGATTGCTTCCTGTAGCCTTGTTATACCTTGCCCTACCCTTAGCCGTTAAACCACCGCCACGCTTTACAGACAGCTTTTCTCCGCGCCCTACTGATAAGCTTGGGCCAGACTTTCGGCTTTTAGGTTTTGCTTTAGCCATTACTGCATTGAACTCATAATCTGATTGAGTGCTTGCTGCTCTCTAAATTGTTTTTCTTCTAGCGGCAGCATTGCATATGCCTCAACACCCATTGATTGAGCCACCGCATCACGCGCCATTTGCAGCATCATATCCTGACCATAAGTAGTTTGAGCAGTGTTATAAGATGATGGGACATCAGGAGCTTGACCCATTTTTTGCCCTGTCAAGTAAGATGGCAAAGATGGCATTGTTCTGTTTTGCGGCATTACCATATCATAAGTAGAACCAGCTTGCTTAGACATACCATGATAATCTGCGCCCATTGGATTTACCATTGATGGTTGCGAATTAACTGTAGATGCCCCTGTGGATGCTGGCACCGGCGGCTCATAAAACCGGCCACCCTCATCGTAATAACCAACGCGCTCACTTTGATTTCCAGTAAGCATATTGGCTATATTGCCTAGACCACTAAATGCTCGCGCACCTCTAAAACCACCACCGCTTGCCTGTGGGCCACCCTGATCGAACATATCGGTCAAATCGCGGTAGCCAATTCTTTCACGCGGCACATCACCAGAACCTTTAGGTGCAACCTTCATCACGTTTAGGATATTGGATATTGGCCCACCAGCAAAATACGTTCCAGATTGGTTTGCCCCGCCACCATCAAACGCATCAGTAAACGCAGAAACATATTTGCCCCTATCGTCATAATAACCAAAACCACCGCCACGACTGCGCGTGATAGCAGATTTACCAGATTTTGTCTCAGGGTTTACATCTTTTTGACCACCCTTGCCACCAGAGCCAGACTTTGTTCTATCGCTGGCCTTTGGCTTATTGCCACTGTCAGCCCTCACATGGGTCATCTCTTCTGCTGTGTACTGTTTAGCCATTATTTCTTCTTACCGCCCTTGCGGCCCTTTTTCTTGTATCCGCAGCGCATATTATTTACCCGCCATTGATTTCATCAAACACTGACCGGCTTTCTTGCAAGCGCCTCTAGTCGGGCATCCATCACAAGGTGTAAAGTTCTTGCCTGATCCATCCATTACGCTGTCCTTTTTTTGCTTCCAGTTTTCTTTGCAGTCTTAGCCGCAGCCTTAAAAGCCTTATCAGTAGGCGCACCCTTTGCACCCTTCTTACGCATTCTCTCACCAGATCCAGCTTTAATACGATCTGCTTTAGCATGAATATTTGCGTAAAGACCCTTTGGCTTTTTCTTTTTAGCAGCCATTACTCACTCCAAAATGTAGCAGTAACAATCCTTGTCGCATCAGCCACAACGCTGATGTTTTCGCCAGCCTCTACAACCAAGCTTGTACCAGACGCGTTTCCGATCCGCGAAGATGAGCCATCAGTAATATCACCAGTTGGCTTTGCGGCAGTGCCGTTCATGTTGAAGTAAAACGTGCCATCAGCAGTGAGTGTGCAGAAATTAGCGCCAGCAGGAACCAATAAATCTTCCGCAGTGCCAGAAGCAAGTACACGGCAATTTGCATAATCTGATAAAGGATAGACATCATCGATAAGATGACCAGATGCGTCTTGGGGCTGGGTATATGGTAGCATGAAGGTTTCTCCGCAGGGTTTTTTTGCACCCTACCACATTAGGCTATCCCGCGCAAATTCCTTCTAATCGGCTCACCCCAATCTTGTCGGGTCTGCTTTCCAACGGCTAAATATCGAAATGCATCTGCGCCGTGAGATGTCCAATCGTGCAGAGGCCTACCCCGCCAAGTCTTTAACCGCTCATCAAATTCTCTACGGTATTGCCGCAATGCTTCAATGCCTCTGGCGCAATCTTCTTCATCAAACCAACACCGTGCAATCATAGATCGTGCCGCTTGTATTCCGTCATCTACAGGGAGCTTTGGCGCTATCGTGATGTCAGATATGCCCAGCGCATCTAAAGTTTCTACGCGACTCTTTCCTGTTCCTAGCTCTTTAACTTGCACATCGTGCGGCAAGATATGCTCAACGTAATGATATCCCTTTTCGCTCAGAACCTTTGCGTAGTGGTCTAAGCCAACCCCGCTGCTTTCATAATAATCTATGATGCGGATCTCTTGCCCTACATACTGAGCAAAGAATATGGCCGTGCTGTCACCTATGCCAAGATCCCATGCAGTTGTAACGCCGACTGCTGGATCGTAAGGAACATTCGTCACCCTACCATCAGTCGTAGCCGTTTTCATTTCTTGCGCGTAATATGCCCCTTGAATTGCTGCTTCAAAGCTGCACTCAAACTCTTGCTCATAGCGATCTTCGCCCATCGTGCGTTTAGCTTCTTTAAGTTCATCCGCATCAAGAATATTTGTCTCAGACGCTTTGAACATCCTGCACCACCAATCAGGATGGTTCTTCGCATAGTCATACATTTCCCAAAATTCGTTCTTGCCTTTAGGCGTCCCAATTATTGTGGCGCGACCCTTTCGATCTACGATAGCCGGTCTGATGACTGTGGGCCATGCTGATGCAGGGAAGTCTGCCATTTCATCAGCCACGACCGCATCAAAATATAACCCGCGCAAAGCATTGTAGTTATCAGCACCAAACAATCGAAACCGCGCACCATTCAGGAAGTCTATGCGCAATTCACTGTGGTTTACTTTTATCTGTGGAATATCTCTGGTGAACTCCAATGCATAATCCCATGCGACTGCTTTAGCTTGGGAAAGGTATGGAGCGATATAAGCCACCCTGACGTTAGGTAGATCAATGGTTAGCGCATCTCTGATAAGATCATTAACCGCAGCTACAGTCTTACCAAATCGCCTGTGAGCAACCAGTACTGCAAAACGCTCTGTTCTGTCGTGAAACTCTCGCGCTTGTAGCCTTGGCGTGTAGTCAATTTCTATGACTTCCATTTGATAACAAACTCATGCTCGCCTTGTGCGCCAGAGCCGGTAACTTGTAACGGCAAAACCTTTCCCATAAGCGCCATGAAGGCAGTTGGGTTCGCTTCTGCTTGCAGTTGAAGATAAGCAACCATGCCACGTTTGCCACCAGCTAATTCAGCAGCTTCTAAAATCGCGTCCTTTAAAAGCTTACTGTTTTTATTCTTAGCGCCTTTAGGTCTACCCTTCCCAGCAGCGGGTGGTTTATTTTTCACTATGTTAGTATCGGCTTCAACTTCTGGTTGCATAAGTCCGTCCTTAAAGGGTGCGTCTATATGTTGTGTATAGTATGCTAAGAACCACTAAAAGAAAAGACCCCCCTCGTTGCAGTGCGAAACCTAGCCAGAGGGGGGAGTTGAGCAGATTGAGGGTAAGACGCCCAATTAAAAGCCTAGCATTCTTCAAAGCGTTTTGCAAAACCTATTGCCTCGCGGTATGGCAGAAGATCCTGATCGGTCACAAGCCCGCGTTCTACCAATGCCTCACCTAGCTTGCCGTTGATCCAGTTCTCACCAACAGCCTCGCCGCGTTTAATCCTATCAGCATTGATCTTGTAGGTGTCGGGCTTCCAAGGCCCAGAGGCAACGTCACGGCCACTGGCCTTATCAAAACAACTCTTGATGGCCGTTGCTATGTCAGATGCTTTCGGCCATGAGCGCGAAGTATGAGCAGCCTTAATCTTTAGCGCCGCGCGTTCAAACGTACCTGAGAGATGATCTGGCGTAGTCTCGTTTGGGAAAAGCTGGTTCAGAGCCTTTGCCGTTACATCAATCTCATCCTGCTGCGCTGTCTCGCTGCTGCGCAAATGGCTAGGGATGGAATAGCTGCTTAACATTGCTGCGAGATGCCGCTTAATCATTTCTACTCTTTGACCATAATCCATTACACTGTCTCCCGTTTTGCTTGCTCAATATTTGTCATAGCTTTTTTATAGCTATCAGATTTCTCACCATGAAGTGATTTAAAGAACCATTCAACCTCTATGCTCTGCCACCCCTTTTCTTCGCACATAGCCAAAGCATCAGATGGTTCACCGCCGCCAACAAAGATCCACCGTAACTTCTCAGACAATCTCTTAGCAGCAGTTTCAGTAAGCGGCTTCTTGATAGATTTGCGATATGCAATGAAACTGTCGGCAGCTTCTTCATCCATCAACCAAGTAGATAAAATATTTCTAATATTATTACTTTGTTTATTAACTGGTTTATTATCTGGTATAGGTTCGCCCTCTGGGGCCAATCCATTTGCCCTGTGGGGCAACTCGACTTGCCCTGTGGGGCAGTACCACTTAGTCCTATCGTAACCTGATTTATTGAACGAACCAGAGATAATAAGACCGGCATTCTCAAGCGCAGCCAGTGCTGTTCTGATCTGCTTTGCCGATAGGTATGGAAACAACTGCTCAAACGCTGAGATGCTGTTATACGTCCAATAAGCGCCCTCATGCTTATGACGATTGTTTGCTGCATTCTTCTCTGTCCAGAACAGAATGTTTTGATAAATGACAGCCGCGTTGACGCCTACAGCGCAAGCAATTGCTGGATTGAAAGTGTGATTTGACATCTTGACCCCTTTAAATTTAAGTCCTCATAAGCTATAAGGGGTTATATGTGTTCTCCAACACTGTTTACCCCTACGAACCGTCAGCATGAACAAGCTGGCGGTTCTATTATTTCTGGCGCTCAAAATAATCTGACAGACGCTCTACTGTTTCGTATCGAATTTTGCCAACGCCTTTACGCACATTGTATATAGTCCAGCGCGATAATCCAGTAGCATCTGCTATGGCTTGCACCTGACGATCACCAAGCATCTGCTGGATCTTATCAAGGCGGTACATTGTACTAACTTCCATTTTTTTCACTCCATAAACAATTATGGGGTTGTGCATAAGCTACATCGCTGATAGACACAACCCACAAAATGCAAGTAGGGGTACAAAATGCATAAACATCCAACACCAGCAGAAATACAAGCTGCTATCGTAAAAGCTATGATTGAGATGGCTGTAAAAGAAAACATCTCGACGCATACTGTAAGCCGCATGATTAAGGCTGTAGAGACAGGCGTTAAAGCTGCAAACTTTCACCATGATTTGACTAAGGAGATAGCTGGCTATGCAAGCTAATAAATTTCACCAAGCAATGGATCTTGTTGCTGAGCTTAATAAGTCGCACGGTGTAAAACAGCGCGGCGGCAAGCAATACACAGAGGTTGCCAAGCGCGTAGAAGCTTTCCGCATGTCATTTGGCGGTGATTACGGCATCACGACTGAGATTGTACATAACGATGGCAAGACAGTTATTGTGCGGGCTTTGATTGCTGACAAAGATGGCTTTGTTGTTGGATCTGGTCTTGCAGAAGAAATACGCGGATCATCACATATAACTAAAACGTCTGCGGTAGAAGTTTGCGAGACTTCTGCAATCGGGCGGGCGCTTGCCAGCATGGGTATGCATGGCGGGCAATATGCGTCATCTAATGAGATGGATGGCATATCTCGCAAGGAAGCAGCACACGCTGAACAGTCTAAGCCAGCGATGGAATTAGACATAAATGCCAGAGTAGATGCATCTATAGAATTTTACAAAAACTGCACCGCGTCAGCTTTTGAGAAGTTTGAGCCAAAATTTAAAAAGCTCATCAACAGTCAGGGGCTAACGTCAGATCAATATGACGCGCTTTTTGATGCAATGATTAACCGCAAATTGGAGCTAGGAATATGAAAGCAATTACTATCGTTGGGCGTCTCACCAAAGACAGTGAAGTTCGTCAGAACGACAAAGGGGGATTTGTCACCTTTTCTGTCGCGGTTGATGATGGTTGGGGAGAAAACAAAGGCGTGATGTTCTTTGATGTATCTTATAACCGCACACAGGTGGCGCAGTACCTAACCAAAGGTACGCAAGTAGCCGTGACCGGCGATTTAAAGACCCGTGAGTACAACGGCAAGACTTTCTTGGGTGTTAGACCATCAGAAGTTAAGCTGCTTGGTGGGCGCTCTGCGGAGCCGGTAAAGTACACCGATCATCAAGCCCCAGCGCCTAATAAGGATCTGGATGATGAAATTCCCTTTTAGGGGTCAATCAGGGGGTGGGTCAGGTTTGGCAATGGTGCATAAACTTGGCAGGAAGCCCACCCCCACAAACATGTGTTTAGGAGAAAACAATGGAAAATAAAAAAGTTGAATGTTTTGTTGAAACAATAACACCAATTATTGCAGCAGAAATGCTAAAAAATAGAAACCCAAACAACAGAAAATCAAATGCAACAAATTTTGGGAAATATAAGCGTGATATGGCTTCTAATAATTGGCAGTTAAATGGCGAAACAATTTGCGTTGATTGGAATGGAATTTTAATGAACGGCCACCATAGGCTTCATAGCTGTGTTGCGGCAAATACACCGTTTCAAACAGTAGTGGTTAAAAACTTAGATCCAAAATGTGTAAAAACTATTGATAGTGGAAAGAAAAGATCATTTGCAGATCAATTAACAATGGACGGTGTAAAACACGCATCAAATATATCTGCTGCAATTATTTTTTTAGATCAGTTGGCACATCAATCTATAAAGAAAAGTGGTTTAACAAATACAGAAATGTATGCAATCCACAACAATCACCCTAAAATTGCAGATAGTATTCTAAGATGCAAAAATGCTTTTAGTCCAGCTACATCTTGGCTTCCTGCCGTTCATTATATTGGGTGTATTTTAGGAGAAGAAGCTGATGCAGAGGCATTTGTTGAAGTTTATGCTCATGGTCAAAAAACATATGAAAATGACGCTGCTCATTACGCAAGAGAGTGGTTGCTAAAAGATGCGTCAAGAAAAGTAGGCAAATCAGATATAGATTTTCGGAAAAAACTTTTCATTAAATCTTGGAATTTGTTTGTAACTAAAAAGCCTTTAACAAGATTAAGAATAGAACCAAACTTTGAACTAAACGGCTTTACAAAAGAAGTCTTGAACGGTTCTTATGCCTAAAATTCAAGTACACCTAAAGAGCGGGCAGTTATTGCCCGTTTCTCAATACGATGCACAGCGCATGGAAGATTTTGCTGATGGTCAAGTTTTTAACCTGACATCTACCGGCAAGAGATCCAACCCGCATCACAATCTTTATTGGGCGGCGCTGCGCAACGTATGCAAAGACACTGGCAAATGGCCCACAGAAAAACATCTGCATGATGAGCTAAAATTTGCGTGTGGTTACTACTCAATGAAATACAATGAATTGGCTGAAGAATTTATGCGTATTCCAAGCAGCATTTCGTTTGACCAGATGAGCCAGCAAGATTTCATGAAATATTTTGAGGCAGCTATGGAAAAGCTGTCAGAGGCAGTCGGATATGACCCCCTATCGTCCTACCTATGAAAACAAAGAGCATCTAGCAAAGGAGCAAGAGCTTGCTGAATTTGTTGCGAGCAAATGGCAATGCGTTATGCGAAAACAAGATAAATTTAATCAGTTCGATTATGTCGCAATGCGGGGCGGTAAGGTTACAGCATTCGTTGAACTCAGGTGCCGATCCAACCCCATAGATAAATATCCAAATTGTTTTATCACTTCCAGCAAGCTTGCCCACGCACACTCAATGCACGGTGCGACAGGCTTGCCAATCTTGTTTCTGGTCAGTTGGGTTGATGCGATTGGCTTTGCAGACCTTACAAAGAAATACCCAATAACTGTTGGCGGTAGAACTG
>Ga0208899_1002926_pt1 | contig 11170 bp, 24 predicted proteins | sample VirMetDEL_Nov_24_FD_184518 | JGI IMG/M metagenome (GOLD analysis project Ga0208899, IMG submission 184518) | Aqueous microbial communities from the Delaware River and Bay under freshwater to marine salinity gradient to study organic matter... | ecosystem: Environmental > Aquatic > Marine >...
CAGTAATGTCTTCTTCAAACTCCCAAAGTTCTTGAGTGTCTATATTACCTATGCTAAAAAGTTTTTCTACACTTGGTAGCTTTACCATGTTATCAATAGCTTGTTCTACTGTTCGTGCAAAAGTTTTGATTGTAGTTCTTTCATTATCTGATTGAACATCCATTAAGTATTCATCCATTATTTGTTCCTTTCGTAAATTGTTTGTAGTTCGTTATAAGTTTTAATGTAAGGATATTTTTTTAACATTTTCATTATCCATTTGTCAGTCATAAAAGATAAATGCATTTTCCCTCCACCAAATACATGAGTTTGATCGGGCAGTAAATCATTTACATTATCTACTGTAATAGTTTTTGCTTGATCTTCAGGCAATAGAGATTGAAGCCACTCAACCTGTAAAGGTTTGACTAGCCTACGAAGTTTCTTTAATTGTTTACTGTTCATTGCCAAGCCTTGAACTCCATGTATGGTTCTTGACTGTAGCCTTCAGGCTTGAACTCAATCATTGATGATACTTCCATGAGGTCAAGCGTTGTAGCTTTTGAATCTCCTTCATCATCATGAGCCATGATCAATCCTTTACCTGCAAAAGTTCCAAGACCTTTGTATTCAAAGTATCTTTGATCACCCTCAACCAACAGTCCTTCATCATCTAAAAACAAATCATTGTCTTCATCAATCATCTGAACTGTAAAGGTTCTACACCCTATGAGGTCATAGATTTCTCTATAGTCCCCACCATATACTGCTTCTTTGACTGTCTCGTCAAATGGATTTACTAAAATTATTCGCACTTGTTATCTCCTTAAATTTAACTCCAAGCAGTTTGTGTATCCTGTCCTCAAATAAGCTGACTTGATCTATCACTGCTTCTTGTTCTTTTGTTGTCATGGTTTCCCAATCATCTATAAAGTCTAATGGATTATGTTTCAACCCATCAAACACCTTCATCAAATAATCTGATATTGTATGTTTAGCTTTTACTTTAGCTGACACCTTAATCTTGTTGTATTGTATCATAAAAAGTTCCTTTAGTCAATAGCTAGTTCCTCCAGTTTATCTTGTAGTTCTTGAATAGTATCTTGTAAGTTTTCAACAGTTCCTTTAAGCTCAACAACCTCATTGTTTAAATCTATGATATCGTCTTGTGCATTATCAATGCAAGACTCTACATCTTCTTGTCTAAAGGTTAAGTCTCCAATCCTATCAGCTATTTTTTCATCTAGCTTTTCTAAGTCTGTTGGTTTTGTTTCGTTTATTGCATACATTATATTGCCCTCGCATTTATTAAATCAATTACAAAGCCTGAAGTATCCTTCTTGGCTTCACCCTTTTCGATAAGTCCAACCACCACTTGAGTTTCATCTAAGAATCTCATGTCGTGTTTGTCCCCATCAATTACTTTTAAACCCTTGAACATCTTAGGTAGAGCATCACGAAAGACTACTGCTATATTGTTCGATACTTTGTCGAACAGAGTAGCATACTTATCATTAGCTTCGGAGTAAGACCAAGTCAAATGATAATTAGGTATGTGCTCTACCTTCCTTGTAGGGATTTTTGTATAGTCATAAAACTGTATCTGTGGAAACATGGCAAAGATGTTTTCATGTCCATCAACCTTAATAGTTTCCCACTGAATATCACTTGTACCATTAAGACGTAGGGCAGGTTTTTTACCCAACCTATCACACTCCCTTAAGAATTTATTTACGTCCTCTACAAGCTGTCTCATGAACTCCTGTGGCTCGTTTAAGAACAGTAGAGATTTTCTAATTCTTGACTGCTGAACATTAGTAAATTTACCCATCCCTGCTGTGTTCAAACAAGGCACATTACACTTGGCAACTTTTGCATATGGACATAAAGTTCTCTTGCCATCTGCCAAATCATCAGGTGCTAAATAAATTATCCGACTAAACCATTCGTCAGATAGCTTGTTGCTCTTTTCAATCTTGGTACTACCACTTGATAGCAAATTATATTTAGGCATTAGATGTCTCCTTTAAATTAAATTCAGCAACTATATCTACAAAGCCAATACAATTACCATTTTCATAACCGACTTCCCAAATCTCTAACTTATCACCCTCATCTGTTATACGAATTTCAAACTCTTTATTATTATATGAAAAGTGTTGAGTTGAACTTGGTTCTATTTTAAATACTCTAAGCATTGTCTTTCTCCATGTGTTCTAAATCTTGAGTTGATACTGCTTGACTACAATGCTGAGATAAAAACTCAATCATTGCTATTGGTACAGGTGTTTCAATATTGTCATAACAATACTGAAGGCAATCATCTTCTAAGTCTGGTCGACCTTCCATTACCCATAGTTTATGCACATTATCCCTCATGTTGTCCATGATAGTGTCGTTAGTTTCATTGCTCATTCGTTGTCTCCTGCAGTATACCTGCTTCTTTTAACATGACTTCAAACTGATCGTAAACCTTTTGCTTACTACCTTTCAAGCCTGTCTCTTCTTTAATTAAAGCATAACAGCTACGACCTCGTGTCATTCGTAATCCTTTAAGTTCTAACTGCAATCCTGCTCTCATAGTTAAAAGTCTTGCACCTAACATTTGATCTTCACCCTCTAATATAAATTCCATATCTATCTCCTATAAAATTAAATGGTAGTTTTTTGTGTAGGACTACCAACCTACACCTAGGTTAATTAGAAAATTCTGCAGTCAACTCCTCAATAAGTTTGTAGACATCAAAGTCTCCACTCATAGTTTGAAGTCTGAGTTTAGTAGTTAGCTCTTGTTTAGTTTTGTGAGGTAATCTCCAACTTATACTATATGTAGGAACTCCTACTCCATAACTAATACCTTCTAATTGAAAACCTTGATTAACAGAATACTTAGAATAGTCAAGTCCATTAACTTCTTGGAACTCTTGAACTAATTCTTTTAATTCCTTTTGGTCGTCTTTAATGTTCTGCTCATACTCTTTATAAGTATTATGTAAAGTGTTTATCATATCAATTCTTGTGTCTATTACACTTTGAATTGCTTGAACATCTTCACGAGCCTTAAACTCAGCAAGTTTATCAGCTTCAATTTTACTTACAACCTGCTCTACGATTAGGTCTTGGTCTTTTACTCTCATCTGTGCCATAATATATCTCCATAAATATTAGCGTTAAAAGGTGGTAGTCTTTGTATATTTGGGAGACTACCAAACCACCTAGTTTTGTATACTAACTAGGAAGCTATAGACATGGGAGTACCATATCTAATTCTGTTCCAAAGTCTTTCAAAGAAAGAAGTCTCTGCATAATATTGAATAGCATCAACAGTATCCAAAGTATCTTGCACATCAAGACTAGAAGCAATCTCAAGTATTTGCATACCTTTGTTTACTTTAGTAAGAGGTATCTTTCTAGCAAAGTATAAGGCATTACTCTCATGCACTTGATCTTTTTGCTTGTAGACTGATACTTTTCCATGATGAAAAGAATTAAAAGTACGACCTGTGTCAGTACCAAATCTATTCTTTTCTGCTCTAACCCTTACAATATTAGCACCAAATTTATGTGCTTGATTCCATATTGCTCGGACTGTAGGTGAAGCATTATCAATGCTTTCAGTAGTCGCACTACCATTTCTGCTGTATATCAATTTTGACATATTTACTATCTCCATAGTTATTAAGGTTAATAAAGGTGCTAGTTAGTTTTTAACCATGAACTAGCACATGGTAATTTCTAAGACAAATCTATAGCGAATGTCTAAGTCGGGGGAGTTTCATGCAGGTTATCTTTAAACTTTCTTTACGCTGGTGTTTCTCCATGTCCCTTGACATCATGTTATATTATTTAATTCCTTATAATTTTAAGGACTCTTTTACATAATGTCCGTTCGTTCTGTGGGGGTATTTTACCCCGATCTTGCCACGCTGTCAAGCATATAAAACTTAAAAACTAATAGGCTCGATGTCGTCTTCGATACTATCGTCAGCTTCTTTAACAGCTTCGCTTGGTTCAATTATAGACTCTATAAAGTCTACAATATCAAAGTGATCTCGTTCTTCCATAAGTTTCTCCTGTAAAATTAATAATTAGGGTACAACATGAGTGTACCTGCATCATAAGGTTCCCAAAACCACCCAGCATCATCTATTATTTTTAATAGGTCTGGGTGTACTGTATCATCTTCTGAAAAACCTTCTTCATATGCTAGGTAATGCTCATATAATAATCTTTCATAAGGTAGAGTTCCTTTATAGTCATACTCACTACCTCTTATCCAAATACCAGTTCTACTATCATCATCATAGAATTCTGACATAGGTGTTGCTTTTGCAATAGGAATTAACCTGTTGATTTTATTTATTAAATGCCCTTCTTTCATAATATCTCCTTTAAGTTTATGAATTTTTAAATGCTTGAACCCTGCCAAGCCCGATAATTATACCGACACCTTCGGCAGATGTCAAGCGTATAAAGCTTAAAACTGTTGTACTGTCCATACAGTCCCCATTTCTATAGTGTTATCGTTTAGATAATCGAACGTTGATCTTAGATACACCTGTTGTTTTGAATATTTTTTGGTGTATAAAAAAGACCTGTCCTCTTTAAAACAATGACGATCTTTTAAATTAAAGCCTAACTCTTTGATATAGCGTAAGGCTTTTTCATTACTGTTAAACTTTTTAAGTTTTGGTTTTTCCATATCTATCTCCTAAAATAAAGCATGGTTGCTGTGTCGGGGTGTATTATAGCGACAAGATCAGCAGATGTCAAGCATATAAAACTTAAAGATTAATATTAAAAATAATTATAAAATTAAATAAAATTTTAAAATATTTAAAAATTACTGTACTTTTTGTGTCATTTATGTGACAATTAAGTGACAATTTAGAAACTTTTTGTAATATTTTGGCAACATTTCCCTCAATTCTTAGCACAACTTAAGTTCTTGCCCTCAATTCTTAGCGTACCTTTAAGTTTAAGTCGCACTTTAAGTTTAATTAAATTTAAAATTATTTAAACTTACTTCATTGGGCATGGTCGTATGCAAAAATAAAAAGCTACCGAGTCTTCGAGGTAATTAAATTATCTTGGAGTTAAACCCGTTAAAAACTTAAGATTGTTTCTTTAAATTTTAAAATAAACAATCCAAGTTTACCAAACCTAACAGATAAAAAAAGCCATTGCATGTTTTAAGATACAATGGCTTTAAGAGCTTAAGAGTTTTCTTTTAAATATAAAGCAATAGCATCTTTATATTTCTTTGGAAGAGTCTTCTTTGAAAACAAATCATTGGCTTGTTTAAAAGAAAACTTATTATCTTTGGCTAATCCATATAAGCAACCTTGTACTTGCTTGTGGACTTTCCAGTTCATTTTATCTCCAGTTTTTGCAAACTTGTAAGACAATGCTCTGCACTGCTTAAAAGTTGCTGGACTGCCAAGTTGCTCTTTGTCAAAGCTATTAATATCAAACGTATTTTCCATAATGTACTCCTTTTAGTTTATGGATTGGTAAAGTGCTAGAATGTAGTCTTCTAACGGTTTAAAGTCCTCTGCGTTAGTGCAGTGGATTCCTGCGACATAAATGCCCATAGATGTCAAATCTAATATGAACATTTGAGCCATAAGAACTGATGGAAACTCAATAGTTTCGTTGTTTGTAAAGTCTATTAAAATCATAATGTACTCCTTTAAAAACACATTAGATCATAAAGATTTTGAAGTGTCAAGGTGTCTTTAAGTATTCAAAATTTACTTGGCTTCGGATAAATTTTTAATACTCCTTGATACTTTGAAATCTTTATGTATTTGTAAACTAGAAAAAGGAGTACTTATAGATTTTAAAGACTTTACAGATAGCTGAAACTATTAGAGTTTGTATTAGTTCTTTCTCTTCATGGCTCAAAGTTCATACATTAGATTTGTTACAGATATGAGGTGTTTATGGGGCAGATGAATCCTTACTAGCCCCTAACGTGGAAGACTTTGAGCTGATAGAAGACTATACATTCTAGACACTTTAGCACTCCATGCTCTTAAACTAAAGGGAGTATGTTGTGGGGAAGACGTTGCTATTAATCTTTGACAGAGTGTGACTTGGGAGTGCTTTGTAACTTATTGCAGTGCATTGCATTGACTTGGAAGTGCATCAAAACCTAGGGGATAAGGTGGATTGGAAAGGCTTACAATGAAGACATTGGTGCTTTTGTGGATTATTAAACTTGATAAGTTTCCTAAGTTCAAGCCAAAGATTTGATTCTAATAAAGACTCTCCAAAGACTTTGAAGTTTGCTATTGCTTTACTTAACTTAGGAAACTAATGACAAGCTCGTAAGCCATTGTAAGTTTAAGGCTACATGCAATGCACCTATGCTGTTAGGTTTGGTAGGGTTTAACTCCAAGGGTAGGCAGGAGACCATGCCCCCCACCCTCTATATCTATAGCATGGTTATACATTTTATACCATATACCCCATTAACCAGATAGCTCTATATCTAGTTTACAACCCGAGACATAAAGACTTCAAAATCTTTATAGTATATAGGTATTATTTTAAGGATAAGTTGAAGGGTAATTAAGGTTGTTTTAGCATGTGAGCAGGGAGCTCTGAATTAGCTATTCAACCCTGGGGGGCACTAAAGTTATTATACATCCTCAATCCAGTTTTGTCAAGAGATATCGAAAAAAACTTTAAAAGCTTGACAAATTTCTCAGGTGCAGCTATAATAAAGAACATGGCTATATTACCAAGCATTGACAGTGCACAAACAAAACGTGAACTAACACCCAAACAAGAGTCTTTCCTTGAGCACCTGATTGAATGTCAGGGTGATGCTAAGAAGGCTGCAGAACTTGCAGGGTATAAGAGTCACTACCATCATGTTGTAAAGACTTTAAAGTCTGAGATACTAGAACTCACTCAAGAGATTTTAGCTAACTCAGCACCGAAAGCAGCTTTTAAGCTTGTAGAAATTATGGATTCTAAGAAACCTATTATCCAAGCCAACAATAAACTTACAGCAGCACAGACTCTTTTAGATAGAGTAGGTGTAACCAAAGTAGATAAAGTAGATGTAACTCACAACATGAATGCCGGTGGTATTTTTTTAATGCCGGACAAAGCCCCACTAGATATTGAAGATGGAGAGTATGAAGATATTTCTGACTGAGATCGAAGCTTACGGTACAACCTTTGCAGGTCCTAACATCGTAGCATCAACATACGAACAAGCAGAACTAGCTGCAGCTCAGAATCATTTAGTAGTTGTTGGGGAGCTTGATAGTATATACATTGATGATGAATTAGAAAAAGAACACTTAAACACAATCCCTAAAGAAGACGATAGGACAGTACATTAATGTTATTAGAACGATTACAACTTAGAAAAGGTGGTAAGGCTAAGAAAAAGTCTAAGTCACGAGTCAACGAAGCAGGTAACTATACTAAGCCCGGACTACGTAAAAGAATATTTCAACGAATTAAAGCAGGAACAAAAGGTGGTAAAGCTGGACAATGGTCTGCACGTAAGGCTCAGATGTTAGCTAAAGCATACAAGAAAGCTGGTGGAGGATACAAATAATGGGTAAAGCAAAGTCACAAGAGTCTTTAGATAATTGGACAAAACAAGAATGGGGAACTAAGTCTGGTAAAAAGTCTAGTGAAACTGGAGAAAGATATTTACCTAAAGATGCTATTGCAGCTTTAAGTGATTCTGAATACTCAAGAACTTCAGCAAAGAAAAGAGCTGATACTGCTGCTGGTAAGCAACATTCTAAACAACCTAAAAAAATTGCAGAAGACACTGCAAGATTTAGAGTTAAGAAAGGTGGTAAAGCAGACGGTAGGTTAAAACGAGCAGGAGTAAGTGGTTATAACAAACCCAAGCGTACTCCTAATCATCCTACTAAGTCTCACATTGTTGTTGCTAAATCAGGCAGTACAATTAAAACTATTAGATTTGGGCAGCAAGGCGTAAGTGGTGCTGGTAAAAACCCAAAAACTTCTAAAGATAAAGCAAGAAAAAAATCATTCAAAGCTCGTCACGCTAAGAACATTGCCAAAGGTGTATTGTCTGCAGCATACTGGGCTAACAAAGTAAAGTGGTAAGATGGGAAAACAAATAGGCAGTGACGAAAAACCAATAACATTTAGATCACCGATCTACAAAAATACACACGGAAGTAAGGGTGCTAACCCTAGACCCGGATTCTATACGCAAGACTATAGAGATAACTGGGATCGAATATTCGGTAAAAAGAAAACCGAGGAGAACAATAATGACAATGATTAAGAGATGGTTAGAAAAAATAAAAAACTTTCTAGCTCCAAAAAAACAAACAACTAAGAGGAAAACAAATGTTAAAAGAACTACTAGAAAAAAAAGTAAATAGTCTTATTAATACTAATGACCTTACAGACATGCAAGTCTGGGGTGTTATGTGTGCTATAGGCTTTATATCAGCTTTAATAATTATGTGGATAATCTAAATGTTTGTCCCTGATAACTATATCAGAAGAACTTCTTCAACCATACCTTTTGGTTATGAGCTTGATGAAAACTTTGATGGTTATCTAAAACCCGTGGAATCAGACTTGGCTGTGCTTAAGGAAGTGGCTGAGTCTGTTTTTCACCAAGAAATTAGCCTAGGAATAGGTGTTGATTGGCTCGAAGCTGAGACAGGTAAAGGCATGTCAAGACCCGGATTAAAAAAATACGTAGATAAGATATATGGAAGATTGGGAAAAAAATCCTAAAAACTACTTGACAAACCCTGACGGGAGCTATATACTAAAGAAAGACGGTACACCAAAGCGTAAGCCCGGTAGACCTAAGAATTCAGAGCTTTCAGATTTGCAATTAGCAGTAAGAGCTAAAAACAAATTAACTAAAAAGTCAAAGAAAGTTCAAAAGCTAACAAGAAGTTTAGCAAGAGTCAAGAAAGAACTTGACCAAGAAGAAAAAGTTTTAACATCTAATGTTATCACCAAGGAAGAAAGTAAAACACTTCCTGACCAGATACAAAAACATTTAGATACTACAGGTTCTCATGTGGCATTTATGCCTAACGAAGGACCTCAAACTGACTTTTTAGCTGCATCCGAAAAAGATGTTCTTTACGGTGGAGCAGCAGGTGGTGGTAAAAGTTTTGCAATGTTAATAGACCCATTGCGTTACTGTCACATTTCAGAGCACAGAGCTTTGATACTTAGAAGGTCTATGCCAGAACTAAGAGAACTTATAGATAAGTCTCGAGAACTTTATCCTAGAGCTTTTAAAGGTGCTAAGTTTAAAGAAGTAGAAAAGTTATGGCAGTTCCCAAGTGGAGCAAAGATAGAGTTTGGGTTTTTGGAACGTGATGCAGATGTATATCGTTACCAAGGACAAGCGTACAGTTGGATAGGTTTTGATGAAATAACTCATTTACCTACGGAGTTTGGATGGAACTATTTAGCATCAAGGCTAAGAACCACCAACCCTGAGTTAAAAACTTATTTAAGATGTACAGCTAACCCGGGTGGTGTAGGTGCACAATGGGTAAAGAAAAGATACGTAGAACCAGCCGAGGAAAACAAAAGCTTTAGAGGTTCGGACGGTCTAACAAGAAAGTTTATACCAGCAAGATTACAGGACAATCCTTTTCTTGCTGAAGACGGTGAATACGAAAGGATGTTGCAATCCTTACCAGCCATACAACGTAAACAGTTGTTGGAAGGTAACTGGGATATTTCAGAAGGTGCAGCATTCGCAGAATTTGATACGTCCATACATGTAATACCACCTTTTGACTTACCGTCATGGTGGGAAAGGTTAAAAGGTATTGACTATGGTTACGCTTCTGAAAGTTGTTGTCTCTGGGGTGCAATAGACCCCGAGGATAAGACCCTCATTATATATAGAGAATTATACAGAAAAGGTCTTACCGGTGAAGCACTAGGAGACACTTTGACTCAAATGGAAGAGTCAGAAATTAAATCCATAACTGGTGTGTTAGATACAGCAGCTTGGTCAAGGACTGGTTATACTGGTCCTACCATAGGTGAGTTATTGATTCAAAAGGGTCATAAACTTAGAAGAGCTGATAAGAACCGACAGGCTGGTAAGGTACAGATACATGAGTATCTTAGACCTAGTAGAGATACAGGAAGACCAAAGGTTCAAATCTTTAATAGTTGTCCAAACTTAATTAAAGAGTTACAAGGACTTCCACTATCAAAGAGTAATCCGGAGGATGTGGATACTCATGCTGCTGATCATGCATACGATGCATTAAGATACATGGTAATGAGTAGACCAAGAATGGATCATCCTCATCAACGAATGCTTAGAATTAAGTCGGATATGTATAGACCCACTGATTCTACATTTGGTTATTAGTAATATATGGAAAAAGAAAACACATTTTTAAACGCTGATAATCTTTATGAAGAAGTAGAGGGTGAAGCTGGTAAAGAACTTACTCTTGAAATAGAACAAAAAACTAATCTTGTTGGTATTATTAAATCAAGATTTACTGTTGCTGAAGATGCAAGACGTTCAGATGAATCACGTTGGTTACGAGCATACGAAAACTACAGAGGACTTTACAACAAGTCTATTAAGTTTAGAGACTCAGAAAAGTCTCGTATCTTTGTAAAGATTACTAAAACAAAAGTACTAGCTGCTTTTGGTCAACTTGTTGATGTAATCTTTGGTACAGGTAAGTTTCCAATTGGTATTGCTGAAACAACTATACCTGAAGGTGAGTTAGCTAACGCACATTTAGATACTCAAACAGGTGCACCCGGTCTTGAAAGTACAATGGGTGGTGGTGAGTTACCAGATGATATTGGTAATAGACTAGATACAAATCCTTATGATGTTGGCTACGAAGGTGATGGTAAAGTTCTTAAACCCGGAGCTACACTTCAAAAAGGAATGTTTGAAGAGTCTTTGGAAAATCAAATTGAAGATAGGTTGGTCGAAGGATTTAGTCCAAACCCTCAAGCTTTAGAAATTTCTCCAGCACAGAAAGCTGCAAGGAGAATGGAAAAACTTATCCACGATCAAATAGATGAATCAAAAGGTTCATCAGAAATTAGAAATGCTCTTTTAGAATCTTCTTTACTTGGTACAGGGATTGTAAAAGGACCATTTAACTTTAACAAAAAACTTCACAAGTGGGAAACCAGTGAAGATGGTGAAAGAAGT
>Ga0208899_1002927_pt1 | contig 11169 bp, 20 predicted proteins | sample VirMetDEL_Nov_24_FD_184518 | JGI IMG/M metagenome (GOLD analysis project Ga0208899, IMG submission 184518) | Aqueous microbial communities from the Delaware River and Bay under freshwater to marine salinity gradient to study organic matter... | ecosystem: Environmental > Aquatic > Marine >...
TGAAAATAGAAAGGCTTTAAATAATAAGATTAAAAGCCTTAGGAAAACAATAGAAAGGAAAAAATAAAATGAATGAAAAAAATAAAACTATTACTTTAACAAGTGAAGAACATAGTTTTTTAGTTGAGGAGTTGGGGGAAAATAGAAATAGATCCCAAGAGCTTTTAGATGATGAAACTATATCAATTAAAAATAATTATTTAATAAAAGGAATAGAAAGCAATATTGAAGGATATAAAAAAGAAATAAGGCTTTTTAATTCTATTTTAAAAAAACTTTAATAAGAAAGGAAAAAATAAAATGAATGATTTAAATTTAAGAAATTTAAAAGTTAATGAAGTTTTAAAATTTGATGATTATCATCATATAGTTTTTAATTATGATATTGATTTAAATGGAATGTTGGGAGTAGTGAAAAGCATTCATGAAGATAAAAAATACAATCATTATCAAATTGAAGTTGAATTAATTGATAAAAAATACTCTGAGGATTTGGAAGAGTGGAATAATTGTCTCTGGTTCACAATTCCAGAAAATGAATATAATGCTAAATTTACAGTATTAAATAGGTTTTCTGAATTTAAACCTTTTGAAGAAGAGATATATTTAAATCAATATAAATGCCCCTTGTTTCGTGTTTCGTGGAATGGTGACGAAATTATATCAATTCATTCAAAGGAAACTTTATTAAAAGAATATGGGGAATCAAATTTATTTGATGATAATATTTCTTGGATTGGCTACCCTTTAAAACTTTTTGAACTTAATAACATAAAGGAAAAAAGAGAAATTAAAAATATGTATGAAGTAATAGACTTTTTAAATGATGATGATTTAAAAAGCTTATCAATAAAATTTGTCTCTGATAATTGTGAGATAACTAGAATTAAATAGAAAGGAAAAAAGAAAATGGAAAATAATAAATTAATAGTACATTTTAAAAGTGATTATGGAGTTGAGAGAATGTACCCCACTTGTGAAACTTCAAAATTGATTGTTAAACTATTTGGGGGTGATAAGTCAATAAATGATCAAAGAAAAGTTATATTAAAAAAATTAGGCTTTGAATTTAAAGAAGAAGAAAGGAAAATATAAAATGAAAAGTGAAACACTAAACCAATTAAAAAAGGATAGTGATAAAAATAATAGTATTGAATTAAAAACAGCTTTAAGAATAGAATATAATTCAAAAATATTTTATTGGAAAGCTCAAGAAAAAAAAGCAAAACAGTATTCAAATAAATATTCGTCTATTGTTTTAAAATTAGATCAAGAAATTAAACATTTAGAAAGGAAAAAAGAAAATGAAAGATAAAAATAATAATCATATTGTTGATGTTCAAGACTTATTATCAATTGAAAGTGTAAGATCTAAAAGGAAACATCCTTGTGACATTAATATAAATGAGGAAGGGAAACTTTTAACCCCTTATTTTTCGCAATCGAAGAATGAATATATATCTCTTTTAGATATGCCATTATCATACATGGTGAGGGCTTTTAATAGAACTTTAATTGAACTAAATAACCTTAAAGAAAATAAAAAAGAGAAAAAGAAAAAGTTTAAGGTTGTTATAAATACTGATGAAAGTTATTCTCAGATTGTGGAGGCTCAAGACTTGGATGAGGCTAGAGAGAAAACCTTTTCAGAATTTTTTGATAAAGGAGGGGATAAAATGAAACTAGTTTCCCAAGATCTTGATATTTTAGATATTGAAGAAGTTAAATAAATAATTATTCTTGTTTCGTGTTTCGTGGGGCTTTTTATAAAGCCCCTTTTTTTATTGTCTAATAACAAAAAATTTAAAATCGGCTTTTTGAGCTCATGGTATGATAAAAATTTTAATACACTACTACAGCACCTTTTGAAGACGAAAAAAAAAAAAATAATTTTTTTAAAAAAGAAGTGTACTACTGTAATAGATAACAAAATATCTTAGTTTTCTCTTTTAAATCGTCATACACTACCCCTTTTTAAGTAGTGTAATAAATTAATAGTAGTGTAATAGATTTTTAATTAGTTTACAGAAAACAAGGATTTTTTTCTAGATACCAAAAAAGAAAAATGTTAATTCTATTTGAATTAATACAGTATGAAAAAAGAGATAATAGACAAAAGAAAAGCAAGAAAGCTAACCCCTAAACAATTAAGATTTGTTTATGAGTTTTCTAATTATACTTTGTTAGGAAAACAATCAGCAACAGAATCGGCCAGAAAGTCTGGATATAGTGAAACAGTATCAAAAAAAATGGCTTATGAATTACAAGACCCCAACAAATACCCATTAGTTGCCGAGGCTATCCAAGATATGAAAAACGAATTAAAAGATAAATATTCAGTTTCAATGGATAAACATTTGTCAAGGCTTGAGGAGTTAGGAAGAAAAGCCGAAGAAGAAAAACATTTTTCAGCCTCAATAAATGCCGAACAATTAAGAGGAAAAGTAGGGGGCTTATATGACCCAACAATTAGACTAGAAAATTCAATTGAAAACTTATCAAGAGAAGAACTATTGAAAAGATTAAAAGAAATTCAAAGTAAAAAAATAGATGTAATTGATCAAACAAAAATTATTGATCATGAGCCTTTAGAAGTAACCCAAGATAATCATATAAAAGATAGTAAATAATTATAATTTGTTAGAGAAAAATTTTATTAAATTAATAAGAAAAAATATACCTTTTTATAACTTCATTCGCATTGAAACCACAACACAAAATGGCTTTCCAGATCTTCTTTGTATTGGGTCAATAATGGATACTATTTTAATGGAAGTTAAAGTTGCAAAAGGGAATAAAATAAACCTTTCAAGCCACCAAATAGCCACGAATTTAAGGCTATGGAATATCAAACAAGGATTTAATTATATTATTGTTTATGTGCCTAAATATGAAAGCACCCCTCTTAAAGATTGTTGCTTTCTATATGAAGGGTTAAAAGTGAAGGAATTAGCCTTAAATGGGGTAAACGAACCCCCAACAGCGAACAATTGGGCTACTATATCTAGTTATTTGTTAAAGGTTCACGAAACACGAACCAAAAAACCTAGGAAATGAGCCGATTATAAGGCACGATAACTTTTATTTTCGTACCTTACCCCAAAAACCCCCAGAAATTGGCCATTGTTCATGATTAATGGCTAGGTACTTAGAAAAAATGGTAAAAATGGCTGTTTTCAGCCGATTATGAGAACCTGGATCCAGGCACCTTTTTTTATTTAGAGTGCTTGTGACCATGTTTTAAATTTTCAGCCATGAATTTTTCATATGGAAACGATTTTTCTAGGGGGTACCCCCTTTTTTAGTATAAAAAGGCCCTAGGAGTCCCTATGGTATCCAATAATAATAATTTTGAAAACTATTCTGATGAAGAATTAAAGCTAATGCTAGCAATTGCTATGCATGATGATAATGAAGCTGCACAAAGTAGCTTTATGCACTTTGTTAAAAAAGTCTGGCCAGAGTTTATTAATGGTTATCATCACAATGTATTAGCAAAAAAGTTCGAAGAGATAGCTTCTGGTAAATTAAAACGATTAATTGTTAATATGCCACCAAGACACACTAAGTCTGAGTTTGCTTCGTACTTGTTCCCCGCTTGGCTCATGGGTAAGAAACCAAAAACAAAAATAATACAAGCAACACACACAGCAGAGCTCTCATATAGGTTTGGTAGAAAGATGAGAAACTTAATGAACGATGAACAGTATAGGAGAATTTTTAAAGAAGTGCAGTTACGAGCAGATTCAAAAGCATCTGGACGATGGGACACAAATCATGGAGGAGAATATTTTGGTGCTGGTATCGGTGGTGCTATTACTGGTCGTGGTGCAGATTTATTAATCATCGATGATCCTCATTCAGAGCAAAGTATAACAGACACAAGTTTTGATAATGCATTTGAGTGGTATGTATCTGGACCAAGACAAAGACTTCAGCCTGGGGGAGCTATAGTTGTTGTTATGACAAGATGGTCTGAAAGAGATTTGACCGGGAGATTGATAAGGCAGCAAGCAGAAGTAAAAGCAGATGAATGGGAAGTTATAGAGTTCCCAGCAATACTTCCAAGTGGTAAACCAATTTGGCCAGAGTATTGGAAAAAAGAAGAGTTAGAAAAAATCCAAGCAAACTTACCTGTTATGTCATGGGAAGCACAGTACCAACAAAAACCAACTTCTGAAGAAGGTGCAATCATTAAACGCGAATGGTGGAAAATGTGGAAAAGAGAAGAAATACCTGAGCTGCGTCACATCATACAAAGTTATGATACAGCCTTTAGTAAAAAAGAAACAGCAGACTTTAGTGCCATTAGTACGTGGGGTGTATTTCGTACAGAGTTCAGTAAAGACAATATTATATTATTAGATTGTATAAAAAATCGTTGGGAGTTTCCAGAATTAAAAAAAGTTGCTCTTGAGCAGTATAATTATTGGGAACCAGAAACAATTATTGTTGAAGCAAAAGCAAGTGGGCAACCATTAATACAAGAGCTGCGTCAAGTAGGAATTCCTGTTGTCAGCTATTCTCCTTCAAGAGGAAACGATAAGTTAACAAGGGTAAACTCTATTTCTCCAATTTTTGAAGCTGGACAAGTTTGGGCTCCAGAGGGGAAAAAATTTAGTGAAGAGATGATTGAAGAGTGTGCTGCTTTTCCATATGGAGAGCATGATGACCTTGTTGATAGTATGACTCAAGCAATGATGCGTTATAGACAAGGTAATTTTCTTTCGTTAAAAGATGATTATCAAGACCCTTTGAAAGAATACAAAACCTATGAGTATTACTAAGGACTAGATTTGTATTAGTGAATAGGATATAAAAAGTTATGGCTGAAAATAACATTGACAAAAAACTAGAAGCCGTGCTCGGTGAGACATTAGAGACGGCTATTGAAAATGAATCTCCAATCGATATAGAAATAGTTTCTGAAGAAACTATCATTTCTGACGAATCGTTGGACGCGGACGATGATTTTTATGACAATCTAGCAGAAGACATGGAAGACTCAGATCTTCAATATATTTCTTCTGAATTAATGGAGGAATATGAAAATGATAAAACATCTAGAGAAGAATGGTCCAGAACATATACAAAAGGTTTAGATTTATTAGGTTTTAAGTATGATGAAAGATCTCAACCTTTTCAAGGAGCAAGTGGAGTTACACATCCTTTATTAGCAGAAGCCGTTACACAATTTAGTTCTACAGCCTTTAAAGAAATGATGCCTTCAGGTGGCCCGGTCAGAACGCGTGTCATGGGCAAAGAAACATTAGAAGTGTATCAACAATCACAACGCGTTAAAGAATTTATGAATTATCAAATCACTAGTGTGATGGAAGAGTATACACCTGAGCTCGATCAGATGTTATTTTATTTACCACTAAGTGGTTCTACTTTTAAAAAAGTTTACTACGATGGGCAGCTCGAACGTGCTGTATCAAAGTTTGTACCAGCCGAAGATCTTGTTGTTCCTTACACAGCAAGTGATTTAGATTCTTGTGATCGCATTACACATGTGGTTAAACAATCAGAAAATGATATTCGCAAAAAACAAGTAGCAGGTTTTTACTTAGATGTAGATCTTAGTCCACCGTCCCCGGATGACGGAACATATTCAAGTGCAGATATAAAATCAAAAATTAATCAAGTTGAAGGAATACAAGCAACTGGAGAAACAAACATGTACACTCTTTTGGAGTTTCATGTAGATTTAGACATAGAGGGTTTTGAAAATAAAGATGATAAAGGAAAGCCAACAGGTATTAAAATTCCTTACATTGTAACTATTGATGAACAATCAGGAAAAATTTTATGTATTCGTAGAAACTATGATGAAGGTGATGAAACATTTAAAAAGAAACAATACTTTGTTCACTATAAATTTTTACCGGGATTAGGTTTTTATGGTTTTGGATTAATACATTTAATTGGTGGTTTATCACGAACAGCGACACAAGCTCTTCGTCAATTGATTGATGCAGGAACGTTATCAAATTTACCTGCAGGTTTCAAAGCACGTGGTTTACGAATTAAAGATGATGATGCACCATTACAACCTGGAGAGTTTAGAGATGTTGATGCACCGGGTGGCGCGATACGCGATGGATTAATGCCTCTTCCTTATAAGGAGCCATCACAAACATTATTTCAATTATTAGGATTTGTTGTACAGGCAGGACAACGATTTGCTCAGATAGCTGACATGCAAGTTGGCGATGGAAATCAAGGAGCTCCTGTTGGAACGACTATTGCACTATTAGAACGCGGTTCGCGTATCATGAGTAGCATTCACAAAAGAATGTATTACTCAATGCAAAAAGAATTTAAACTTTTAGCAAAAGTAATTCAAAGTTATTTACCAGAGGAATATCCTTATCAAGTAGTTGGGGGAGATAGAAGTATAAAACAATCAGACTTTGATGATAGAGTTGATGTTATCCCGGTTGCTGATCCAAATATATTTTCTATGTCACAACGAATTCAGTTGGCACAAACACAATTACAATTAGCAACAAGTGCACCACAGCTGCATGATGTAAAAGAAGCCTACATCAGAATGTATGAAGCACTTGGTGTAAATGACATTGATAAAATAATGAAGTTAGAAAAACCAGAGCCAATGAGTCCAACAAAAGAAAATCAAAAGCTTATTGATTCAGATAAAATAGAAGCATACGAAGGACAAAATCATGATGCTCATATTCAAACTCACATTAGTTTTGGTATGTCTCCCATTGTCCAATTAATGCCACAAATAGGAATTGATTTAAATAAACACATTTTAGAACATGTAAGTCTTAAAGCAAAAGAAATGGTGGCTTCGCAAGTAGAACAAGCGGAGAAACAAATGGGTCAAACAGCTCAAGTGGAAAAATTAGATGATATGAAAGAATCAGAGATTGCTAAATTAGAAGCACAGTTCATGCAAGAGGTAAGACAATTACAACAAGAAATGAGCGGAGAAGGTCAACCAGACCCTATTGTTCAATTAAAACAACAAGAACTGCAACAACGAGCAATGAATGATCAAGCTAAATTACAAATTGATCAACAAAAATTAGGTTTTGATCAACAAAAACTACAGCAAAAAGATACTATAGATAAAGCTAGAATTGAATCATCTGAAGATATTGCTCAACTTAGAGCTAATGTTAATTTAAAAAAGATGAATAAGGATGGTAATAAATTTATAAAGGCGGGATAATGGATCAACCAGTAAAAGAATTAGTAATTCCTCAACAAGTATTCGATATATTTTTAGATCACATAGATAAGTTTGTAAGTTTTCACGTGAAAAACGAAGGAGCTGCTCTTATTATGGCGGAAGCTTTAATAGTAAAAATAAAACAATTGTTTATCGGAAAAGGCTATGCAGAAGAGGATGCTTTACTATTTATAGAACATGCTTTACAAGAATTAAATGATGATAAACCAACTATACATTGAGGTAAAAAATGAAATTTAAAAATGCAAAAATGACTATTGTTCCTCAGAAAAACCCATTTCCTAATAGAAAAGTTGCTGGCACAGCGGAGCATGTTTACTCTCCTTTTGTGGTAAAAGATAATAAAGGATCTGGGCCTCAAGGACAAACAAGTCGAATGCAAATTAAAAAAGTAGCTTTCAAAGGCGTAAAATAGTATATTATTCGACTTTAACAAAGGAGGTTCTATGAACTTACTAAAAGATCTATGGGCGCACCTAAAAGAGTGGAGCGACTGGAAGATGAAGGATTGGATTAAAGCGGCTATTGTAGCTGTAATCGTAATCATTATTATCGGAGCCATTTAATGGCATTTGGATTGTTATCTGGTTTACTAGGTGGTAAAGACGGAGCTTTAAAACAAGTTGCTTCGGTTATAGATTCAATTCATACATCAGAAGAAGAGAAATTAGATAAAAAAATTATTATGCAACGCATTCAACAAAAGCTTGCAGAAAAACAATTAGATGTTAATGCAAAAGAAGCCACCCATCGCAGCGTATTCGTTGCTGGGTGGCGACCATTTATAGGCTGGATTGGAGGGCTTGCTTTAATGTTCTCTTTCATCCTATCTCCCTGTATCGAATGGTACGCAAAATTTGCAGGTATAGATATTGTGCCTCCTGCTATAGAAACTGGGCCCCTCCTAGCCATAGTCACTTCAATGCTCGGAGTTGCAGGCATGCGTAGTTTTGAAAAAGCGAAAGGATTAACAAAATGAAAAAAAATTTAAAAACAGTTCCAAAGAATAGTAAAGGTTTAAAAAAATTACCTACAAAAGTAAGAAACAAAATGGGTTTCTTAAAAAAAGGTGGCTCTGTAAAAAATAAAAAGTAATAAAAAGGAGAATATTGTGACTGATCAATTACCAGATAATTTGTTAGGGGGAACCTCAACAACAAATATGAAATTTACTTTAGATGATAGTGGTTATGCTAAAGTTCAAAAAAGCTATACAACCGTTGGTAGTAAAGTAAGTGTTACAGGAACTGTAACAGATCCAGATGGTTTTTGGGATGTTGAAGTTTCAAGTAGTGCAGGTTCTGATCATAAATATAGTTCAATAGCTACAGGTCAATCAGAAGATTTTGATTTAAAAACTAACTTTGGTAGCACAACAGTAACTTTAAAAATTACAGCTACAAACGGCGCTTCAAGTGCTGGTATAAGTGGTCATATAAATATTTCGTATAAGGTTTAATGACATACAACGAATTATCTGACTCAGTAAAGTTAAGTGAAGGCTTCAGAGATCACGTTTACATAGACACCGAAGGATTTCGCACAATAGGTTGGGGCCATAAAGTAGTGCACGAAGATAAGTTTGAAGATGGCAAGACTTATAAAAAAGAAGAACTACAAGAAGTATTTGATAAAGATTTAAATAACGCAATAGGTAAAGCTAGAACACTTATGGAAAACCACGGTGTCACTGATTTACCTACAACTGCTCAACATACCATTACCGAAATGGTATTTCAGCTTGGCCCTACAGGCGTGTCCAAGTTCCGTAACATGTGGAAATGCCTGCAGGAAAGCAATTTTATTGGCGCGAGTTACGAGATGCTCGACTCGAAATGGAATAAACAAACTCCAAATCGCTGCAAAAAATTAGCTGACCAAATGAAATCATGCGAATAGAAAATTTTTTTTCATATTATAAAAAACAATTAATTAGTAGACAAAAACTAATTGAAGAGTCTATATTAGGTGGACTGTGTAAAAGTTGGGAAGAATATAAATATCTTACCGGGAAACTTGATGCACTTAAACAAGAAGAACAGGAACTCACGGACCTGCTAAAAAAACAGGAGCTAGACGATGACGACTAAACCTAAACTAATTGTTCCAAAACATGTGTGGGATGGTGCAGAAAAACAAAAAGAAAAAAAAGAATTAGAAAAAATTCCAAAACCTGTTGGTTGGAGAATAGTTTTGTTTCCTCTTAAATTAAAAGGTAAAACAAAAGGTGGTGTTATTCTTACTGATGAAACAGTAGAAGAATCACAAATAACAACAAATATTTGTAAAGTCTTAAAGACTGGATCTTTATGTTATAAAGATAAAGAGAGATATCCTGATGGTCCTTGGTGTAAAGAGGGCGATTGGGTTATAATAACTCGCTATGCAGGATCTAGAGTTAAGATTGATGGTGGAGAGTTACGTATTATTAACGAAGATGAAATTCTGGCAGTTGTTGATGATCCAAGAGATATATTGCCAGCCAACATAATGTAACATGGAGAACTCTATGCAACCACAAGCGACTACCGACCAAGATAAAATGGTTCCTATCGACACTTCTGGAGAATCAGTAGATGTAGAAGTAAAAGACGAAGAAAATAAAAATGAAATACTTGAAAATCAAGAAAAAGCAGAGGAACAAGTAGAAGAAAAAAAATCTGATAACAAAGAAGAAGCAGAAGAATATTCAGCTGCTGTACAAAAAAGAATAGATAAACTTACTTACAAACTAAGAGAATCTGAAAGACAAAAAGATGAAGCTTTAAAGTATGCAGGTAATTTAAAAAAACAAAATGAAGATATAACAAAAAAAGTAAGACAAGTAGATGATGGGTACTTGGAAGAATATAAAAAAAGAGTTGGTTCTGAATTAGATAAAGCACAAGCTGTTTTAGCATCAGCTATAACAAATGGAGATGCAAAAGCACAAGTAGATGCTCAAAAAGCTATTGCTAAACTTACAATAGAAGAAGAGCGAGCAAAAATGACCGAGGCTCAAAGAACTAATGAAAAAGCACAACCTGTTCAACAATCTCAAGCACAACCTCAAGCACAACCAAGACAAGCAGAACCAGATAAAAAAGCTGTTGCATGGGCAGATAGAAATGAATGGTTTGGAAAAGATAAAGGTATGACTTTCACTGCAATGGCATTTCATGAAGAATTAATAAATCAAGAAGGATTTGACGGAAAGAGTGATGAGTACTATAATGAACTTGACAAACGAATTCAAAAAGAGTTTCCCCATAAATTTGAGGGTAATAAAGACAAGAGTAGCCGAGTCGTCCAAACGGTTGCTTCTGCTAATAGATCGACAAAATCTGGACGTAGAACTGTGAGACTCACACCTTCGCAGATAGCTATTGCAAAAAAACTTGGTGTGCCACTTGAAGAGTACGCAAAACACGTGAAGGAGGCGTAAATGACTGAAACAATTAAAAAAACCTCACGCAAATTAGAAACCCGTGAAAAGGATGTTCGAAAAAGGGGATGGGTTCCTCCTTCGAACCTTGAAGCACCTGAACCACCAGAAGGTTTTCACCATCGGTGGGTAAGAGCTGAATATCGTGGTATGACTGATGAAAAAAATATCATTGGTAGACTACGAAGTGGGTATGAGTTTGTGAAAATAGATGAATATCCCGATAGAATGGATTTACCTTCTATTGCTGACGGCAAATACAAAGGTGTGATAGGAATTGGCGGATTATTATTAATGCGTTGTCCAGAAGAAGTAAAAGAAGACCGGGATGAATATTTCCGTAATCTTACTAATGAAAAGACAAATGCTATTGAAAATGATCTACATAAAGATGAGCATCCAGCGATGCCAATCCATCAGGAAAGGCAAAGCAGAGTAACTTTTGGAGGCAAAAAATCTTAATGAGTAAGGTTCATGTCTCTAAAAAAGTAATAGGAGACTGATATGGCTAATATAGATG